>Ga0154020_10000622_pt1 | contig 43242 bp, 65 predicted proteins | sample Klosneuvirus_201_FD_109709 | JGI IMG/M metagenome (GOLD analysis project Ga0154020, IMG submission 109709) | Active sludge microbial communities from wastewater, Klosterneuburg, Austria - Klosneuvirus_20160825_MG | ecosystem: Engineered > WWTP > Aerobic digester > Activated sludge | place... | reverse complement strand
TGCTCTTTATAAATGCAAGTTGAATGATACTATTGCAAAAATAGAATCGCAAAGTCTAAATCTTGAAACTTACGAGAGCAGACAGATGGAATACGAAGAAATATTTGAAAGACAAAGCGCACAAGCCAATGAGCATTGGGAAGCAATTATGGCAAAGACGAAAGAAATTTCTGCAAGTAACCCCATGTCAGAGTTGGCTTTGAGTTTGCAGTCTTTTGAAGAAACCATGAAGCAATTACAAGAGGCATACCCCGACCAACCGAAAGTATGGCAAGATTTAAAAAATGGCTTTTATCAAAGAGCGTTTTTAACCATACAAAAGTTGGAAGAAAAGAAGTCTAAATAAAACAAATGAAAATAAATATCTTTCAAAATTATTATCTAAGCGATAACGAAGCACGAAACATTGAGTTGGTCGAGTGTAATACCCGTAACGCTATGCTTAGTTATTATAGTGACGATGTGTACTTTCATGTAACTAAACATAGGTTTACATTCAACGAGTTTTTTGAAATGACAATGGATTATCCTAATGATATTAATATTGTTGCTAATAGTGATATTTATTTTACTCAAAGTTGTATTCATCGAATTGAAATGTTCTTTAAAAACATTCCCAATCCGAATAAAACGTGTGTTGCTTTATCAAGGCATGATTTAGATAGCGAAGGCAATGAGGTCTTGTTCAATAGAGTAGATTCACAAGATGCATGGTGTTTCTTTGGGCAAGTGCCAAAAGTACAAGGAGCAGATTTTTATGTCGGTGGAATAGCAGGGTGCGACAACAAGATTGCATACCTATTACAAAAAGAAGGATACGCTTTGTTCAATCCAAGCATGGACATAAAAATTATTCACTTACACGATTCAAAATACAGAACTTGGAATACGCCAAATAATCTGAAAGAGCAATTACAACCACCGTTCGCTTACGTTCTGCCTTGTCGTATTGCTGACATTATTAAAACACCCATATAATAATTAGAATTAAAATGCTTTTTAAAAATAACTATTAATGGCACTATACATACCGAGTAAAAATTTATTATTTATCCATATTCCAAAAACAGGAGGAATGAGTATCCGCCATGCTTTAATGAATAATTTTGGTAGCGAAGCCAAAGAAATTGGACACGCTCACGAACTAACGAGTACTGTTAATGATATGCTTTCCTATTCCAAATTCATAAATCCGTTTTCATTTGCGATGGTCAGGAATCCGTATGAATGGGCGGTGAGTCTATATAATTTTATGTGCGAAGCGGAAGAAGATTTTGGTGCTTTGGCGTTAGTAAAAGAAATGAATTTTGATGAATTTATTTATTGGTTGTGCGAATGCGTAGAAAAAAGAAGTAATATGCTTCCAATTATGCCAACCCGTCAATACGAGTATATTTATGACAGCAATGGCAAATCGCTAATTGATGTTGTTGGAAGGTACGAGTTGTTTAACATTACTTGGGATGCTATCTGTTACAAATTCGATATTCAAAGTACCATCCGTCATATTAACAAAAGTAAAAACGCTACACCGCTTTACGAGCGATTTCAAAAAAAAGAAACACGACTACGATTTGAAAATACATTTGCATTAGATTTTGAACTACTAAAATATCCATTATGGAAATAAACTTAACTAAAAAAAATGATGCTTGGATAGCAGGTCTAAAAGACATGCCTGTGCAAAAAAAGTTCAGCCAAAAAGGGGAGGAATTTTACATCATCTATATTTTTCAACACATCTTACCCGAAAGCAAGTATTTTGTGGACTTGGGTGCAGGTGATGGATTTACACTAAGCAATACCGCCCTTATAAAACATTATGGTTGGAATGGCTTAATGATGGATGCTGATAACAAGGGTAATGAAGAAGTCAAAAAAGAATTTATTACCGCCACCAACATCATTCAACTATTTGAAAAATATAGCGTTCCCGAAAAGTTTGACTTGTTAAGCATTGACCTTGACGGAAACGACTATTGGGTGCTTGACGAATTACTTGGTGAATACCGCCCACGATTGATTGTAGCTGAATTTAACGGCACGATTCCTTACGGAGTGGATAAGGTCATGGAATACAACGAAGCGCACGTATGGAACAATGACGACTATTACGGAGCAAGTTTGGATGCGTTCAAAAGACTTGCAAAACGCCATAATTATACCGCTATTTTCTGCCACGATAGTTTAAATGTTTATTTTTTGGCTGACGAAGAATTATGTAACCCTCAAACCGATTTTAACGTTTCACATGAAACGCAACAATACCACCCGCACAACCCCAATGGCGTATGGTACAATTTTAACGAAATAAAAGAACAACTAAATAAACCAAAAACATGATTTCATTCAAGAGAATTAATAATGAATTAAAGGTTGAAATAAAAGATGCAATTTTTGATAGCGATAGCAAGTTTGTAGCTACAATTCCGCAACAATTCGATTATCAAGCAGAATTACTAATGCGGCAATTTCAACAACAATTTGAAGATACGTTAAGAAAAAAAGAACAGCACTATTATAATTTAGGATGGCGTGATGCGAAAAAAAAGAATAACAAGCGTCAACATTTTTTTGGAGTAAATGATAACATATAACTTAAAACTTAAATAAACATGGAAACAAATTGCACATTCGGTCAAGCAATCGAAGCATTAAAAGAAGGTAAAAGAGTAGCAAGAGAAGGATGGAACGGAAAGAATATGTTCATTTTTCAAAGACCATCAGATGAATTAACGGTTGACTTCATTGTTAATACAGTCAAATCACTTCCGCAATCGGTAAAAGACTTTTTTAAAACAAAAGAGCATCCACAATTACCACAAGAAGCATCAAATGTAAAAGTGAAATTCACTTCTTACTTGTGTATGTACGCTGCTGATGGTTCGATAGTTAACGGTTGGCTAAGTTCACAAACTGATATGTTGTCGAATGATTGGTGTATTCTTGATTAACTAACCTTAAAACAACGATAAATATGTCAATGGCATTCGACCAAGCACCGTTCAATGAAGATAGCTTTATGGAAGCGCACTTTCTTGGATTAAAAGAAAAATATAACATTAAAAATGTGATTGAAACGGGTACGTATCATGGTGTGACAACGGCTTGGCTATCACATCATTTTGACAAAGTGTGGACAACCGAAATCAACGAGGACTTTTATAAGGTATCGGGAGAGCGGTTATACGGATGCAAGAATGTAGTTCGGTTGCTTGGAAGTAGCACCAAAACCTTGCCGTTTATCATTCGGGAACTCGATTTATCGAATGTCTTGGTTTTCTTGGATGCACATTGGTATGAAAATCCGTTGTTGCAAGAGTTAACGATATTGGCAGAAAATAATCTGAAACCATCGGTACTCTGCATTCACGATATGAAGAACCCTAACGATTTAACGATGGGTTATGATTCTTACCCCGACCAAAAAATTGAATACACGTATGAGTGGGTTAAACCGTATGTGGATGCTATTTATGGCGAGGATGGGTACACGTATTACTTCAACGAGAAGGCTTCGGGAGCAAGACGAGGATGCTTATTCATTATCAAAAAGATATAGCACGGTAAAAAAATAACCAATGAGCCACAAAACCCTAAAACAAAAAAGGAAAGAAATAGCAACAGCAAGAAAATGCTTGTATTGCGAAAAACCACTTCCTGTTAATTCAAGACCTAACATGAAGTTTTGCCCGACAAAAACTCTTGATAATGGGAAAGTTGTAAATCACAAAAACGCTTATCATAGTTTTAAAACTGCGAAATACAATGACAAACTAAGAAATGGCGTAAAAGAAATTGAATTGATTAATAAGACAGAAGAACAAGTGAATCATCCACAACATTATGGAGGGAAAGATAATCCGTATGAAGCAATCAAAGTAATTGAGGCATGGGACTTAGATTTTTGTCTTGGAAATACAGTTAAATATATTTCAAGGGCGGGAAAAAAAGAGCAAAACAAAACGATTCAAGACTTAGAAAAAGCTGCTTGGTATTTGAACAAGAGGATTGAACAACTTAAAAATAAATAACAAAAAATAGTATGGCTAAGAAACTATTCAACACCAACTTTGATGATATTTCAACCGAAGTTTTAAAAGAATTGAGGATAAATATTGCGATGAATTTTGGCTATCTACAAGATTCAGACGGAACTATAATTTACGACCATCGTAACTATGTAGATGTTTATAAGCACTTCTTAAAACAAGTTTCTGAAAACAATAGCAAAGAGTCCTTAAAAAATACACCATTTCAAGCACTAACCTATGGGGAAATGTTTTATTTGGATTTAATTTGCGAAATAGATTTTCGTTCAATTAAATGCTAAAGTGTAACCTTTATAAAAAATGTCAGTAAAAAAACTATATAAATGAATAACAACAAACTTGAGTTGGTTATTAAAATGATTCTTCTTACTGCATTATCAGTTACCGTTCATTTGTCGATACCGCTATTGAATGTATCATTGACTCTTATTGCAATCTTGTCATTTATCAATGGAATTATTTACGGATTCGTTGCATATAGAATATTACACTGATATAAATTACAATGAACAAAGAAAAATTCAGCGTTTACGAAAAAGCCAATACCGATAAATACGGAAAAGCCGTTGTGGATTGCGCTCGATTGGTGATGAAATACTTGGATGAATATAGAAAACCTTTGCCAAGTGATTTTTCCAATGAATCTGCCTACGGACTAATGCTAAAGGCTGATAAGGAAATTCAATATGGCTTGTCGGGAATGCAATGTAGTATGATTGTAACAATGGTCGAAGAATGTCACCCAAGAGGCGAGGAATTTAGTCGCACCTACTCAAAAGCAAGACGAAATAGGAAAGGAATATAGTTGCACCTACTATAAGCAAGACAAAAGAATACATGAACGAATACGAATTTGTACAGTTATTACAGAATTACACTGACCAAACCCCACAACGATTAGTAGCGTGGTACAATGCCGTTGGATACATGGTCATGAATAAGGTCGAAGGTGCAATCGTAGAATGCGGTGTAGAAAAAGGCGCAAATATCTACGGTGCAATCAAATTGCTATCTTTTATCGAAGATTATACCCGACCGATTTACTTATACGACAATTATGATGGTATAGTAATGCTTAAAAAAGACTACGATGTGGATATTCACGATAATGCAGCCTTAGAAATCATAGAAAAAATCGGCTACAAAACTGATGTTGATGAGGTAAAAGAGTTATTGGGAGATTTGTTTTATGGTAATGATATTCACTATAAATTTGGTTCTGCTGATGAAACGCAATCTAACCCCGCAAATGTGCCAAGATTTATTGCCTTACTTCGATTGAATACCAATTTCTATGAATCAACCAAAATTCAGTTAGATTTATTATGGAAGAACGTAATCAGTAATGGAATTTTAATTATTGACCACTACGGACATTGGAAGGGATGCAAAATGGCGGTGGATGAGTTTTTTAAAGATAAGCAAGACGATATTTTTTCGTTGAAGAAAATAGATTACACGGCAATTCAAATTATCAAACAATAAATCATGGAAAAACAACTACAACCCGAACCATCGGTACATCAATCCGAAAAACAAGCCGCTATCATCAATCAAATTGCCTATGTAATGATGAACATGGGTTTTGATTTAGAATACTGCCGCTTTGCCGCCAAAGACTTTCTTAACCAAGCGCATCGTCAAGAATCTATTTCCGTATTGAACCCAAACCACCCACAAATAAAAAATGATATTCTTCGGCTTCAAGGACAAGCACTTGATTTGTTATGTGATTATCATTCAACATTATTGGAAATTACACGTTTAAAAACTAAATTAGAGGAACACGACAAACAACAACAAAAAATTGACAAATTATTTTACTAATGAAAGAATTAGAAATCAACCCAAAGAAAAACATTGAACTTTCTGTTCAGCAAAAGAAGCAAGTAGAGCATCAATTGATTGGTGAAATAGTTCCGCATCAAGGGCATCAAATTTGGCAGATAAATATAGAAACATTAGAGGTAACTCTTGCTAAATATTCAAATGCTACGGCTACGTTCGGAATGGAAGTAAAAAAAGAGATTATAAAGAAAGTTGGATTTAATTATGTTTCCGCCTTGAATAAAAAGAACGCACTAAAAAAACATTTAGCGGGAGTAAATGGAAGTAAGCCGCTTTCAAAAGAACCCTTAAAATTCGAGAACTTTAATTAATCGTAAAACAAAACACAAACTATAAATATGAAACTTCAACTTAGACTATCAAAAATAATTGTTCCATCTATTGTAGCGATATTGGCTACCGTAGTTTTTTTAATTGCATTAATTTATTCTATCGTCATAAAAAACTATGTATGGGCATTTGCATCGGTCAGCGTACTCACGTTTTCTTTTCCTTGCATTTTTATGGCGACAATTTGGAATAAATATCTTGAATTTGCTTCATGGAGAGAGTTTTTATTAACTGAACTAGAAAGCAAACGAGCAACAGAATTACAAAATACTGACAACCCTGTTTTATTGTCAGAAAAAGAAGTCATTGAATTTTATCGACAACTTATTCCAAGTTATGACAGATGCATAATGGGTGGATTATACAACCCGCTTTTCCTGACTGACTCAATAGAATATTTTAGAGAGATAATAAAATATGAGGACGAAGAACAAGAAAGCATCACTTCACAAAAAAAATAGTTTTAAATAAAAAACAATCATCATGGCATCGAACCTTAAAATTAAATTTACTGTTCCCAAAATCCCCGCTACATTTGCTTCAATTTGTCTAATATTATTTGCGGCTACTTCAATAATTGGATTTTTCAGCAAAGAGTATCTTCTTTGTGTGGTTGCAATAGGTGGCGCACTATTTTCCTATCAAAGCATATTTGTGTCACTAATGACGGCAAAGTATGAACATCTTGGCAAAGAATATATATTTTTAGATTGCTTAATCCAAAATTTGTATATGGATAAAAAATATGGTGGAGAGGAAAATAAGCCAAAGCAACAAACAGACCAAGATGTATCTGAAATGAGAGCATTTATAGAAACATCAAGAATCGAGTATCAGAAATTAGTAGAGCAACATGGAACATACGAATTTCCTCCCATTAACACCGTGCATACACTTATAACTGCCGAACAAATACAGGCAATCAAATCAAAACTACCCGACTCTTTAAAAGACAGCGTAGATGATGCGGTGGACTTGTTGAATAGGAGAAATGAAGAATAAATTACAGTTATAAATTAGCATTTGGCGGCATGGATAATTTTGAAAAAGACTTACAAATTGGACTACAAGTAGAATTAATTGCATTAGAAATAATCCAAAAAAAATATCCGTGTGCAGTTCAAGTACATGGATATAAGGGGTATGATATATGGATTCCCGAAATAACTAAATCTATTGAGGTTAAGTCAGATAAAAAAAGCAATTTTACGGGAAACTTTGTGGTTGAGTTTGAAATGAACAACAAGAAATCGGGGTTAATGACAACTTGTGCCGACTATTGGTTGTTTTATGATGGAGAATATTTTTATTGCGCTAAACCAATGACGATTGTTTATTGCATCTTTCTTAACAAAATGAAATATGCTGAATTTGTTGGAAATGGAGATACAAAAGCTAAAAAGGCTTTTTTAATTCCAAAAGATATTCTTATTTCTTTTTGTGATAAAATAGAACATGCTTTATTAAAATAAATATAAACAAAACGTATTATTATTTCACTTCACCCGTTGTCAGTGGTCTTTTTATTTCCACGATAGCATTTCTACATTGCTGACAAAATAAATCTTGCGTATAAAAATTTGCAATAATTTTTCTGCAATTGTTACAAAGCGTAGCACCATTGCCATTGTTGAATTTGTGAATCGGTTTTAAATCGTTGTAGTTTTCCATGACTTTTATAATGTCGCAAAAGGACAAAGACCACAAGGCAACTCAACTTGTTTCGCAGTCGTTCTCCAATTTTCATCCACTTCTGCTCCTTCTGCCGTGTCCATACCGCCACCAACGCAGCAACCGTAAACCTTATCTTTCCAAATCGAAGCAACCTCCCAAGAGCCTCTAAAACAAGGATTCCTACGCCCGTTGTTATGAGGTATCATCACTATATCTTCTTGTAAAATAGTTGCGCTGCCTTTATAGGTTGACTTAAATTCTTCAATAATGTGAGTATTTTCTTGAGCGTTTGGGTAACTCTTTTTATCGTAATGACTTATTCTTATTTCGTCAAAGTTATCCCAAAGGTCAATGTATTTCATTAGACCAAACCCATTAGTTTGTATGACTAATTTATTATAATCAAGTTTTAAAATTTCGGCAAGAATATCTCTGAAATTTTTATGTAGGGTTGGTTCTCCGCCCGTTAGAATAATAGTATCTACCTTGCCAAGTTTAGTTGCCAACGACCTTATTTCATCAACGGTCATACTGCCTTTATCTTGCGTATGAGCGCAACAACCAACACATTTGTAATTACACAAAGTTGTTAGGTATAGATTGATGCTATTAATTTGTCCTTGCTGTTTTGGCATTTTATTGTTTATAGGTTACGTTAATAATTATCTTTCAATTACTGCATCCAAGTTTGCAGTAGCGGGTTCGTTTCTTACCGCTTGTCTATCGTGCAACTTCCAATCATAATCAAACAAATAATTATGACTATTGCCTTTCAGATTGTATTTTTCTTTACTGACATTTAATTTAAAAAAGCACCTCATTGAAGGTTTTACAATATCGGGAGTTCTATGAACAACTGTTGAATCAATCCTAAGTAGGTCAAAGTTATTCATGGTATATTCCTTTTCCTTAAAGGCTTGTAGTTCCATTTCCATCATACTTCTTTCGTGGTCAAGTGTTAAATTGAAATACCCACTATTAAAGATTGTCGGTGCAGTATTACACCACAAATAAGAGAGGTCTTGTGTCATGAATCCATCAATATGATAACCCGCTCTACCCCCTACATTATCGGGTGTTGCCCAAACGTTTTTTGCAGAAATATAAATGTAGCTTTCTTGAAAATATTCCGCACCATGACATTCAATCAAATCTTTTAGCGATTCGATTATTAGTGGCTTAAATACTTTTAATCGTTCGGGAATTTTCCAATGAACATCATTTGCCATCTTTATTGGCAAATATAAATAGAACATCATTTCTTCAATATCAATTGGGAATGTTCCTAACAGTATAGGTTTTCCATTAAATAATTTTTGTTCATTATTCATTGCAGTTTTATTTATTAGTTACCGTGTTTTAATTACGTAATATGCCAAATCATCAATGCCTTCTACCTTTTTCATCTCTGCTAAAATATTTTCCAAAAATTCCCTTATCTCGTATTGTAATGGGTGAGTAGCACCATACTTTTCTAATTTTTGAATCACTTCGTTTTCAATTTCTAATTGGTTAATTATAATTGCAAACAATACCCTTACATCAGTTATTCGGCAGTTTTCAACCGATAGTTTAAAAGAAACAAAATCTCTTAATGCGGGATGCGTAGGTTTTTTCATTCCTTCCCCTATTCCATATTCTTCCAATTCAAATTGTGTTGTTCTAATTTTAGGTAAAAGCATGGCTTATTTTGTCACAAATTTAGTATAAATTTGTGACATAACAATATCTAAAAACTACGACAAATGACTAATAATGAACAAATTGAAATACAAAGAATTTAAACTGTAACTTTTTAAATTAAAGCACGTACACGCTCAAGTGATAAATGGAAAACAAAAGTATTGCGGAAAACTATCGGGTAATCAATATTATTTTGAACGGGTTAATTCCCGTAATAGTCATTAAATAACCGTTGGCGAACTTCTTTCACCGCCTCTGCATGAGAATATATTTTTATACCGTTGTTATCTCTGCGCTCCATTAATGGCTTAACTAATTTTGAGTATTCTACTTGTACAAATTCATCAATTGCACCATAAAAATCTTCTTGAGTAAAAATTCCTTTGATTTTATTATTATCCAAATTCAAATACGCACAAAAACGAATATCACCTTTTCGATATTGCCTATCTACAAGCATCTCTGTAATTTTTAAATGCTCTACATCTCCACCAAATTTACTTTCGTGTCGTTTTACTGTATCGGTTGTTTTGTGCATACGCACATAGTTCATGTTACCGAATATTTTTGGGTGGCTAAGTTTTCCGATAGTTTGAAAATGCAATAGCAAATCACAATCCATGTGCCTTTGCGTACAAATTGCACCGATAATATCTCTCGAATAACTATCACCTATGTACTTGGAAATATCTTCAATGAGCATTCCTCCACCACGATAATTTTCTAAAATTAAATACAACGCATCTGCCATTTCATCGAGTGTCATTTTCCCTTTTCCATTCTCTTTCCAAATCCTCACCCTTCTTATTTCGGGAGTTTTTTGAGAGGCAAAAAGTGGAATATCTTTTAATGCAATTGCTTTTACGTTAGTAAATTCATCGTTCACATCAAAGATAAGAAACTTACGACCTTGAATACCATAGGTCGGATTCCCTTGAACGTATTTATAAATGGTTTTGAGGGTAGTAAAAGTTTTACCGATTCCTTTTTTACCAATAGCGCATCCCAACAACGGTTCTCGTAGTTCTCCCGAAGATGGTTGACTTGATTTTTGTGTTGGTTTGTTCATAGTAAATTAAATGTTTGGTTGAAATCCATCATTGTCGTTGGCGATGCTATTAGCGGTCGGCATATCTTCCATTTCTTCAACGGGAACACGATTCATTCCCCGTGCGGTACGGCTATTTTCTTGACGGCTAAATTCATCTTCAACATTTTGATATACAGCTACTCCTTGTGGCTCATTTGGAACAATCTCTACTTCGGGTGTAAGAATATCGCTTGGAGAAGGACTTGGTGACGGTGGTGGTGGTGGTGGCGTAGGGTTGCTACTTGCATTATTACTTGGCGGTGGTGGTGGCATTGGCTGACGAGGCAACGCTCCCGATTCTCTTAATGTATTGGTTTGATTCACCATTCCTTGCAAGAAAGCATCATTGCTGTTTTTGATTGAGATAGTAGTTACTATTCCACTCAATGCATACATACCAACCATGAACATTAGCGTTTGTTCGTCCGTTACGCCCCAATTTTTCTTTTCTAAAACACGCTTTAGAACGGGTTTTACTTCCTCTTTCCATTCTTCGGTAACAACAAAGGCTTGTTCAATTTCAGCATTCGCACGATTGATATAATCCCCTAATGGCATTCTGCCTTGTTCTTTATTCTCTAAAACGATGTTTAAATCCAACTGACCACTTGCAACAAGGACTTCCACTTTCTTTTTGCTTATTTGAGCAAAATGGGTAAATGCTTTAGGCGCATAGGTCGAAAAAGTACCTACCAAAATCTCTACTAACTGTTCGGTTGACTTGCTTTTTTCGTTCGGTGGTAGGTCGTTCGTGCTTTCAAAACGCTTATCGGTTTCATTAGGGGGAATGCTGCCAATTCCACCACCGAGCGGAGATTTAGGGACGAAATTGGGTTCGGGGATGCTTCCCATAGGTGCTTGATTCGTAGAGTCGGTCGGCATACCGCTCGTATAATCTCTTTGCTTGGGGTTTGCTGATAATAACGGGTCAAACTCTTGATTGGAGTCAATCGGTCTTACTGATGGCTCTATTGGAATTTCCGATGAACTTGCAGATGATGTTTCAGATGGCTCTACCATTTTGGTTTCTATTTTTGGTGTTGGTATATTGGTTTCTATTTTTGGTGTTGGTATATTGGTTTCACCTTTCATACGATAAAGGCGATAAAACTCTTTTTTTAACGATGTTTGATTCTTAATCGTACCTAATTTGTTGGATTCTTCGACAATATCTTGTCGGTTATTCTCTTTTGCCCAATGAATTAATTCGCTGAATCGCTTGTTCAACTTCTTTTCATCGTAATTCAGTCCTTCTGTTTTGTAATACATGGAAAAAAAACGTTTTTTCTTAGTTTATCGGTGTAATGGATTCCAATTGCTTTCTAACAATTGGCTCAAGAATATCTTTTATATTCAAAAATTCTCTATCTCTTTTGTGAGTTCTATCCATGTTTCTAAACTCTTTGATGGCTTTGTAAATGACTGAATTGTGTCGGTTAAAGTACCATGCGATTTGAATTTCGCTTACCATAACTAATTGACAGATAAGCACCCAACACATCTTTCGTGCTTCGGAGCATTTGCCCCTTTCTTTTGTTGCGAAGATAGAAGGAGCGGTTACTTGATAGTATTTAGCTACTTCCGAAACAATGCAATCAATTTGTTCGGCTTCCGTTTTTGAGCAATCATACGTATCTAATTGTTGGAGTTTTGAGAGTACATTTTTCGCACCGTGCTTTCGCATGATGTTGTGAATTTGTTGTACCGCCTTGAAAATTTCTTTTCCTTGCATAGTTTGGGTGAGTCGCCCTAAAATAGAAGGCAGAATTGAAATAACAAAGAAAAATCTTTAAAAAAAATTGTTTTTCGTACAAACAAGGTCTGTACAGGAGGCGTAAAATTCTTGACCACTTGTTGTCATTCCGCTTACTCCTAGTATAATTACTTGTGTTCCCTTTTTGTGTTCTTTGATTCTGATGGTATCAATATTTACATCTTCATGAAAATTTTTAAAAACCCACCCCGAAGTCAATTTAGTTAGTATTTGAGTCAAATGAATCGTGTCCTTTGGTTTGATTATGGAATCCTTGACGATAATGCCTAATTTTTTAAATTGAGAGAATACTTCGAGATGGGTAATTGGATTTTTGTATTCAGCATGAACCAATACATTTTCATCGGTAAGTATCAGCGCACAGAAGGTCATAACTTGAATTAAGAATTATTGGGATGGTCTATCTTATCTTTGGCAGCAAGTTGTTCTAACTGCTTTTTATTCAGTTTGATTTGGGTGTACATCGCTCTGAATGTAATAATTCCAAGCGCAAGAGTACCAATTATGATTGCCCATTGCACCATTTCATTTTTCGCCAATGACTTATGCGGAATATCGTTTGCTGAAAACATTGTTTTTTTTGTTTTTTTTAAGGTTTAAGCGGGGTAGTAGAATGCCCAACTACGCTCTAGTACCATGCCCTCTACTTCTACTTTATCTTCCAAATTACGCTTACCCATGATTTTCTTTAGGTCGTCATGATAAATTTTACCGTCTTTTTGAAGCAATCGAGTAATGGTGTCTTTTAGTGAAGTGCCGTCAGATTCCTCTTTCAATCCGTTGATAGGTGCATCAGTCGGTGGTTGGTTTACAATTGGTTGGTTTTCAATTGGTTGTGGCGTTGGTGTTTCATCGGGCAAATCCTTTTCTACCCAATCTTGAATCATATCTGCAATTTTTACAGACTGAACTTTCGCTGCATCTAAGTTTTTTTGTGTCGGATTCTTACGATACGCACCTTCTTTCATGGCAAACATGCCAAACTTTTGCTTGATGTTTGAAGGTAAATCTTCTTTTGTTAAATTGTTGTCGGTAAGTGCTTCTTGGTGCGCCCAAGTAATTTGTTGTTCCATGATTTTTTTGATTGATTGTTTGTGTTAATTATACTGCTTTGTCAAGTTCTTGCTTGTCTTTTTTCACGTTGGTATAAAGCACCGAAGCCACCGCACCGCCTCCTATAAGCGAACAGAGAACCATTAATTTAGTTTCTGCGCTTCCTTTTGTATAGAAGGTGGTCAATGCCACCAAACCCCACCAAACTGCGTTATAAACGTAATAGTTAGATGCTGACTTTTCTAAATATTCTTCGGGGGTAAGTGTTCCGCTTTCACGCTTTTCTCTTAATTTCTTATCAGAGTTAAAGTACACAGCATCGGCAGGGGTTGGAATCAGGTCAGATACCATTAATCCAATTACACCTGCATACAAAGCACCCGTAGCAAATTGGCTATGACTGACACTATTGATTTCGGCTAATACCTTCATGATTTAGACGGCTTTTTTCTTTGATTTGTAACGTACTACGGGAGATTTACGCTTCTTTTTTGAATAAGCTTCTTCGTGTTTCTCCTTAGAAGTGTATTTGCGCTCTTTTGCCCGTGCGGGACTTTTTTTAGGTGCTGCTTTTTTCGCCACCTTTTTTACCGCTTTCTTTGCGGCTTTTTTTACTGCTTTTGCCATAGTTTTTAGTTTTACGATTTAGAAATTATTTTTGATATTTCTTTTTTAAACCCGCTATCATTTGTTCGATAGATTTAACTGCTTTTTCAACATCATCTCCATCGTATTCTTTTCCTAAAACTTTTCTAAAGTCGTGTAAGAAGTTCTTCATTGATTCCTCTAAGTCCTCAAACTTTTCGATTGCTTTAGCGGGTGCTTTTTTAATTTCTTCCGCAGAAGTGCTTTTGATTGCTTTGGTAACTGCCGCTTCTACTTTTTCAGTGATAGAAGTAAATACAGAGCGTGTTTTAGCTTTTTTCGCTGCTTTTTTTGCTGATGCTCTGCGTTCTTCCCATTTAGAAATCAGTTCATCACAACTTGGCATTGTTCCATCTGCCTTTGAGCGGGGTTTTGCTGCTGCCTTTTCTTTTTTAGGTGCTTTCGCTTTTTTAGTGGCTGATGCTTTTTTAGTCGGTGGTGTTTTTTTTCCACCCTCGTCCTCTGATTCAAGTTCATCTAATTCTTTCTGAACCCGTGCCATTTGCTTACGAGCCATCGCTTTTTCATCTTCATCCACACCATCTTGTTCGAGTAGATATTGGTAGTCCTCTAATTCTTCGAGTAATTCTTTCTTTGTCATTTTGATTGTTTATTTAGTGATTTATGTTTCTGTTTGTTTGTAAAAATAAATTATTTATTTTGATATTAATAGCTTCATTTTATTTCTGCTCTCCAATTATTGATAAAGTTTTTTAATTGGTTGACCGTGTTTTCATCTTCAACTCCGTTGCGGGTATATTTTGCCCATTTATTGCCAAAAGATTCGGTAAATAAATTAAGGATTACAATTTCCTCTCCATTATTAAGTTTGAATTTTGCCCCTTCGGTAATATCAGACTCCTTTATCATTTTTACTCTTTTTACCGCACCGCCATCTGCAAATTTGGTTGTGTCAACCTCAACATAAAACATAGTTTCCAAACTTTCTCTTGCCCATTCTTCCGCTTCCGCAATAGTATAATTGTCGGTTCTAAATGTCATTTCATGTTTGCTTTCACCTTTTGCTTTTTCTAAACTTTTTAATAATCTTGCATATTGAAGTGTGTCCGTAATATTTAATACATCATCGGGGTCTTTCACACCTCTTAACAGTAAAAGTGCCAATTTATATTTTAGTGAGTGCTTTAAATGGTCAGAAAGCCATCTGTTTGCGGTATTTTTATAGGGGAAATCGGGTTGAATTTTTAATGAAGCATTTAATTGTTGCGAACTATTTTCAACCGAACCGCCTTCCGCTTTTTTAACTGTTGGGTATTCTGTAATTATTTTAACGTATAAATCTTCTGCATCCGCTCCCGCATACAAATTGTCAACAATCATTTTTGCCATAGAACGCTCAACTTTAAATTTAGTTGATATTTCATCTACAAAACCTTCTTTTGTTTCATGCTTTTCGTCATTATCCCTAAACCAATCAACTATTTCATTCGCTTTCTTTTCAGACAACTTTGATGCAATTTTTCCGCCATTTGCATATTTTACATTGTTATGGTCAAGGTCACGGGTATCTACGCCACCCAATCCGTTCGTGAACATACTGATGTCCTTTATATATCCATTACCTTGAGAAACAATCATTCTTGCAACATCTTTCAATACTTCTTTGTCGCTTGAACATACGCCCCAATAACCACCTTGAAAATTTCCATTGGTTATTTCTTCTCCGTCATTATCAACTTTTGTTTTGCCATCTCTAACAACTGTTCTTCCAACTGAACTGCCTATCACTAATTTGTCGCCAACAAAGATTTGATATTCGTATTTCTGTTTGTCGTCAGAAGAATACTCAATCCACGCTCCGTCAACAAATTTCGCTTTGGTATTGACCTTATACTTTTTGTTGATTGCTTTCCAATTAAAGTCGGGGAATTTTAATCCCATATTAAAACTGTTCTTTTGTATAGCTTTAATAAGTTGGTCGATTGCTTTTGGAATATAATCGTCCCTATATTGCAATAGTCCACCATTAGGTGTTCCCGAATAATTGTATTCACCATCAATCTTTACGTCCATTACGGCATTTAAACCAAAGTAGATTATCATAATATCTTCTTCGTTATAACCCGCAACCTTCAATCTTAAAATGTGATTTTTATTTATTTTGTTTTTTTCGTCAATATAGTTTAGATAGTCTTTTAACTTTTTAATCAATTTATAGTCTTTTAACTTTTTAATCAATTTTTCGTAAACAGCGTTTGCGCTACTTGGTTCGGTTTTTTTTGCTGATTTTTGTATCTTGACATAAGCACCTTCTAAAATATCTTTATTGGTAAACTTAACGTGAGCATCATTGATAATAGCATGTAGTTCGGTAATGTTTTCGTTTGGTATGTAGGTGTAGTTTTTCTTTCCTACGCTTCCTCCATTTTTAAATGCACCACCATCTATTTCATCACTAACTTCCGATTTCCCTTTTTGCCCTATCTTGCGAAGGTCATAAGCTACTCCGTCTAAATAGTAGTCAAAAGTATATCCGATTGCTTTTAACTCTTTTAAAGCCTCTGCCAACCCTTTATAATTGCCGTCTTGAAAATCTTCTTCGTATTTATCTAAGACTACTTGAACTTTTTTTGGAACATTCTCATAATCTTCAAATAAATTTACCCCGTTTTCATCTGCAACACTACCGCCATCTTTGTACCGATTGGTTTCCCTTAGCTTCTTGTACAACACCATCGCATTGATAGGATTCCACGAATAATCTCTTTGCATGGAATTATCTTCTAACTCCCTTCTGCTAACCGAACCTATTTCTAACTCAAACATATCAACGATTGCCCATAAATAGTCGGGGTCATTGGGGTCTGAATTTAATAAGTACCACTCACCAAGTCCATTTGGATTGTATATTTTGGCAACAACCATTTGACTATTCAAGTCCGAACCTTTTTCGTATTGAGCAAACAGTAATTCGTCTATGTCTTTTGAAATTAACTTCATTATTTTGTTTATTAAATTTGATATTTTTCAATTTCTTCTTCATAAAACTCGTACGCTTTTTCACGGTTTTCAGTTGCCCATAATCCTCGCCCATTGATAGCAATTGCCCAAATAGGTTTGCCCGTGTGACTATCCTTCGCATCCATTAAAACCAACTCAATATTAGTTCCGTTACTTGCTTCAAAATGTTTTACAACACCGCCTCTCACGGCATGTTCACCCGTATAAGTTCCAACTTTTAGCTTACCGCCATTACCATACTCAAATTCTTCTTCCTCGAATTGAGTGCGCACCATTGTCGGCTCTACTGTTCCACCTTCTTTTAAACGTGGGAATTTGGATGCTCTTTGGTCGGTTCTGTTTTCTCTTGCCTCATAGTACCATGCTCCTGTTTTTTTTGCCTTTCTCCATCCTTTCGGCATAGCTTTTCGAGAACTATCTTTCATAATATCTTCCAATGAAGTAGATAAGTGTTGCGCTTTCCTTCTTTTCTTTGCTTCTTTTACTCTGCCACCATCACCGTACTCAAATTCTTCTTCTTCAAACTGCGTTCGCACCATTGTAGGTTCTACTGCACCACCGTTAGCAAATCGTTTTGAAAACTTATAATGTTTTCCACTTGGACTTGCGCCACCTTTTAACCATGAAGCAACATCATTATAAAATTCTTCACCACGATATTGTCCGATGTGACTTGCCATAGCATTAGGTGTGCCTTCTCTGTTATTTCCCATTCTGAAATGAGTAGAGTCGCCCATTTTTTGAAGGTAGTAAGGGTAATTATCTACATAAATCATAATGATTTCATCACCTTCCACTTCACCGCCTTCTGCTAATCTTGGATAACGAGATGGTTTACGGTCAGAACGATTTTCACGGTATTCGTAATAGGTTTCGCCCGATTCTTTCGATACTCTCTTGCCGCTCGGCAATGCTCTTTTATCGCTATCAGAAAGTATTGCATCCATCTTAGTTGTTAAGTGTTGCTCTTTCCTGTGTTTTTTTGCAGTAGCAATAACGCCACCCTTTGCCATTTTATCATCACCAACTTCCGCTAATTCTTTTTCAATCAACCGTATTTTTATTTTTAGCTGACGATTATCGGGTTCACTTGCAAATGCACGTTTGTACATACGCAACTTTATTTCTAAAGTACGTTTATTAGATGAAGCCGAAGCACCTTGAGGTTGCTCTTGCGTTGAACTGCTCGGAGTTGGCTCACCGTTTTGCTTTGCATATCGTTCGTACATAGCATATATTTCAGCATCTAAATCAAGTGCGGCAAGGTTATCTGTTTCAAAGTTCTTGGTTTGCGCTCTGATAAAATTAACGATGTCATTAATGTCAAAGTCGAACCCTAACATTTGTCTAACCGCTAATTGTTTTTCTTGGTAAAGTTTCGAGAAGTCGAACCCTTTATCTACTAAAAGTTTTGTTTTATATTTATTTTGTTGCATAGTCTATTGCTTTTAAGATTGTTCTGAATTTTTCTGATATTGGGTTTGATTCTGATTGAATGAATTTATATTTTTTTAGTGCAATTAGTAAGTGATAGAACAACTCGTATTCATAATTGTCAAGAAGCGTCATTACCAATAGTTCCGATTCTGTTTTAAATACTATTCTTCCAATGGTCTTGGTAAAACAGTCATAATAATGATAAACAAAATCAATCATTTTTGTTTTTCCTCCTATGGTATCCACATAAAATGAATACCTTGTTGTTTCGGAGTTAGGAACATGAAGTAGTGTATTCGTTCCGATTAAAACACACCTTCTAATTGCCTTGAACAACATTTTAGCATGAGCAATATTCGTATCAAAATCATCGGGATTGATATTGACATATCGAATAATCTGTAAAGCAATCTCTCTGTCGAAGTCAATATACTTTTGTTCGGACATACTACCACATTTACGTGCCGCTAAGATTTGCACATAAGATTCAAAAAGAACGTCTGTAAGGTGCGCCTCTGCCCACATTACTTTGCTTTTTGGTGCAATATTTTTTTGCTTGAATCTATCATACAAGTCTTTGACAACGGATTCCGTTAGTGTTATTTCTACGTCAGTCGGCTCATCTCCATCAGGATTCGGTTCATCGTCAGGATTCGGTTCATCGTCAGGATTCGGTTCATCGTCAGGATTGGGTTCACCATCAGGACTCGGTTCACCATCAGGACTAGGTTCGCCATCGGGATTAGGTTCACCATCGGGATTAGGTTCACCATCAGGATTAGGTTCGCCATCGGGATTAGGTTCACCATCGGGATTGGGTTCACCATCAGGATTAGGTTCGCCATCGGGATTAGGTTCACCATCGGGGTCGTCAGGCAGTTTTCTCTTTCTGCCCGTACCGCCATCATCACTATTGGGATTTTCCTCTGTTTCGGGAACTTCCTTTGTGACACTTATTTCTTCATCATCATCCTCAAGATAATTCATGTACGATTGTTTTTAATTCTTTCATAAACTGCGTGTATTTGTCGAATGTGTCTTTCTCTGTTTTTGGGGCATCTGCAAATACGTTATCAAATAATTTCCCAATCTCAAACGGCATGAAAACGTCTAATCTTGTTTGGGATATAACATCAGAAACAAGTGGAAAATAATTAATTTTTGATAGGTATTGTAGCCATAACTCAACAAACATTTCTTTGTGATTAACAATACCCGCTAACTTTAACGTGACCGCATCTTGGGCAAACAAGTTTTCAATTAGTTCTTTGTCGTTTTGAGGCAATACATCGTATAGTATGTGACCTACTTCATGTAAGAAAGGTTCGGGTGATACTTGTTGAGTTAAGTGTATAATTGATTTCCCGTCTTTTGTTTCACAACCACCCACTACCTTTTTGGGTGCGCTCAATTCATCTACTGCTGAAAATACGGCATTCTTTGTCGGTTCATATAACCCTTCTAATGAAGATGGGTAAATATAATCTTCCTCAAACTCGTCCATCTTATATGAATTTTGGGTATCTCTTGATTCCACCTCTCCCGCAAATCCTTCATAGTAAATAAAAGATAATCTCTCTATTTCATCATCCTTATAACCTAATTTGGCATATTTCTCATTTGCAGTAATCATTTCTTTATAAATGTCTGCGGATATAAGAATTGGACTTACCAAAAGAGGACTAATATTATTTAATTTGTTTAACAGTTCGTTCGGTGTTGATTTGGAATACGCTATTTTAACTACGATTGTATCTATAATCTTTTCAATTGACGATAGGTATGTTTCTTCATCGTTCAAGTATTCTTCCATATTTTTACCTAACGGTTCTTCAAATTCACAGATTAAAATTCTAACTGAATCAAATTTGGCTGTACTGCTCAAATACTTTTTCCAAATAGTTTCTGTCACTTTTTGTTGATACAAATAGGTTCTGTATTTTTCAGCACCTATGCTATGTATAAGACCCGCAAAAAATGGATTGCCGCCCCTTGACCACCCTTCAATATCTTGTATAGCATGTTGAACTTCGTGCATTAAAATAGCAAGTAAATTATTTTCACTGCGATTTCCGTTTATTACAATATACTTATTGGTTGGACTAAAATAATAGGTATCATTTGCAGTATCCATGACGGTACTGAAAAAAATCGGCATTTTGTATAGTGAAGGGTAGTGTGTATAAAGCGTAGGGTGATATAACAAATCCCCTAACGTAATTGACCATCCTTCTTTTACTGCATTTCTTAAAATTCTTTCATCGTGCGTAGGTTCATCGTTCATCAACGCCTTTCTCATTGTCCATTGTTTTGCGTTACTCATTTCTATTGGACAAATGAACTGTTCAATATTATTTGTGAACGTAAATCTTACTTCTTTGTCGGATATTCTTCTTCTCCACTTAAAGTCTTGCTTATTAAATTGCCATTTTGTTTGAATGTATATTTGTTCTGCGGGTACTCTGTTTCTGTACAAAGTTTTCGCCTCTGCCAAACTACTTAATTCTTTTTCGTCCGATTGAATCAATTCGGATTTTTCACCTATGTAGAAATAATTTATTTCGCCACCAAATTCTTTTATTAATCCGCCATAAGGATTTTTAATTGCAGTCACTATTTTATGCAAATTACCTCCATAAAAACTTTTCTTTATGGTTTGATTAAAATAAGATTCCAATACGTCACACACTTGCACGGTTTCATTTATAACCATTGTATCGGCAAAACATAGTGTGTTCAGCGCAGTTAGTGTATCTTCTCGACCATGAATAAGAAAAGAGTTTTCAAACTTTGTCGTATCAATTATTTGTTTTGGCTCTTTCGATAAAACTAATTTGATAAAAAGATTCCAATTGCTTTTACCATCTCTTTCATTATCTGCTTTTGATATGATTAGATATTTTAAAAGATTAAAAAACGCAGCGTTTCTTGTATCAAATGGTGCTTTGAGTACGCATAGTTTTGTGAGCAAATTGGGGTTCGTTCCTTGAACTCTTGCAAAGAGTATTTTTTCGGTAATTTTATCTGTAACGATAACATCTTTAATATGCGAATATTGGTAGCCATACTCATCCCAATCATATCTAAATGTGAGGTAATTATCATCACGTAGATTGCTTATCAAATACAAAAAATCTTTGTTCAACATGGTTGGCTTCTGTTCCCAAGTTGGCACTTTTAATTCCTTTAACTCTTTTGCGTTTAGCTTCATCTTCTTATTCTATTTCTATGCAATCATTGTAAAACCCGTTGTAACATTCTTGTGAGTTACAGAAATTAACTATTTCGTTACCGCTTGTCTTGTCAAATGCAACACAAACCATTCTGTCCTCTGTAATGCTGACGTTCTTATACTTTATCCGTCTGTAAACGACAAAAACCTTGTCGGGATATTTTTCGTTCACTGCTAATTTAAAAATACCGTTTACATAGTATGTCCCTACCGATGGTAAGAGAGAAGAACGCTCTGTTAATTTTTTATCATCCGCCCATTGCTTTGCCGATAAATAGCCTTTTGTTTTTTCCATTACATGTTGTTTTTTATTCGTTCAATTATTTCTGCATTTTTTCGTTGTACGTCCAAAGCAATTCTTTCTATTTCTCCTACACACTTTTGTAATGATGTCACCTCTGAACCGCCTATGTAATAATACAATACATTTTCTTCCTTCTCCCAATATTTTTTTCTCATTGCATCGCCCATTGATTCCTCAAACTCTTGTATAGACGGCATATGTCCTAAATTTTCATTATATCCATCTTTCTTTTTATGCGCATACGCCATGTATTGCTCAAAAACCTTTACTCTAAAATAAGAGGAATCCGCCATGTAGTAAAGAATGGTAGGAGAATCATAGGTGTCGGCATAGTCTTTCAATGGGACAGTATAAAAACGACAACCATCATTAATCATTTTTCCTTCATACATCATTCCATTAGTAAGTCTTATGCCTACCGCCATTGTAATGTTGACCTTGTATCCTTTACTTTCAAGATAAAGACCAATAATAACCGAAGCTAATCCCGCCCAATACGTATCACTGCCCCAATTTGCGCCTATCAAACAAAATAGTCTAACTGCTGCATTTGGTTTTTCTACATTCTCCTTGTACATAAACGACTTTTTATTATTGGTCGTCCATTTGTTTCGCCCATTTTCATTAGTATCTTGAACGATTTCAAGAGGCGATTTGTCAGTTTTTAACCGTAACGCAGTTTTTCCTTCTTTGGTTACAAATTTTTCTGCTTTGTCAAACGTATAGTTTTGTTTATGTTTTTTACTGTAAAGAGTGATTCGTGGCATCAACCCCATTCCCGCCCTATCCATCGAAAATGAACCAAGCATTCTTTCGTTGGGCATCATAACGGGAGTAGGTAGAATAGCCTCTGATTTTTGTGCAATTGCTTCAAGCAACGGTAGAAATTCATCGTATGCCCTTGTGTACAGAGGCATATTTTGAAATGTACACCTTGCCTTTGCATCATCATAACTTAAAGGCAAAGGGCTTCCATACGCTTTTATTGCCGTGTTTCCTCCAACTCTGATAATACTATTAACTTCTTGAGGGTGGTTTGTCAGCCATTGCCCATAATTAGTCCCCGAAGATTTTGCCTCGTTAATTATCCTATCAAAATACTTATTCATTTCAGTAATACTTCTGAACGGCTTTATGGTGGCTCTCATATTATTTATTTATTTATTCCCTTTATTCTGTCATTGAACTAAAACAATTAAACGGTCTTTCCTGTTCTTGGATTAACCCCTCTTAGCATTTCAAATTTTTTGATAAAAGATGCTTTATCTTCGTCTGCTTCAATGATTGCTTCTTCAAGTTTTACGGGCATTTGAGATGCTGAACTGTAAACACGGGCATCATTTTTTAAATTTGTTGCTCTAACTGTTCCTAGTCCATCGACAAAACCTTCAATGATTGAATCTTTTAGCGTTTTACCTAAGTCAAATCCACCATTTGTTTTGTAAGGCGGTGGTGCTAATGGACTGTTTATAATTCGCAGCATTTGAAGTTCGTAAATACGATTCCAATTTAACATACTACGTAGTGTAACCGCTTCAATGCTATTCGGAGATTGGTCAATCCACTCTCTGATTCCTTGCCCAATGTTGTACACCGCTTCATACAACAAACTCTTTTCAAGTTCAAAATTGTATCCAATTTTATAAACACTACCTACAAATCGGTCAACCAAAGAGTAATCTTGTCTGTTGTTACCCGAAAACATTAGTTCGGTGCTTTTCATGTCGGTATTTCCCGTTCCGATAACCACAAAATCTTTGTGTTTAGGTATCACCTCGCCACCACCACTCGTCCATAAAGCACCATCTTCTGCCGCATCGGACAAAGCCGAATTTAATAAACCCGCAGTATTGGCATCAAGTTTTGGTAATTCATCTAAGATTAAAATTCCACCATGCTTCCAAGCAAGTTCTAATTGACCTTGTTTGTAACCATCAATAGACCACCCACCGCTAATTTGTATAGGCGAAGTCCATTGAGAACAATTTAGTTCGTAAAACGGTTCTGCACTGCCTAATTGTAATTCTTTTGCTACTTGTTTAGCAAGAGTTGTCTTTCCTGTTCCCGCTTTTCCCCACAAATAGACGTTGTTTTTTGCTCGTAAATCATCTACTACTTTTCTGAATGTAGCATCAACAACGATACCGTTATCGACTGCACTATTTTTTCCGCTTGGATATGGGACAGGTGCTTTTGTTGCGCCTCCACTTGAACTTTGAGTTTGTGTCATAATTATTGATTTTAGGTTTTCGTCAAGACTATCAAATCCGACTCGTCTGTTTTTAACTTGTTCTTCTATATAGGTTTTAATTAAATTTTCTTGTGCCGTTCTTTCATCTCGAACTTGTTGCAATAAGCTATCTATGTCTGCCATTTTTATATTGTTTTTAATTTGATTAGGAAATCTTGCGCTGAATCAAAGTCCAATGGAATCAATTCGGTTGTATGTTCTTCTTGTTCGGTTGTAGTAGGTACATCTTCCTGTTTTGTAGTATCTAATTCGATATTATCGGAAATGATTTTACCACCATTTTTTGCTCTACCAATTAAATACTTCAATGGGAATCCACCAATTTTACTTTCCGTTAAAAGTTCAATACCCGTATAATCTTCTTGCAGTGCTTTTACTTCTGCTTTATATTCAACCCACTCGCTATCTGATTTTATTGCTTTCTTAATAGTATCAATCACTAATGAAGGAGATGGATTTACAGGAATCATATAGTAAGACCTCGCCTCGAAAGGAGTTAGCGGGAATCTTACCGTAACTATTCCATAAGGATTTTGGTCTGACTTTTCCATGCTGACGAAGTTTGGTGGCTCTGAACCCGTCTTTACTTCAAACAACGGATAATATTGGTATGCTCCCGATTTTCCGCCTCTATTATCAGCATTTGTATCGAATGTATCATCATTACGAATGACGACAAATGATTTTGCTCCTATTGAAACATACGCATTCGTTTTTTTGAAAAAGAACTTCAATGCTTCTTGTAATTGGTCTGCATTTAAAGTCCAAATAAAGAACAACCGATTGTAAGCGTATTTTCTCGTCAACTCGCTATAATAATCTCTTGTATCTGCGTTAAAAGATTTTCCCGTTATTCTTTTTATCTCTTGCGTATCTGCGGTGGTAGCAAATTCTGAAAGGAAACTTTTCTTGAATCCTTCTTTTGATTTCTCGCTCCTACGATAATCCTGTCCCGTGTTAATTCTCAACTCAAAAGACGAATTTGAGTTGCTATAATGAATTGAATCATTTAGGTTTGGAAAGACATAATTTCCTTGATTCTTTAAATAATCAATAAATCGAGCATCCGAAATAGCTACCATTTGACCCGCATGGTCTTCGGTAAGTAGCTTTGTTGTGTTTTGTTGCAGTCTGATTCCGCTTTCTATTGCACCCGATTGAGTGGTATATTTAATTAAGCGTGGCGTGTCTTTGTAATTCTTATCATTCTCTCTTTCTAAATACGCCAATTCAAATCCTTTGAATATTTCACCCGTAATTACCCGCATATTTACACGGTTATTATCTTTGTCCGTTATCCATTGGTCTAAAGCATCTACGTCTTTATTTGCTGTTACAGGGTTTTGTCTAATCCATAAAAGATATTCTCTGCTATTTTGTGCCAAGTTAATTCTTAGTTTTGGCATACTTCTTTTTATACCTGCAAAATATAGGTCAATGTTACCACCCGTAAATTTGTTGGTAGAATGTTTTCCTATTCTATATCCCAAGAATTTAGCGGGAACATACGTATAAGGAATAGTTGAATCTTCTAAACATTCAACGACAGCCACAAGATAAAAATTTCGATTGGGAACAAATGTAAGAAAGCAATCACGAACATAGTTCAATCTTAATTCCTCTCTTTCAAGAATTTCATCGAGCATAATTCTGTGGTTCTCCAATATTTCATCTCGTTCTTCTTGCGTTGCCGAATCCTCTATAACAGGAACGGGGTGTGCATCTATTATTTTTTGTGGTTGAAGTTCGGCATAATCAAAAAACTCTTTCTTTATTTCATCATAATAAAGTTTATAGTTTTCTCCATTGCCCAACTCTCTTAATTTGTCTTGAACTTCTTGTTTGGTGTACAGCTTTACTCTTGAATTAGAGTGCTTGTCCTCGATAAAAACAGACTGATTAAATGGATTTGTTTCATTGCCTTTGTACAATAACATTTTATTGTTAGTGATTACGTCAAGTTTTTCAATGGTTGTTTCCAAGTCAAACTCATCCTTCTCAATCAAATATTCTTTCTTCTTGACAAATTGAATGTTCATCGTATTGTAAAAGTCTAATTGGTCAGACGATGAATATACCTCTAACCCTCTCGCAAAATCATCCATTTTATCTGCATCACCCGCACCACTCATATACCATTTTTGCTGTGATTTATCTTCTTCGGGAAGAAGCGGTTTAAATTTTTCAAAATCGGTATTTGACAAAAGGTTTTCGGTTAATACCTCAAATCCGTACTTGTTGTAAATATCTTCAATTTCATTTCCTTCGGGGTCTAATATTTGCGTTGCTTTTGCAGATTGTGTCACGTTTCCCGTTGTATTGGCATCAAGACTTCTTAGCTTTTTGCGAAGCATCATTAGCTTTCTAATTTCGCTAGGAATAGGACTTACTACGTATCGGTAAGCGGGTTGATTGATTTGACCCGTTCTGTTGACACGCCCTCTTTTTTGCACTTCCTCGTTCACATCTAATTCAACTTGATGAATAATCATCATTCGTGGTCGCCTATCTCTTACCGAAGCCTCTGCGCTTGAATGAATAGATAATCCCGTGCTACCCGCAGTATTTAAAATGATAACGTCTGACTTTCCGTTATTAAATCTATCCACCTTTACACTCTTGCGTTCTTTTTGAACGGCAACCACTTCATAGGCATCTCCATTTTGTACAATTCTTAAACTTCTTTTGGTGACTTCATCAACCAAATAGGTTTTATGACTTGTAAAAATAGTTTGCTCTCTTGGTCTGACCGTATTTTGAATCATATCAATGATTTTGTCAATAGGGGATATTGGCAAACCGCTTAACATTTCAAAAACTTCTTTTTTTATCTCTAAATATTTCTCACCACCATCGGCAAATAAGTCTAAGGTAACTTCTGCATCTTCTACTAAAATTGCCTCTTTGTTCTTTTTGACAATGGGTTCAAATGTTATTGTTCCCGACATTAATGACCCCAATACATTCAACAGTGTTCGGCTAAAATCATTATCTTCCTTTTTGATAATATCTCCCGCCTTGTAACCTAAATCACGAATGCTTGATTCATTGGTGCTTCTGATTGCAATAACGGGTTTACGGTTATCAACAGTCGTATATGTTTTTCCGTTGTGATAGTTCTCCGTTTCTTTCGCATTATCAGGATGAAGGCTATCTAAAGCCATCCGCCCAACGTATTCAGCCTTAATTGAGAACAATAGGTTTTCTATCCATTGAAACCTGTTTTTTAACAAACGCTCGTTATTTATTCGGGCATAGTATTTATTTTTATTTGCCTTTTCCCAATCCGCATGTTTTGTAGCCTCTTTATCTTTGTTAGGCTCGTCAGATTTCCACTTTCTCCCTTTTATTTTTATTTCAATTTGTAAATCATCGGCATGTTTCCTTAATAAGTTATTTATTGCATCTCTCATCAAAGCACTACTCGAAAAAACACCTATTTTATTATGGAGTGCGATAAGCATGTCATACTTATTAAATGCTTCTTTAATTGCATCTGATTTTTTCTCGTAGATGTAATCAATATCTAACCCTTCATAGCTTCTTGCTCGTCTTACCATTTGACCGCTACTCACTAACATAGAGGCGATGTATTCTTGAACCACCTCTCCGTTTTTGACAATCGCTTTCTCAATTACATTTGGGTCAATATCGCTATCGGCAATATCCGTTTTAGGAATATAAAACTTCATTGCGCTTGGTGTCTTGGAATAGGTTGCAGAAGCAAACATGCAACCATGACTTTTACTAATTAATTTTGTAAGGTTGACCGTTGTATTACTATCTCCGCTACCCTTGTGGCTTTCATCCATTACAAAAATGCAATTGTCAGCAATAGCCTCTAAAAAGGAAAATTTTATTTTAGCGTTTTCCGTTCGTGTTCCTGTTTTTTCATCATCAAAAGAAAGTTGCGAATAAGTAAACATGACCATATCTACTTTTTTAGGTAGGTGGTTCTTTTTACAAATTTCAATTATTTCTTTTGTTTTAAGTGCGGGAAACAATATCGTTTCTTCATCCTCACCATCTTTTGCGGCAAGAATGATAGATGGGTCGTCTGCACCTTCTCTTGAATTGAGAATAAGTGGCACGGGAACTGATTTTCCTTGACCAAACCCACCAATATTTCCCAAATCTCTGTACATATCGGAAAATAAATTAGGCTGATAGGTAATGAAAATCGGTGTCTTGCCGATAAGGTGGGCGTATCTCATGATACCCGCACACACCCGACCTTTTCCAATCCCCGCCATATCTCCCAAGATAAATCCTTTGCCAACTTCAATTTGCTTGATGGCAAGTGCAATGGCATCGACTTGTTCTGCTCCAAAAGCGTTAGCAACTGCTAATCGTGAGGTGTATTGAAGTTTTTCTTGAACGTAAACAGCCGTATCAATACCGTTGTCAATAAATTGACGTAGCGCATCGTAGGTTTCTATTGCCAATTTTGTTGGAACAAGAGTATCCATCAAGTTGCACGATGAAGCGGATATGTACGGGAAATTTATTTTATCTGTCTTTACGGCTTCTGCGGCTTTTTTTTGTGCCGATGTTTGCTCGTCTTTGTCAGAAACTTTTGGTTCAATTGGATTATTTTCAGTCATGATTTTAGTTATTGTCTATAATGATAGCAAGTTTCTCAAGAATTTCTTCTAATGTACAATCGGCAATGAAGCCGTCTATTTCTTCGGTTGAAAAAATTTCGCTTTCTGTTTGTGATAATTCTTTAGTTATAAGTTGACTATTAATTGCATGTACTCGCTTTTCTAATGTGTCCACCCAATTTTTAAATGCAGAAGTGCTTGTTATAAATTCATAAAAAATATCTACATCAATAGTATAAATGTTTTGTTGAAGATAGACTTGACCTAGATTCTGAATTTCTTGGGCAATACGATTAAGCACTAAATCTTCTTTGTTGTCTTGGTCATCAAACTGTCTTTCCGCAATCTCACGCACTTCTTTAATAAAAGTTTCAATAGCCTTTTTGATTTTTAGTTCTATTAGATACTGAATTTTCGCAAATGAAATTGGTTTGTTATTATTGGTTTTTATACTTTCGTAATCTTTCATTGTAAACCCGCCTAACATGTAGTCGGTTGAAGATTTGAATATTTTATCGTTGATATATGCTTTTTCCATTTTGTTATGTTGTTATGTTGTTTTGAAATTTGCAATTGGGAATTTGATGCTGACTAGGTTGGGGTATAGGTCAAACGTTCTCATTCTATACTGTTCTTTTACGGATTGTGATTTTAAGGTTTGCGTCATAAAACCTTCTAATTCGGATAGCTTTTTTTCATCCAATTCGTTTTTTATCAGAATATTTATTTTGGCATTTTTTCTGTCTATCAAGTATCCATATACATTGTTTTTTACTTGAATGTTGATAGCTTTTACAATATCCGTTACGCTATTTTTTATTTCAGACGGAATGTTTTCGCTTATTCTAAAAGTGTACATGTTAGTTGTTTGATTAGATTCATAAACTTGTCCACCACTATTTTTTTTATTTGGGTTATGCCCCCAAATAAGTAGTGAAAGATGCTTCCGTGTTTTTTCTCCTTTGTCGTTATAAAGTTCTCCTTGAACTCCACTCATTCGACTGATAAAACTAATCTGCCTTTTTGCCCATTCCCACATGGTCGGTGTCCACCTTTCTTTCGGTGTTCTTTTCATACGGATAATCCAACGGGCAGATTGCCTTCCCGAACCTATGCCCTTTTCTTTGGCTTCTTCTTGTGATAATCCCGCAACTTTTCCTTCCTCGCTATCATAAAAATCTTCCACTTCACTTGCGCTCATGTTGACAAGGTTGCTCCACTTTTGGTAGATTTGAGTTTCGTTTTGAATCTCCCCGCCTTTTTCGTATTTTGACTCCGCCTTATTCAACATGTCGTAATAATCCAATCGTTCGTAAATATGGTCTTTTGCGATTTCAGAAGCCATGCCGATATTTGAAGTATGTTCCCGTTCGTGCTTCCTACCTTTATTCCATTGCTTATAAACTTCCCTTAATGTCACTTTATGATGTTTTGCAATCGCTTGTAGGGTCATGCCGTCAGCTTTGCCGCCCTTTAAAATTTCGCCACCTTTTTTAAATTTTGATTGCTTTACAAATCTGTAATTCTTTTCTGATAATTTTTCGGCAAATCCATTTCTAACTAAACTTTCCCAAAGTTGTATTGCATTAGCTGATAGTTCGTGAACTTTTTCTCCACTATTCAACGTTCTTTCTTGAGTAGAGCGAAGTGGCTTTTTTGTAGCCTTTAAACTTGCTTCATTCATCCGTTTATAGAAGTCGGCTGCAATTCCCTTTTTTTGTAAAGCATCGGGAACAAAAGCATTTCTGATTATCCAACCATTTTTATCTTTGAAAACAGTAAACATATCTACCCTTCCCCTTGCACCATCTTTTTCTGTATCATAAATATCAAAATTGCCTTCTTCGGTTGTAAAAGATTTTACCTTCTTTAAAGTAACTCCATTGACATTAGATATGTTGCCACCTTGACCGTATTTCTTTTTGATAATATCAACTGCCGCTTGACCTTTATGGGTGGTCACGCAACCGCCTGTACCGTTAATGGTAGAAATGATTTGCTCGTTTGTTCCTGTGATTTTCCGAACGGTAGGGTCTTGAACACTTAAAATGCAAACGACAAAATCGTTCACGCCCAATTCCTCTACCTTTTTGGTGAGCGGATTCCCACCATAAGCCTTATTAATGTTATTTAATATCTCAAAGTTCGTTCCCTCGTATGTGTATGTTTTGGGGTCTGAAAACGCACGGCTGCTAAGAACAACTTCTTTGCCCTCCAACTCGACTTTAGTGTTCGTTCCGTTCACTTTGAACTTCACGCCACCATCGTCATGTGATTTTCCAACCACAATTCCGCCATCTTCGTATTTCACTTTTTTGCTCATCCTTGTAAAAATAAATTGCAAATTCCATGTATGCAAGATTTATTTTTTGAGCAAAAAACGCACATTGAAAAAAAACGATTTTATCAAGCGCACTTTTTATGGTCTTGAAAATATTTTTTTACCCCTTTTCTTTGATTCCTTGTTTTTTTTCAAGAGGTTGGAGAGTAAAGGTCAATCAGTTTTTGCAATTTATCGTTAGTAAAAGAAAAATTTTGAATTATTAAAGTATTGGCACTTATTCCTACGGCTTCTGCCTTTGCGGGGTCAGCAATTAGTTTGTCCAACAACGATAAAAATTGTTCTTCGGTGTCATACAAAAATGATGTTTCGTTTTGGGTAGCGACAAGGTTATAAGGTGCTACATTTTTGGTGATAATCGGGGTTTTAAGGATACTAGAATCAATAAACCGTTTGTAGTCTGCACTTCTTTGAGTCCATTCAGATGCATCGCTCGGTATCAGCACGGCATTGGAATTTATTTCATTTAATTTTTTGTAGTATTCCCAAATCGGTACGGGTTTTTCGGGAATGTATTCAAGTCCTTTCATCTTCTTATCAAAGCCGTCTGCGTTCTTGTTTATTCCGAAAAAAACAATTTTTAAGGCTTTCCCGTGTTTTTTCTTTGCGTTTTTTAGCATCGGCAATACTGCATCAATGTCGTTCATTTGCCAATTCGTTGCTAATACGGTGAGCGTAAAAACAGCTTTATCTTTTGGCATCATATCTACGTTCTCAAGAAATAGCGGAGAATCGGCTAATAATAACTGAACGGACAACTTTTTTTTGTCAAGTTCAATTCCAACTTCTTGCATGTATGTCAAAAGATAGGTGGCAAGTAAAGGTGTGGTCACAATTACTTTGTCGGCAATCGTTATGTTGTCGATGATTGTTTTCTGTACTTCATCAGAAAAAAACGTTTTTATTGGGTTTTTGTCAGGGATATTGATGAAGTCCAATTCAACATGATAGCAAATAATAACTTCGGGGTTAATCATTTTTGCTTCCTGTACGAACTCGGAAATTGGTTGTGTTATAAATGGAATGACGATGGTGTTTGCCCAAATAAGTTGCTTTTCAGTTAATGCAGGGTGTTCTTCGGGGATTGAGAATCGTTTCTGTGGATTGTAGCGCATCCAATAAGTCAAAGCAGTGCTAACTACACTTGTATTGGGTAATGCGTTGTACGGGTTTAAAATGCGATAAAAATTAGCACCGCTTGTTTCACATGAAACGTAAAGAATGTTCCAATCATTTCTTTGATTGAATTGAGCATCATTGAATGGCTCAATGAGTAGGTTATTTAGTTTGTGTTGTAGTGCTATCATTAATGTTTATGTTTGTGTAAAAGGTAGTATCGCATGAACAGCCTTGCTTGTAACGGACAATGGCAATGGTTGAACTGTTTATTTTGACGGTGGTTTCCTTCGGATTGCCAAAAAAGCAATACACGGTAGGCATGTTCTTTTCAAGCCACCCCATCTGATAAAGCAAGAGCGTAACAATCAACAGGAATGTTGACAATCCCAAGATAGCTACAATGATTGTTTCTATCGTTTTTCCAATAATCCTTAGTAAGCGCATAAGTTCAAATTAATTCAGATAATTTAACTTCTCGAATCGGTACAGTCAAGTCGTCTTTGGAATAAAGCCAAATGTGAAAGTCGTTTCCCTTATCGTTCATAACAATGGTTGCATAGACCTTGCTCGGTTCGATATTTGCGCCTTTTGCGATGTTGCGTATTTTTGCTTTTACGCCCTCTTTGACAAGCATTTCTTTTGGGTTAAAAATATTAAGCATCGTTGTTATTTATAAGATTGTTGTTTTTTTTGTTTTTTTCAAAGTGAATGACATTCTAAATCAATATTCCGATGCGTAATTTATGCAAAAGTATTTAATTGTCAAATCGGGTTGATTTTTTTTCGTAGGTGATTCCGTTTTAGTTGATTATTTTTGGTGATATAAAAAAAGAAAAACATGTTCGATATTAAAAATCCCGACACGTTTTTGGGCGGAGCAAACGTTCAGCGTTTGTTCATTATGTTTTGCGTTGGCTACATGGCGTACAAGTGCTATCACAAATAAACCCTGATAACGTAAAAAGCACCTTGCGATGATTTGCAAGGTGCTTTAAATTAAATGAGCAACATTTAATTCTTAGAAAACCCTTTGTTGCTTACTCGCTTTTTCGGGGTTTTAACCACAATCGGTTGGTCATATTTTTCGATATTGTTTACAATTTCCACCGCAACGGCTTCCATTTCAAACTGTGTATCGGCATCAGCATCTTGGTGAGCGAAATAAGTCACGGCTTGGGCAACTCCGAATCCCGTGTAATCTGCGCTTTCCATAAAATACTGCATTAGCTTCTTTGTTTTATCTTCCGAAAAAGAAAGGTCGGTGCTGACGTTGGTAATAGTGTCAATTGGATTTTCCAATTTTTTCTGACCATTGGTTTCAAGCATTTCGATTGCTTTGCCCAAATAATCGTTGCTTGTGTAAGTTGCAACGGCATCTTTGATTTGCATGATAATCAGTTCAATGTTCTTTTGCTTGGTTTCTTCGCTCCATTGAATGTGACCTTCTTCCATCTTTCCGCCCAAATGCACTTTGCTCATGGCATCTTGCTTCATAATCATTCCGTTCTTACAAGCACTTACTACCAATCGTGGTGCAACGTAACTTGAACCGAATCCGACTTCTGAATTGGTCAGGACAAAACCCGCCATGATTCCGCTATCTCCATTAGGAGCATTGTTGCTTGGAACACGGTAACGGCTTAACAAGGTGGGACTATCTTGGATTACGCTTGGTGCAATAAAGCGAACATACATCTTGCTTTCGGTAATGTCGGCTGATTCCACTTTTAAATCCACACCCGTTTGGCGAATTGCATCAAGAGCGGTCATTAATACGTCAAGGTTGTCAAGAATGCGGTAACGGTCGCCCAATAGCGTTCTTGCTACTCCAATTTGACCTTCTTCTGTTGGTGCAAAACAACGAACCAAATAGCTTTTTTTACTTTGCATCAGCCAATGGTTAACATTATCATCCAAACAAACGATATTGTCGTCCGTGTTCATGCGGTTGTAATACACTGCGGGAATCTCGAAACGGGAACAGATTTGCTTGTGAAATGCATCAAGCGGTTTTAGGGTCAACGATGTTAAACCCGCTTCGGTGGTTGCTACACCTGTGTTGTGCAACAAGGCATCCATTTCGGGGTGTTTGCTCACATTGGAAATAATCAAATGTCCGTTGTGAAAACGTAAGCAAGAAGATGGAACTACCATGTCCCGCTTTTGAAGTTGTTGGTTTTGCAATTGTTCTACTAATTGCATTAGATTCAGTTTGCTCATTTTTTTGTTTTTTAAAGGTTAATTGTTAATTATGGTTGTTATACCGTAGTTCCTAACCAAAGGTTACAGTTTTATTTTATTTTTTTTAGGTAAATATCGCTTTATGTTTTCTGTCAAAAATTCATCTGCTTGGTTCTTCTCAATGTAGCCTTTCAAACATAAATTGTACTGAAAACGCTCCATGTAATCAAGCGCAAATCGCCACATGTCTGCTTCGGTAAATAGCTGCTTTTTGTTGTCTAATGTATCTTTGCTCATAATCCGTCTGCTCTTAGTTTATCAGCTAATACTTGGTAACGTGGCAAACCTTCCTCCCATGAGCCTGTTGTCAAATAAAGAAGGTCTTTTTCATATTTCTCACCCAATTCATGTTCGTTATAATTTACGTGGTAGAACTTAAATAAAAAATCTACATAGCCCTTCCTCAAGTTATCTATTGCGATTTCAAATTCCCGAAAACCTAAATGGTCTAATTCAAATGGTTGCTCTGTCCACCTTTTTTGTAGGTTCTTTTCTACTTCTGTGAAACGACTTTCAATGGTATCATTATTGAAGTTTATGCCAATCATTTTCTGAATTGTGCAAGTTGCGGCACAGCCAAAACAAACACCTTTAGTAGCCATTCCAAACGTAGTCATTTCGATAGCAAAATCGGTGCGTTTGCTCTGTTCGAGCAATCCATCAACCATTGCTTGTACGGCATCCGAAGGCTTGGGTGCTAATTCTTTGATGCTTCTGTAAATTATTCCCGTGATTTCTTCCATGTTATGACTGTATTTCAGATTTTGAACAAATAAGTACATCACCCAATATGTACGTTACCATGTATTGCGCCAAATTCCATTTTTGTGACGCTTCTTTGTTAATTGGGTATTGGTCGCTTCTTACTCTGCCGTTGACAACAAATACCAACTCTTTTTTGTACGGTAATATTTGAATGTCCGTTGCTTGAATGATTGTTTTCAGTTCGCCAATCGTGAACCATTTTTCGTTTGATGGTTGCAGGGGTATTTCTAACCCCGTTTCCGCCTTAATTAATGTTGCCATGTTGTTTGTGTTTTTATTGATTAATGATAATTAGGTATAGTTGAATAGTTTTCAAAGAAAACATGTTTTTTGTCGTAACGGCTTGTGATGTGTGCTTTGAATTTATACTTGTTTAACTTTAACCGTTTTGTTATTCGCCTAATCTGAACCTTGCTAAATTGTTTATCGTTGAATACTACATGGTATATATTTTGAGTAATAATAAAGTCAGCAATTGCATTCAGACGTAATCGAATATTGCCAACAACCAAATCTTTCATTTTAGTCGTATCCTCAATATACATTGTTAATGGGAAATGTGATGCAAGTCTAAAGGTCTTTGTGTTGTGCTTTTGCATATACAATTGTTTTTTCAATCAGTGCGTTGATGTTGTCAAATGCTTTCTTTCCGTCCTTGCTTTTGAAGGTGTATTTTTTCATGCTTTCCAATTTGAATACTTCCATTTCTGCAATGAACAATTTCAGCTTGGGTGCATCCGCTAACTTTTGCTCTTTGGCTACTCGCTTTTCTTCGGCTTCAATTTCTGCTAATCGGTCGGCTTTGGCTTTGTCAGCTATTGCTTTGAGTCGGTCGGCTTCCGCTTTGAGTTTTGCGGCTTGTTCTTTTTGCTTTTTCAGTTCGGCTTCTTTTATCTTTTGCGCTTTCTCGTATTCCAATCGTTGACGCTCGGATTCCGCTTTCGCTTTGGCAATCTCTTTGGCTTGTTCTGCACGTTGCTTTTCTAAAATCGCTTCTTGTTCTTCACGTTGTCTTTTGGCTTCCGCTTCCGCTTTTGCTTTTTCCTTTGCCTCATGTTCATAATGAAGTTTTGCGCCCTTATCTACTTCAACTAATTCGTTCTCAAATTCTGCATCCTCCATGTTTAGCATTTTATTGTAATCTCTAATAAAGCTAATGTATGGTCGCATCTGTTCAGACCTTTTTGCATTGCGTTCTTCTTTTGCTTCGGCTTCCAATTTGAGCAACCGCTCTTTTTCTTCTGCCTCTGCACGTAAACGGGCGTTTTCCGCCTCAAGTTCTGCTTGTCGCTTCTGTTCTTCTTCAAATTGTTTTTGCGCTTCGATTTCCGCTTCTGCTTCTTGCTTACGCTTGGCTTCAATTTGACCTTTTACGCCATCTAAAAAGTAAGAGAACAAATCATCGCTCATATCGGCAATCACGTTATTGTCAACGGGAACGTTGTACTGTTCTAAAATGACAAGCCGTTGTGCCAATCGTTGCTCTCGTTGTTCTGCCAAATGGATGATGTCGTATTTCTCTAACGTTTCACATTTTTCTTCCAACGGTTCGATTAGTGCTTTCAAGGCATTTGAGATACCATCAATGGTCTTACCTTCTTTCACAATATCCTCTTTCAGCGATTTTCGGGTGTTCTCGATTTCGATGCGCTTATTTTTTAGGAACAATCGTGCTTCCCGTGCTTGTTTCTGTTCTTTCACTTGACCGATTTCGGTAATGACAATTTGATTGACCTTTTCTGACCATTCGGTAATAGTGGAATAAAGGTCAGAGAACTTGTCAAGTAACGTGGATTGCTTCTCTTTGGGCAAATCCGATTGCGCCACTAATCCAACAATGAAGTTATTCGGGTTAGGCTCATTCATTTTTGATTCATCGTGCTTATCGTCTGCATTACGTTCGGCAATGCTTTCGCTTGGTTGCTCGTTATCAAAATCTAATGGCAAATTGCTTTCGGGTGTGTAGGTATCTTTTCCCATGTTGGTTGTGTTTTATTGGTTTTACGATTGTTCTTTTAAAAGGTTACGGTTTACACCATTCCACTAAGTTTATTTTTGTGATGGTGAATTTATCTCCGTTGGGGTAATACAAGGATGGCATTGCCTCATTGATTTTATCAATGTCGATTCCATTTTTGATGGCTTCTCCTACACTTTTAAAGATAGTTTCAGAATCTTGGGGGAATCTATCATCGTGTTGTGCGCTATGATAATTGACGGCATCAATAATAAATTGCTCGGTAATTGGAAATATTTTCTCAAGTGCAGATTCTTCAACTTTCACCGACCAATCTTCTGCCAATTCATTAAGATTATATTCGTCAATATCCAATATGTCCATTAGGTCTGAAAGGTCAGAGCAAAATTGGTCGTTGTAAAAAAAGTTTTCCATTGTTGTTTTATTAGTTATGTTTTTCGGTTCTTGTCCATACTTCTTCGGGCAGTTCTATCCCTTTGGCTTTGGCTTCATCTCTTGCTTTGATGAATGCTTCGGTTTCGTCATTGGCTTCTACGGTGGTACGGTAATATTTGCCTCCGCTTTCTTTGGAAAAGGTGATGGTGTATTTTCCCATTAGTCGTTGTCTATTTTCGATGGATTAGTAATGAAAAACACCAATGCTTTAAAAACACGTTCGGCATTTTTGATAAATAATTTAGCCTCCCGAATTTCTTTAATTCTCTTTGCCCGTTTTCTTTTTTTGAAATATAATAGTATTCTTTTCATGTGTCTTTAGTTTAAATTCATTTCTTTACTTTTCCCATACTTCAAATGTTGTATGTTCCCACGCCCATACGAGCCTATTACCAATATCAACAATCCAAAATAATTGGGCAGAGCCATTACCACGCCTAAGATAAATACCAATCTCTTTTTGGTTGTCTATTTCAAACCTTACTGTTTCGCCTTGTTTTGGAGGTCTTTCTATCCACATAGTTGAAGTGATTTATTATAATTGTAAACTAAGACAAGACATTTCTTTTTTTACGACATAAGAGAATAAATCCATATATTCATTTATCGTAAGTTCCAACAACCGTGTTTTGCCAAAAGTGTTGTTCATATATCGCCATAAATCGTTTTCGCACCAAGTTAACAAGTAGTAGAATGAGCGTTCCGATATTTGTGTTCCATCATGTAGGTATTTCATGTTTTTGTTATTTTGCTATGTATTGTTTTGCTGATTTTTGCCATTCAATTATTGCTTCATCAATAACATTTCGCATGTGCTGTTTTGCGCCCTCTGTCATTTCATCGGCAAACGTGCAATCTTTTGCAAGTAATAGAGCAAAACAAATTTTGTCCATTGCAAATCCTTGAAATTCTCCCATTGGTTTTTAGTTTTAAAATAACGTGTTAATGTTCAATACTTCTTTGCAAATCTTCTTAGTGTCGGCATTGAAACTTCCGTTCACCATCCATTCCAAATACGACTTATCACTTGAGGCTAATTTCCCTTTGTTCTTGCCGAAGTTGAAAACGTATTCTCCCGCTTCGTTACGGGTAAAGTTGCCCGATACATCACATCGCATTACATCGTAGTTGCAATACTTATCCAATACTGCAATCACTTTGGGTAATGTCGGATAACGTTCTTGTTGGGCATCAAATATCTCTATGGTGGCTTTTACATCAGCCATTGCAGAATGAGCATCCTTGTGTTCCTTGTTGCAATAGAACTTCATAGCGGCTTCTAACGTGCGTTCTTCTTGGCGTTTAAAAATGGTACATACATCAACAATCTTTGCTTTTGATAAATCCCATTCTATTCCCGCCCGTTGAAATTCGTTGTACAATAATGGAATATCGTAATAGTTGCAGTTGTAACCGCCAAAATCGCATCCATCAAAAAACTCAATCAACGCTTTTGCAATCTGCTTAAAGGTTGGAGAAGATTTTACAATGTCGTCCGTGATTTTGTGAATCTTCGATGCTTCTGCGGGTATTGGCATTTCGGGATTGATGAATAACCCTTTTTCAATGTTTGGTTTTCCATCTTGTACTTTAATTACCGCAATCTCAACGATTCGGTCTTTAGTAATGTCCACTCCTGTTGTTTCGAGGTCAAGCCAACAAATTACCTTCTTCTTAAATTCCATGTTATCTTTTTTTTATGGTGAGTTGTTATTTTTTGTAAGTGGTACTGAAATATTCTTGTCCCGAAAGAAATTTATCTGATTGGTCAACCATCTTTTCTGCCACATCAAATATCGCCATATCATAAGAAACTTCAATCGCTTTCTGCTCTGCGTCAAGGGAGGCTTCTAAAAGATTGGCAGCTTTAATTAATCCTTGACGATAACCTTTTGTGTAATTATTTTGGTCTGCGCTTTTTAACTCTTGGATTTCTTCAAGTAGATTCTCAATTAACTTTTGGATTTCTGTTTTCATGGTTTTGCTACTGTTATTTTTTTATTAATCAAATAAACTAAATGGGGAGCGGTAACGCAAAACCGCCCCACCATTACTTGCTCACACACAAATCTTCTTTTAATCTGAAACAAGAATATCGTTTAGGGTTTCCATCGCTGTCAGTCGTCATTAATGTCCTTCCGTTGTTCACTAAGCAATATTCCGCACCTTGCAATAGTGGATTATTTGTTTTAAAGAAAACCTGCGTTCTTGTTTGAGCGTTGTTTACAGACCGCAATGTAGTTCCTATGGTCAATTCGGACAATTCAACTAATACGTTAGGCATTCGTTGCGGCTCTTTCTGATTAAGATATTCAGTTAGTGTCATTTTGCTGCTCCGCCTCCTTACGATTAAGTATTCCGAATCCATCATCTAGCATGTCGATTAGGTTTTCAATATCGTATCCGCTTTGAATATCCCAATTGCACCCATCATCTTCCAAAATTATTTTTTTTACTTTGTCAAGGGTTAATTCTTCACGCCTTGCTTTAGGAATATTATTTCTTTCCAAAACGAAGCACCCTTCCTCTATTGCATAATCTTCATTGTGATTTGCCAATATTCTGACAAACCAAAAGTCGGTCACATCGGGGCAAATAAAGAACCGTACAAATCCTTCATTTTTGTAGTTCGGATTTACTTCAAAAGCGTAATCCGTAATTTCTGTGTATTTTGCAAATTCAAATTTCATGGTCTTTTTCATGTCAGTCGTTTTTTGCTTCGGTCAATGTAGTATCAAGTCCTAAGTAGCCGAAACACTTATCGTAAATTATCACTTTTTGTTCATTGGTCAAACGCAACGAATTAAACCAATGAATTTTTTTTTGTTTTAAATCGTGGGCTTCTGCTTCCTCCCGTAATTCAGGTGTTGCTAATTGCCAACCCTTAAATGAACCTCCGTATTCCGCATATCCCACCAATTTACTAAATCCAATACGATGACATTCATTTATCAATTGAATACCATTTTTTAAAATTGCACGTTTGGACGTTAACCTTACTACATCACTAAACAGGTAAGAAGAAGTATTGCCGATGTAGGTTTTGCGAACTACTTGGTCGCCTACCATTAACTTTCTCATTTCAGTCATTTTTAGTTCCTTTCATATCAGGGTAGTGTTTGTCGTTGACTTTAAGAGCGGTTACGGCTCTTGGAAGTCGGTTAACGTATAAAATATTGTTTTTAATTACAAACGGTTCTCCTTCTTCTGTAAGGCGTTTGATGGTTGCTTCTTTGGGGTTTTCAATTGTTATTCTCATGGTCTTAGTCGGCTTATGATTAGGTGAGTTTTCTTTTTTTAACAAGCCGATTCATTTCCTTGTCAGTCATTAGCTTTTCGTGGTCGGATTGAGCAACAAATTCAACCATGTTCATCCGTTCTGCAATACGCACCATTTGGCTAACGTGTCCAAACTTGTCGTAAAATGATTTGCAGACTATTTCCTTACCTTCAATACTTGCTTTGTGGCAGATAAAATGATTTTGGTCACGGGCGCATCCTTGTAAAATTTCTTTTACTCGTTCTGCGCCCACTATCCTGTCTTTGGATAGTAGGCAGTTTTTACAACATTCTGAATAAACTTTTAGCATAGCGTTCTGTTTTTTCTCTCGAAGTAAAGTCGAAGTAGTTTTCTGAATAACGATGGGTTGGTGTAACTTGTTACCGTGCGCTGAAACTCTACGTTTTCGTGGTATCGAAAAGTAATAACTATGCACTGTTTCTCGATTAGAATTGGCTGAATATCCAAAAACTCACCTACTGTTTTTGCTGATAGTTCTTTTACGTCCTTATCTTTGACGGATAATGCGAAATTTTGTTCGTTGCTCATTGTTTTAGTTTTTATTAGTTGGTATATGCTTTGATTAAAAGTGCTTTCTGTCTTTCACCTTTTTGTGTCAGACCTTTTTCATCCCAATACATTTCTCTATCGTGTAGCATTTGTAAATCATTCCAAAAAGTCGGATTTTCAATTCGGTATTCTTCCTTCAATATCCCAAAACCTTTTTTTAGTAATAAGTGTTCCGCAGCAGTAGAATCACCTAAAAAATCTTCTGCATTATTCAAGAACATTCCAACAGCACACTTTCTACCGTCCTCTGTGATGTAAGCACAATCACCATTAGGGTCTAATGCTCTGTTTGTAGCATTGAAGTGCGATGCCACTTCGTTAATGATTTCGATTTTACTTTTCATGTTGCTCATTGTTTTTTGTTTTAGTTGTTAATTGATGAAACAAATATATGTACTTTAGAACGTACATTCCAAATTTATGTTACATTTTAACTAAAATATTTTTAAATATGCTGAAATTTGCATAATTTACGCACTTTGATATTTATAAAATCCTTCTTTGGATTGTATTTCTCTTGGCTCTGCACATAAATCTTAGTGGTTATGAGTTCCAAAAACCACTACCCATTTCTCCTTAATTTAGCATTTCTCCTATCTTCATCAGTTGGTAGTTTATTACAAACCCGATGCTCTGCGGTGTATGTATTATCTTTCATACACATTCCGTCATATCTCGGCTTGTATGTATGGTTAAAAAACTTGCAGTTATCGCATCTTACGGGTTTTAGTTTGTTCTTCATATCGCTATTCCTTATCTGCTTTTAACATTTCATCTGCCATCATAAAACTTTTTTTCGCTGTATCATTAAAATTGTAATCAAAATTTGCTTTCCAACCGTTCATTCCCAAAGCAAATTTTAATTTGCTTAGTAGTGTCATTCGTCTGTATCTTCCTTGATTAGCCAACATAACTTTCATTATTTCCATTGCTAATTCCTGTCTGTTAAACGCACTTCTACTAAAATCTGCATTACCACCAACATCAGCTACATTCAATACCGAGTTCTGTGATTTGTTTGAGTTTTGTTCTTCGTTTTTCATAGCTTTATTTATTTAATGGTTATCTGTTTATAATCTTCAATGTTCCTAACTATGGATAAAAGAATTTGCATTGCTTGTGTATAATTGTAAGCCTTTATTCGGATTTCTATATCAGATTTTGTTTGATTCTCAAAAACATATTCTTTCATGGTTATTTATTTTTTACGATACGTACATGTTTGAGTAATGGTAATGGTGTACCCCGATTGTGTCGATTGTGACGTAGATGTTAATGATGTCGATAACCGTTTAGCATCATCTTGAGTCAAACCACACGATTCGGTTGTAGAGTTGGTTGTTTGAGGATAACCCGCTATTGAAGGGTAAACCGAAGTGACTGTTTTTGTGTTAAATACATAACACGCCTCGTCGTTTTTGCTACAAGCAAAAAGCGATACGGATATAATTAGAGTTAAGAGTAGTTTTTTCATCCCTTGTCCTGTTTAGATTGTGATTCGAGGTGTAAAATATTGTTTTGGATTCCGAGCCAAAAAGTAAATCCCATTTCTGA
>Ga0154020_10000621_pt1 | contig 43262 bp, 29 predicted proteins | sample Klosneuvirus_201_FD_109709 | JGI IMG/M metagenome (GOLD analysis project Ga0154020, IMG submission 109709) | Active sludge microbial communities from wastewater, Klosterneuburg, Austria - Klosneuvirus_20160825_MG | ecosystem: Engineered > WWTP > Aerobic digester > Activated sludge | place... | reverse complement strand
GAGGCGTTTGAGGTCCAGCTCTCCGGTGTTGATGGACGCGCGGTAGGGGCCCTTGAGTGTTCTGGGCACAAAGACATTGGCCGCCACATTGGCCTGGTCCAACTGCAGGGAGATGGGGTCCACCAGCACGCCCTCATTCTGCCGGGTGGCGGTGAGTTCCAGGTGCAGCGGCGTACCGTGTCCCTTGTCCAGGACCTTGGCGTACGCCACGCGCGCCTTGTCCAACGTGACCTGGAGGTGCCCTTCATCCGCATCACCCTGCACATGCACCTCAAACGGTCCCTGCAGCACCAGCTCCGGCGGCACCAGGGTGTTTCCCTCCGGGAGGATGGCCAGCAGGCGCGCAAGGTCTTCCACGCTCACATCCAGCCGCGCATCCTCAATGCCCTCCAGCGCGCGCTGGTGCATGGTGAGGCGCGTGTCCAACACCAGGCCGGGGCCCCGCACGTCCAGGTTGTGCACCTTGAGCGTGGGGCTGTTCAGCCCAGCGTCCACGTACATGTCAAACGCAATGTCCCCTTGTTGGCCTTTCTGGCCCTTCTGGGTGAGCTGCAGCGCGCTCAACAGCAGCTTGCCCTTCACCACCGCAAGATCATCATCCGGGTTGATGTCCGCCGTGATGTTGACCTCCAGCCGCCCTTGTTCCGGCCGGACCCATTGTGCCGGCACCAGGCGCCCCCACGTTCCCAGCTCCAGGTTCTGCAACTTGATGCTGCTGCGCACGGTTGGCCAGTCTGAAAAATCCAGGTCCGCCGGCAGCGGGAGGATCTCCAGGTGTGCCTTCAAAGGCGCCTTTGCCACGCCGTCATCCAGCGTCAGGGACACATCACCGTTGACGTTTTTGCCCGGCACAATGGTGCTCATGGCAATGTTGATGCCATCCACGGTGTACGTCTGACCCAGGTACTCATCCGCAATGGCCACGCGCGCGTTGTCCACCCGGGTGCCGGCAATCTCCAGCTCGCGGAAGTAGTCATTGGCGGACTTGTCTGACGTGCGCGCCGTCTCCTCAGCCTTGCGGGTGACGTGCCGGACAATGTCCTCCACATCCCAGCTGCCCTCTTTGCCCCGCCGCAGCTTCAACTGCGGCTGGCTCAGCACGGCTTCTTTCACCTCCAAGCGGCGTCCCCGCGCGCGCAACATCTTCATCACATCCAGCTTGAGGAACAGGCGCGGGACAAACAGCTGCTCGGGCGCAGCAGCCTCGGCGCCGGCCAGGCGCACGTCGCGGAACTCCGCACCCAGGCCACCTTCCCACGTGATGCGTACCGGCCCGAAGATGACCTGCCGCCCCAGGTATTCGCTGGCATGTGCGCTCAACTCCCCGCGGTAGTCATTGATGAGCGCTTCCAGGTTGTACACGGCAAGGCCCAGGGCAAGACCCACCGCCAGGACCACCGCAGCCACCATTCCCAGCAGCACACGCACCATGCAACAACACGTCTTAGCATGCTGTAGGGCGGCGTCACGTGCCCCCCCGCGAGGAGAAACCCGTGCCGGTCATCACCCTGCTGACGGACTTTGGCCACCAGGACACCTTTGTGGGCGTGATGAAGGGCGTCATGCTCGCGCGCTGCCCAGACGTCATGCTGGTGGACCTGTGCCACACCGTGCCCCCGCAGGACGTGGCGCTGGGCGCGTTCATGCTGGCAGACGCGTTCCCTTCATTCCCGGACGGGACGGTGCATGTTGCGGTGGTGGACCCTGGCGTGGGCACCTCCCGCGTTGGCATGGCGGTGGCGGTCTCGGGGCAGTTCCTGGTGGGCCCGGACAACGGCCTGTTCTCCCGCGTCTTGCACCAGCGCACCGTGGAAGCGTGCGTCTCCCTGGACAACCCCGCGTTCCATCAACACCCGGTGAGCAGCACGTTCCATGGCCGGGACATCTTTTCTCCCGTTGCTGCAGCCCTGGCGCGTGGCACCGCGCTCACGGCGCTGGGAAGTGCGCACCGTCCCGCCGCCACGCTGGCCTGGCCTCAACCAGTGCAAACGCCGCGGCGCATTGAAACCCGCGTGCTGCACGTGGACGTGTTTGGCAACGTCCTGGTGGCGCTGGACAACGGTGTGCTTGACAGCTGGCTGCAGGACCCCGCCGCGCTGCGTGTGGCGTGTGGGAGTCTGACCTGGAGCGGGCTGCAACACACGTTTGGTGACGTCATGCCGGGCGCACCGGTGGCCTACCAAGGCAGCAGTGGTGTCCTGGAGCTGGCGGTGCGAAACGGCAATGCCGCAGTGCTGGGCGGGATCACGCGCGGCGCACCGGTGGTCATCACCAGGACCTAGAATTTTCGCGGCGTTGCTGCCCGTACGCAGCCGTACTACGCCGCACCCATGATGCTCATGCACGGCTTGATGGTGGGAGTGTTGACCATGGCGCACATGGACCCAGTGGCGGTGGCGCAAAAGTACGTGGCGCTGCTGGCTGCGGGGAACACCGCAGACGCCGCGCGGATGCATGACGCCACCATGGCCGCAGGTCTGCCAGAACCCAAGCTGCGCGCCACCCTGGCCAGCCTGGTCACCAAGGGCCCGCTGACGGATTGCCGGGAGTTCAGCAACACGGCCTCCGGGCGGTTCCAGGTGGTGGTCCTCAACTGCGCCAGCGGCCCGGACCGGATGCTGGTGAAGGTGAGCGTTGACGAGAAAGGACTGGTGGGAGGCCTGTATTTCGCGCCCGCCGCCACCACGCCGGAAGGTGCGCACAAGCCGGCTCCCTACGTGGACGGTGCCAGGTTCTCCGAAGTGCCCATGGTGGTGAAAAGCGGCCGTTTTGAACTGGCCGGCACGCTGGCCATCCCCAAGGGCAAAGGCCCGTTTGCCGCCGTGGTCCTGGTGGCGGGCTCAGGGCCACATGACCAGGATGAGACCATTGGACCCAACAAACCGCTCAAGGATCTGGCGCAGGGTCTGGCAAGCCGCGGCGTCATGGCGCTGCGTTATGAAAAGCGCACGCAAAAGTACGGCGCGGACATTTCGGCCACCAAGGGTACGTACACCGTGCAGGATGAGGTGGTGGAAGACGCGGTGGCGGCCGTGGCGTTGTTGAGCGCGCGCAAGGATGTCTCCGGCGTGGTGGTGGCGGGTCACAGCCTGGGCGGGAACATGGTTCCGCGCATTGGGGCCCAGGCGCCCGTCCTCAAGGGGCTGGTGGTGCTGGCGGGGAATGTCTCACCGGTGGAAGAACTTGTGGTGGCGCAGGTGAACCACATCCAAAAACACGCCAGCAGCCCCGAGTCCGGCGGTGCGTCCCTGGAACAGCTGCGCACGCTGGCTGCTGCCGTGAAGACGCTGACGCCAGAAAGCCCGCCGTTGATGGGTGCACCGGCGTCCTATTGGTTGGACCTGAAAGGGTACAACCCGGCCACCATGGCGGCGGGGCTTCCGCAGCCCGTGCTGTTGCTGCAAGGCGGGCGGGACTACCAGGTGCCGCCGTCTGAACTGGAGCTGTGGAAGACCGCGCTCAGGGCGCGCAAAGACGTCACGTTCAAGACCTACCCGGACCTCAACCACCTCTTCATGGCGGGCAAGGGACCCTCCGTCCCGGCCGAATACGTCAACCCCGGGCACGTGGACGTGGCGGTGGTGGAGGATGTTGCAGCTTTTGCAAAGCGGGTGACCGTCAGGCCCTGATGCGCAACCGCTGCAGCTTCAGCGTGGCGTCACCACGTCTGCGTGAAAGCGCCCGTCACTGCCAATGCCAAGACGGTCATAGAGGTACGCACCCACCATGGGGCCGGCAATGGAGGCCCCAATGGCCCCCACCGCCCACACAAAAAACGCGAGAGCGGTGCCTGCCCAGTACACGGGGTAGCCCGCGTAATAATACCCGTTGTTTCGTGACGACGACCACGGCGGGCGTGGCCCGGGCAGCCACCACACACCAAAGAAGCTGGCCACCGCCCAGGTTGAAATAAGGATGAGCGCGGCCAGAAGGCCGGCCACCAGCGCAACACCCAGCGTGATGGCCCCGCTCACCAGGATGGGAATCAACCAACCGCTGCGCGTGGGTGACAAAAGCGCCAACAACGTCCACGCCACCGCCCCCCCGCCCAGGCCCATGAGCCCCGCCCACAAACACGCAAACACCAGGACAAACGGTCCCGCGCCGGGGACAAATGCAAACCACACAAACGGCAGCGCAAAAAACACCAGCGGCACCAACGCGCCCGCCAGCCCGGCAATGACCCAACCCAGCGTTCCAGAAAGCGGCTTGCTGCTCCCACCGCCGCTGGACCGCTCCACCTTCTTCTTGACCAGCGTCACTTCCCCCTGCGGGGCGTTGACGCCGTCATTGTCATCCGCGGCAGCAACGGCCACCGTGGGCGCACCCTCAGCCTGCGCGTGTGCAACACCTGCGTGGCCCAGCACCACCAACGCCACAACCCAAAGACCAAGCCGCATGTTGCCTCCAACAAAGTGGGTCCCACATTCAAAACAACGTTTCCACCTGCACAACCTGCACTGCCTGTTCATCCAACCGGAGGTCGTATGCTGAAATGCGCGCGTCTTCTTCGCGTTCTTCCGGCGGCAACATGGACGTCTTTTCGGCCGCCCGCGGCGTGGGTTTGCCCGCCAGCAGGGCCTCCTTCAGCGCCTGCGCGTCCGGCGCCAGCATGACCACGTGGAGGTCCCGGGCCTGCACGTGTTTTTTCACCACCGCGTTGACATCCTCCAGCGTGAGGGTCTTGAGCCGTTGCCGCAACGTGTCCAGGAAACCCGGCGTGCCGTTGAGGACGTCATCCAACGCCCAGCCCAACCGGCGGTCCTGTCCCTGTTCCCACAACAACGTGTAACCCAGCAAAAAGCCGCGGGTGCGCTCAAACTCGTCCTGGGTGATGCCGCCGTCCACAAACATCTCCAGCTCCCGCAACGCCATGCGCAGCGCAAAAACGCGGTCCGCGGCCTCCACGGGCCGCACCCACAACGTGAACGCCTGCTGGCGCGACGGAATGTTGAGCGCCGCCAGAGTGTCCCAGCCCTCCTGCACAAAGTGCTCCACGTAGCTGTAGTCCCCGTAGTTGAGCCCACGCAGGTCCCGCATGCGGCGGAACAGGCGGCCGCCCATTTGCCGGTGTTCCCCGAAGGCGCTGTTGGCCACCAGCAAGGGAACAAAATCCGCGTCACGCCGGGACACGCCGTAACGGAACCCCACGTTGATGGGCGTGCTGCCGGTGTCCTTTTGCACAATGGTGACCCGCCGCCCCTTCACCTCTGGCTGCGGGGGCAACGCCACGGGCTCCCACGCGTCTCCGCGCGGCAACCGCATCACACCCGCGCGGAACAACGCCTCCAGCGGTGCATCAAACCCGCCCGCCATGCCCGCCAACACGCGCGCCTGGGTGAACAACCGCGCGCGCTGCGCTTTCACGTGGTCCAGGGTGATGGCCGCCAACGAACGCACGGTACCCTCGGCCACGTGCGCGTAGGGGTGGTCCTTCCACAGCACATGGGTGAGTGCCGCGTGCCCCAGGCCTTCATCATCCGCCTGGCGCAGGCGTTTTTGCAGGTCCTCACTGGCGTCATGTTGCAGCCGCGCCAGGTCCTTGGGGTCCAGGCGCGGGGAGGCCAGCACGTCAAAGAGCAACGGCAGCGCCTTGGCCGCAACCTCCCGGTGCACGGACATGGAGAACACCGTGGTCTCCCGGTCGGTCTGGACCTCCACGTCGGTGGCAAACGGGAACAACGCCGCGCGCAGGGCAGAGGCATCCAACGCCTCGGTGGCTTCGGCCATGAGGGACGCGGTGAGGGCGGTGATGCCTTCCTGCCCCGCGGGGTCCTCCACCAGACCACCCAGAAAAACCAGACGCACCGCCACCACCGGGGATTGCACATCCGGCAACAACACAAGGCGCGCTTCTGGGACGGGGCGCGCTGGGGGAACGCCGGCATCCGGCGCGGTTGCCGCGGTTTGTTGCGCCACCGGTTCGCTGGGCCGCTGCTCCACACGTTGGGACGCTGAACACGCCAGCAACACCACGCCGCACAGACACCACCACATCACGCGTTTCATGGGCTGCCCTGCTCTTGCTGCACGGTGGACTGCAACGTCACCACGGTGCGGTTGTTGCGCGTCAACCACGTGGAGACAAACGCCCTCACATCTTCTGACGTCACCTCCCGCTGCGCGGCAAACAACTGCTCCATCCAATCCAGGCTTCCGGTGAGGTGCACCATGTTGGCCACCGCGTCTGCAATGCTGCTGTCCTTCTCCAGCTGCGAAAGGAACGCGTAGCGTTCATGGCTCTTGACCGCCTCCAACCGCTCCGGGGGAATGCCATTCTTCGCCACGTCCTCCAACGCTGCATCAATGGCCGCTTCCACCTCTTTCATGCGCGTGGCGTCACGGACCGTGGCGCTCAGGAAGAAAAGACCCGGCTCGCGGTGGTCCTGCCACCATGCGCCCACGTCGTCACACAGCTGCCGGTCCAACACCAGGTCCTTGTGCAGCGGGCTGGTGGACCCAAACACCAGGTCATCCACCAGCCCGGCCACCGCCGCTTCTTTGACGGTCTCCACGCCGGAGGCCGGCGTGTGCCAGCCCATCATGAGCCGGGGCCGCGCGGGTTTGTCCCACGGCACCACCACGCGGCGTTCCTGTTTTTGCGGGGGTTCCTTCTGTGTCCGGGGCACCACCGCTTTGCCTTTCCACCCGGCATACGCGCGCTCCACCAGCGCCTTGACGCGCGGGACCTCCACATCCCCCACAATGATGAGCACGGCGTTGTCCGGCGCGTAGTACTTCTTGAAGAAGCCGCGCGCGTATTGGTACCCGGCGGGCATGGCGCGAATGTCCGCCTCAAAACCAATCACCGTGTGTTTGTAGCTGTGGCGCGTGAATGCGGTATCCAACAGCACCTCAAACATCTTTTGACGTGGGTTGCTCTTGGCCTTGTTGTATTCCCCCAGCACCGCCGCGGCTTCGGTCTTGAACGCAGCCTCGGTGTAGCTCAGGTTCTGGAAGCGGTCCGCTTCAATCTCCACAAACTGCTCCAGCCCGTCGGCGCGGCCGGTGGTGGTGTAGAGGGTGAGGTCATCATCGGTGTAGGCATTGTTGTTGGCGCCATACTGTTTGATGACACCTTCATAGCGGTGCGAGGGCCAGCGCGGCGTCCCGGCAAACATCATGTGCTCAAAAAAATGGGCGTAACCGCTGCGGCCGGGCTCCACCTCATTGCGGGAGCCCACGCGCACCAACGTGTAGTAGCTGAGCAAACCGGTGCCGGGCCGCGGCACCACAATGACCTGCAGCCCGTTTTTGAGGACAAACTGCTCCACGGGGTACGGGAACGCCGGCGGGTGGCCGCCCACCGCCACAAGGCCCAACGCCAAGCTCAACGCCAGCATGTTGCTCCCTGAACGGAATGTGGGGGGTGGGTGGTGCGGTTTGGGCAGGTGAAACAGCCTATTTCATGAGCTTCTTGCCAATGATGGCCTTGATGTCCTGCTGGTCCCGCTGGATCTTGTTGAGCCCCGCTTCCAGCTGCGCAACCCGCTCCACCAGTTTGTGGTGCAGCACCGCCAGGTTCTGGAATTCCTGCGAGGCAATGGCCTCCTTGCTGGGCATGGGCACGTTGTCTGCCTGGGTGGCGTTTTGCGCAATACGTGCCGCCTGCGCCTCCAGGGATACCGGCGCCGCCATCACCGGAGCCGGCGCGCTCACCCGCTGCTGGGCTTGTTGCGGCGCGGGTTGTTGACTCAGCTCCGGCAGGTTGATGGCGCTGCGTCCCACCGGTGCCGCGGCCGGTGCCTGCACGCGCGCTTGCGTCCCGGAGCGCGCCCCGCCGCCAAGCCCGCCGTCACGCACGTGCTTGAACACCCCCAGCGTGACCTGCTTGAGCGTCTCCACCACGCCCTGGCCGGTGTACGCGCTGGCTTTCATGTACGGGACCTTGCGCTCGTTGAGCGCCTGCTCCAGGTCCTCAATGGAGGACAGGTCCTTCATGTCCTGCTTGTTGTACTGGATGACCAGCGGGATGGTGTTGAAGTCCAGGTTGTTGGCCTTGAGGTTCTTCTTGAGGTCCAGCATGGCGTCACGGTTCTGGTCCATCATGAACCGCTGGCTGTCCGCCACAAACACCACGCCGTCCGCCCCCTGCAGCACCATGCGCCGCGTCTCGGCGTAGTAGGGCTGGCCGGGGACGGTGAAACAACGGGTCACAAAGTCAAAGCCGGCAATCTTCCCCAGCTTCATGGGCAGGAAGTCAAAATAGATGGTCCGGTCCGTCTCCGTGGCCACGCTCACCAAATCCCCGCGCATCTCCTGGCGCATGAGCTGGTGGACCTTTTGCAGGTTGGTGGTCTTCCCGCACATGCCCGGCCCGTAATAGACAATCTTGGCCGTGATCTCCTTGGTTGCCGGGCTGAAATAGGCCACGGGACGTCTCCGTTTTGAGTGGTCCCGGACCCGGCTTGGGCCCTCACGGGACGGTGCGGCAATAGGTGGGATGAACCCGGCGGGCAATGTAGACCAAGACCACCCCCCAACGCCAAAAGGTGGCCGGGGTCCCTTGGCGGCGGGCCGGCGCACCTGTGACAATGGCCCCCATGATCGCCCGCATCCTGCCCGGCTTCCGGGTCCTGCCGTTGGTCTTTGCGTTTGTGGCGTGCACCACCAGCACCGGAGGCAGCTCCAGCGGGTCCTCCGGCGTGGGAGGCATCACCTACCAGGACATTGGAACGCCCTGCACCTGTGAGGTGGTCCAGGGCGCCAGCGGCTTCACCTGCGCGGTGAACCCCACCAACACCTGCGCCAAGACGTCCCTGACCTGTGTGATGGCCGCGCCAGATCCCGGTTTTGCCAACGCCGGTCACGCGCTCTACGAATACCACCTCACCACCCGCCAGACCAACAACGCCGACGGGGGCATCACCATGGAGGGTGAGTGCACGTTGCTGGCGGGGCCAACCCAGGCGCTCATCTGCCCCGCCGGTACGTTCCCGTTGCAGCTCACCAACGGCACCAAGATCTGCAAGCGGCAATGCCAGTCAGACCAGGAGTGCAACCGGCCGGGCTGGGTGTGTGACGCCCCGCTGTTGAACCGTGACGGCATTGATACCGGCACAATCCCGTCAGAAGTCCCGCTCAACCTCAAGCTGTGCAAGCCCGGCTGCGTGGCGGATTTCCCGGACTGCCTGCGCGTGACGCCGTGCACCCTGGGCCGGCCGGGCTGTTACCGCAGCGCGCTCAACATCAACGCGCCGTTGGGCCAGGGCATGTACGTGGGTGACCGCAACGGCGGCCGCACCTGCAACGCCACCACCGGCCTGTGCGGCGTCACCACCGGGCGCAATGAGCTGGCGCTTGCGGGCAATGCCTGTGGCTCCAATACGGATTGCCCGTCCCAGTTCTTGTGTGTGAGTGACTACTGGTGGTCCTTCCAACCGGACGGCCAGGGTTTTTGCACCTTTGCGAATTGTGACCCCAACGCCCAGCAGGGGGCGCCGGGCAGCTGCGTGGGCTCCTTCACCTGCGAACGCGCGTTTGAACATGGCATGTGTTTCCCGGATTGCCGCGGTGGAACCCTGTGTGATGTGGGCCAGAAATGTGGCACGCCGGACATGAACACCATCATCAACTTTGACCCTGGTACCGGCCAGCAGCTGCCCTGGAAAAGCACGCAGTGCGTGCAGTGTGACCTCACCGGTTCATGTCCATGACCTCATGATGGCCGTCCACATGCCGGGATGGCGGAATGGTAGACGCAGGGGCCTTAAAAGCCTTGGCTTCCTCAAGGGGAGCGTGCGGGTTCAAGTCCCGCTCCTGGCACAACGTGGCACCGCGCGGCGGCTGGGTCCGTCTGGAAGGCCACCATGACGCAGGGCCGCAGCACACCCCAGCGCTCGTCTCCGCCGTCACCGGCGTGGCGCGCGCTCATCACGCTGGGCTTTGTGGTGGGCCTGGTGCTGGTGGGCCGTGGCCTGTTGGACGCCGTGCAGTTCATTGGCCGCCCGTTTCCCAACTTTGGGTTCACCCGCGCGCTGCAGGTCAACCCGGTGCTGTTTGCGCCGTCAGAAACCGCCCAGGCCGAAGTGGCCCTGTGGGACCAGATCCTGGCCTTCAACGGCGCGCCGCTGCGTGACGTGGAGCACTTCAAGGAACTGCTGGCCGCCACCGGGCCGGAAGGACGCGCCGAACTCACGCTCACCGCGCGGGACGGGCGGCCCAAGCAGGTTCGCATCACGGTGCGCGCGTTCACCGTGGCGGATTTTTTCCGCTGGCACACCAACCAGACGCTGCTGGCGCTCATCATCATCATCATTGGCGCGGTGGTGTGGCTGTTGCGCGCGGGTGCTCTGGCCCTCACGTTCTGCCTCACCTGCCTGTGCACCGCGTTGATGCTCACGGGCGGGGTGGACGGCACGTTGTTCCACCGCTTCCCCCTGCTCTTCCAGGTGGCCGCCCCCATTGTGCCCGCGGCGGGGATGGCGTTTGCGTGGCGTTTGTCCCCGCGGCTGCACCGCCGCCGCCACGGCGCGCTGGCCTGGCAGGTCCCGCTGTCCGCCGGGGTGGTCCTGGCCGCGTTGGGCATCTTCTTTGAGCCCGGACCGGTGCAGGTCACCGCCGCCATGGGCGTGCTGGTCTATGTCTTCCTCATGGCCGGCGCGTTGGGCGTTTTTGTGGTCCTGTGGCGGGCGTGGCGTCGTCCGGAAGGACCGCTGGATGCCGCCCGCGCCGGCGTCATCGTCGTCACGTGGCCCTTGGCGTTGGGCATTCCCGCCGCGAACTTCCTCTTTGGCTTCCTTGCCCGCGGCTATGAACTCACCGCCATCCCCAACGTGGCGGTGCTCCTCATGCCCGCCAGCGTGGCCTACGCCATTTTCCGTCAGGACCTCTTTGAAGCAGACCTGGCGGTGCGGCGCCTTTTTGCCGAGCTGCTGCTCACCGGCGTGGCCACCGCGCTGTACGCCACCGCGCTGGCGCTGGCCTACCGGTTCTGGCCGGATGCCGCCGCATCTCCCGCCGTGGCCGTGGCATTGGCGGCCACACTGCTCTTTTTCGCGGTGCCCATCCGGGACCGCGTAAAATCCAACGTGGACGCGTGGCTGGAGGGGCGCCGTTATGACGCGCAACAGGCCTTGGCTTCGCTGGCGCAGGCGTTGAGCGCCGAGCTCTCCCTGGAACGCGCCCTGGCCCGCCTGGAAGACACGCTGCAGCACACCATTGGCCCGGCCAACGCCAGCGTCCAGCTGGAAGATGAAGGCGCCGCCCCCACCGTGACCACCATCCATGGCGCAGCCATGCCCGCCGTTCCGTCGGAGGCGCTGCGGGATTCGGCGCTGGTGCTGCGGCGGTCCATCTTCACCACCGGAACAGGCGAAGATGAAGAGCCACCCGACGGGGAAGTGCGCGTGCGTGAACTGCCGGAAGGTGTGGAGGTTGCCATTCCATTGCGTGCCGGTGGCCGCCAGCTGGGCGCATTGCTGTTGGGTCCATCCAGCGGAGGCCCCGCGCGCTATTCCCCGGCGGACCTGTTGTTTGCCCGTGCGGTAGCCGGCCAGGTGGGCCCGGCATTGGCCAACGCACGCGCGTTTGACCTGGTGGAACAACTCAACCGCACCCTGGAAGAACGCGTGCGGGAGCGCACCCTGGAGCTCACACAGGTCAATGACGAACTGCGCGCGCTGGACCGCCGCAAGGATGAACTCATCTCCACGGTGAGCCATGACTTCCGCTCACCCCTGTCCATCATCAAGAGCCACATTGATACCGTCCTGGCAGACAGCGCCATGGACGCGCCCACCCGGGAAAGCTTCTTGCGCGTGGTGGAACGCCAGACCCGCCGGCTGCAAAGCATGGTGGAAAACCTGCTGGACCTGGCGCGCATCCGCAACCGTGGCCTGTCTGCCGCGCGGCTCACCGTCACCGACCTGCTCAAAGGCGCCGGAGACGGTGCACGCCCGCGTTTTGAAAGCGCCAAGGTCACGCTGCGCGTGGAGCTTCCACCGGGTGCTCCCGCCGTCATGGGAGATGCAGACCGTCTGGGTCAGGTGTTCCACAACCTGCTGGACAACGCCTCGCGGTTCACCGCGGCGGGCGGGGAAGTGTGCATCTATGCACGTGAGACGCTGGGCACCATCACGTTTGGCGTGCGGGACAACGGCATTGGCATTCCCGCCGAGGACCAAGCGCGCATCTTTGAGCCGTTCTACCAGGTCAAACGCGCCGGCGCCGAACGCGACGGCAGCGGCCTGGGCCTGGCGATTGTGAAAGAAGTGGTGGAGCGCCATGGCAGCCGCCTGCGCCTGCACAGTGACGGCAACGGCACCACCCTGGAGTTTGACCTCCCCTGCAAGGTGGCATGACGCCACGGGCATGCTAGGTGTTCCACGTCGGAGAGAGGCATGACCATGGACGCCGCGCCCACCAATGTTCCGCTCCACATCCTGGTGGTGGATGATGAGCCAGACCTGGCCAACGTCATACGTTACAACCTGTCCCGCCGCGGCCACACCGTCACCACCGCCGGCTCGGCTGAAGAAGCGTTGCAGCTGCTTGCCGGAACCATCACGCCGGACATGCTCATCTCTGACGTCATGATGCCCGGCATGGACGGCATGGAGCTGTGCCGCCGCCTGCGCGCCGCACCCGCCACCTCTGACATTCCGGTCATCCTGTTGACCGCGCGCGCCGCGCCGGCGGACCGGCAGGAGGGTTTCCGCTCCGGGTGTGATGACTACCTGGGCAAACCTTTTGACATGGCCGAACTCATGCTGCGCGTGGACGCGTTGGGCCGCCGCCTGACCTGGGCGCGCCAGGCGGTGAGCCGGGTCACCGCGCGCAGCAGCATCCCCAGTGCCGTGCCCCCCGCCACCACCTGGATGGAACGCCTGGCCGGTTTTGAGGCGCGCTTCCCCGCGCTCAAGACCCTGCGGGCCACCGTCAAGCTGGGCAGCAGTGAGAGCATGGTGAACCTCCTGGAAGAAATCCTCATCCAGGCCCACACCCCGGATCCCGTCCTCATCATGGGAGAAACCGGCACCGGAAAGACGCTGGTGGCTGAAGCATTGTGGAAGCTCTCCCCGCGCGCGGAGAAACCCTACCGCACCGTCAACTGCGCCGAACTTCAAGCCGCCGACCCGCTGGTGGTCATGGGCCGCCTGTTTGGATTTGGCCGAAACAGTGGACTCCACAACGTCCCCAAGGAAGGCCAGCCAGGCATGTTGGAAGAATGCCAGGGCGGAACGTTGTTCCTGGATGAGGTGGCGCTGCTGCCACCCCAGGCGCAGGCGCTGCTGCTGTTGCCGGCCGAAGGGCGCGCGTTCAATCCCGCCGCCGGCCGCGGGGACCCCGTCACCGTGGACGTGAAGCTGGTGTTTGCCACCAACCGGGACCTGCCCGCCGAGGCGCGTGCGGGGCGTTTTCCCATGGACCTCATGATGCGCATGGGTCACGCGGTCATCCGCCTGCCGTCCCTGCGCGAGCGCCCCGAAGACGCCGCCGAGCTGGCGCACCATTTTGTGGCCGAGGCCGCGCGCGAACTCAACGCCACCCTCACGCCGTCCCCCGCGCTGCTTTTGGACGTCACCCGCCGCCGCTGGCCCGGCAACGTGCGCGAACTCAAGAGCGCGCTGCGGGATGCCTGCCGCCGCGCCTCGTTCCGCGGGCTCAACGTGGTGGACGTGGAACACCTTCCACCGGGTGCGGGCCAGGACGGCGCCACCGCCCCCGCGGCCATCACCGCCAGCCGCTCCCAGACGCCACCCGCGCTTTCACCCGTGGTGGCCGCCCACGGCGCACCCGCACCGGCGCGCATTGCCACGCCGGTGGCCGTCTCCCAGCTCCACGGCGTGGACTTCACCGCACAGGAACTGGGGGAACTCAACGTGTTGCGGCGCCACCGCTTCCAGATTGCCCCCAGTGAAGCAGAGTTGGGTCTCTCACAAAAATCCCGCACGCTCACCAACCACCTGCGTGGGTTGTGCTTCAAGGCGCTCCAACGCACCACCTTCAACATCCAGGACGCCGCGGTGGCCGTGGCCGGGACCACCGAACAATCCCTGGTGGACCGCGTCTCTGACCGCATCCACCAGTACCTGCACACGGTGGTCACCAACGTGGGCGCCAACGCCATTGAGAAGCTCTACAACAACCTCCCTCGGGACTATCACCGCGCCATGGAAGAGGCCGTGCAACGCGCACGCAACAACACGCTGCCCGCGGTGAGCCTGCCCACCACGCCGCCAACGGATGATGAAGCCGGCTGAAACACCTCAACGCATGCGCGCGGCCTTCAGCCCCAACCGGGACAACAACGCCTCGTCCCCATTGTTGTGGTGACCCCAGTACGCGTCCCGGAACCTCCCCGTCATCTCGGCGCGTTCCTGGCCCACCACCTCCCAGGCCACCACGCGCCGCGCGCCATCCTGCTCCACCCACACGTGCATGGTGGTCCCGCCCTGGATGGCCAGCGTGACTTTCTCGGCGGAAAACGTGCCCGCTGGCGTCTTGATGCGCTCCGCACTTCTTCCGCGGGACAATGTGGCGGGTAACGGCGTCAGCACCTTGTGCAACAGCCGCAACTCCTTGAAGCGCGGCACGGCTTTGACTTCCACCGTCTGCCCTGGCGCCGGCAGCCCCGCGGCAAATCCACGCGCCAGGTGGAACATCAGGTCCCCAAACACCACGCCGCGCCCATCCAGTGCGCCAGCCTGGTCCCCCTCGCCGTCAAAATAGCTGTGGCGCTCGGTGGTGACCTGACCGTCCTGCTTCCACCACGCCAACTCCATGGCCTGGCCGCACCACTCCTGCGCGCCAAACGCCAGCTTCAATGGCGCGCCCGTCTCCACGCCCACAAACATGCTGGTCATCAGGTTGTAGTCGTAGATGCCCGTCTGGAAGTCCTCCACCAGGTTGAGCTTCATGACCTGCAACACATCCTGGGGCGGGTGTTTTCCGTCGTCAGCCTTGACGCGGGCGCTCTGGCTCCAGGGCTCGGTGACAAACACCATCACCGCGGTGCCGCTGCGGGTCTCCCCGTAGCGCTGTTGCGTGAGTTGATACCCGGTGAGTTCACCCTGGCCGTCACCCCAGCTGGCCCAGAAATTGGGCGCCAACGCGGCCACAAGTCCCAACAACACCACACGCATGGGTCACTCCCGGCGGAAAACTGCTCCACCACCGCTTGCCGCGAGAACGTGCGTGAGCATCACAGCACCGTCAGCACCCCGCGGTTCACAGGTACGCCGGGTCCCGGTGCACACCCCACACCTTGCGGAACACGTCACTCATCTCCCCCAACGTGCAGTCCGCCCTGGCCGCCTCAATGATGGCCGGCATCATGTTCTGCGTCCCACGGCAGCACGCCTCAATCTTGTCCAGGCACGCCTGGGCTTTTTGTGCATCACGCCGCGCGCGAACCGCCTTGACCCGGTTGACCTGATCCTTCTCACCCTGGTGGTCAATCTTCAGCGTGGGAATTTTCGGGTCGCTGTCGGTGACGTACTTGGTGATGCCCACAATGGCCTCGTCACCTTCCTCCAGCGCCTTCTGGTACTTGTAGGCGCTCTCGGCAATTTCACGCTGCGGGAAACCTTCTTCCACCGCGTGGAGAATCCCGCCCATGTCATCAATCTTCTTGATGTACCGCATGGCGGCTTCTTCCACCTGGTCGGTCAACGCTTCCACAAAGAAGGAACCACCCAACGGGTCCGCCACCATGGCCACGCGCGCCTCTTCAAACAACAACTGCTGCGTGCGCAACGCGGTGGTGGCGCTCTCCTCGGTGGGCAGCGCGTAGGTCTCATCCAGGCTGTTGGTGTGGAGGCTTTGTGTGCCACCCAGCACCGCCGCCAGCGCCTGCCACGTGGTGCGCACCACGTTGTTGTACGGCTGCTGCGCGGTGAGGCTCACCCCCGCCGTCTGGCAGTGCGTGCGCAACACCCAGGACCGCGGGTTCTTGCAGCCAAAACGCTCCTTGGTGACCTTGGCCCAGATGCGGCGCGCGGCCCGCAGCTTGGCAATCTCCTCAAAAAAATCATTGTGCACGTCAAAGAAGAAACTCAGCCGCGGCGCAAACACATCCGGGTCCAGTCCCGCATCCACGCCCGCCTGCAGGTAGCCAATCCCGTCGGCAAGGGTGAACGCCAGCTCTTGTACCGCCGTCGCTCCCGCTTCGCGTATGTGGTACCCGCTGATGGAGATGGTGTTCCACTGCGGCATCTCCTTGGAGCACCACACCAGCATATCCTGGATGATGCGCATGGACGGCCGCGGCGGGACTATCCACTCCTTTTGCGCAATGAACTCCTTGAGCATGTCGTTCTGCAGCGTGCCGCGCAGCTTGTCCGGCGTCACGCCCTTGCTTTCCGCCATGGCCACGTAGAACGCCAGCGCCACAATGGCGGATGCGTTGATGGTCATGGACGTGGACACATCCGCCGGGTTGATGCCGTCAAACAGGCGCTTCATGTCGTCCAGCGTCGCCACGCTCACACCCTCGCGGCCCACCTCCCCCAGGCACATCTGGTGGTCCGGGTCGTAACCCATCAACGCCGGCATATCGAACGCGGTGGACAAACCCGTCTGCCCCTGGCTGAGCAGGTACTTGAAGCGCTTGTTGGTATCCTCCGGCGTCCCAAACCCGGCAAACATGCGCATGGTCCACGGCTTGCCGCGGTACATGGTCTCATGCACGCCACGCGTGTACGGGTAGCTGCCCGGCGGTGCCAGCCGTTCACTGGCCTCACGCGGCTTCACATCCTCCGGCCCGTAGAACGCCTTGAGCTCCAGGCCGGACAACGTGGTGTACTTTTTTTCCTTGGGCAGGCTCTTGCGCTGGCTGACCATGTCTTCCTCCACCAAAAATCCGGATCCGGCTTTCAAGCGTGCCGGGGACTTACGGTGGGGAACGCTCCCCGTCAATTCCACGGCGTCACGGAAGCCCAAACTCCACCACCACCGGCCGGTGGTCTGACGCGGTGGTATCCACCCCGCACGCCAGGGGAACGCCCGCCTTGAGGAGGTAGTTGCCCGGCGGTGCGTCATCCACCCCGTTGTCCCGGCACGGGTTGTAGACCTCATCCCCAAGCACCGTGAGCCGTTTGGACATCACGTAGTCAATGCGCCGTCCGGATGGGATGCGCGTGGCGTAGAACGTGGTGCTGTCCTCCTGCGTGACGTCCGCCGCGGTGAGCCCGGCCTGCGCTGCCATGGCAAACGGCTGGTAGGTGATGGGGAAGGAAAGGTCTGACCCCAGGTTCCAGCTTTGAGGCAGGCCCACCGGCGGGACCGCGTAGACGTGCCCCAGGGCTGACCCGTCAATTTCCTCGTTGAAGTCGCCCAGCAGCACCATCCCGTCATTGGGGAAACGCGCCTCCTGCTGCTGCATGGCCTGAACCGCGCGCACCATTTCCACCTGCCGGCGCACTTCGTCCGCCGTTTCAAAACCGCTCTTGAGGTGCACGCTGAAGATGCTCACGTGCCGCCCGGGAGACACCTGCACCCGCACGCGCACAATGTCCCGCCCCGTCTCATGCGCGTTGGTGTCCGTGCTGATGTCTGACGACGTCAACGAAGCGCCTTCCACAATGGGCAACCGGGACAGGCATCCATTCTTGATGCCACCCGCCATGGCCGTGGAGACCTGCCCAATGAACCGGTTGGGATAACCCGCCGCCGTGGCCAGCGCCGCAACGGACGCGTCCTCCATCTCTTCAATCTCATTGAAGCACATGACGTGGGCATCCACCCGGCGGATGATGCCCAGCACCGCGTCATACCCAGCACTGCCGGGTGCCTCCAGGACCTGGATGTTGAACGTGGCCACCCGCACCACGGTCACGTTGCACGCGGGCAACGCCGTACATCCGCTGTCGGCGCAGTCGGTCTGGTTGTCATTGTCGTTGTCCACGCCGTCGGTGCAGGTGTCGGCGGCGTTTTCTGTGTTGCGGCACACCGGGAGCGCCGCGCACGCGCTGTCCGCGCAATCGGCAAAGGTGTCGGTGTCGTTGTCCACCCCGTCGGTGCAGGTGTCCGGCGCATCTTCGGTGGTACGGCACACGCTCAGGGGACGGCAGTTGAAGTCCGCGCAATCCACGTAGGTGTCCCCGTCATTGTCCACGTTGTCCACGCACGCCGCCACCGAATCTTCCCGCACATTGCACGGCGCCACCCCGCGGCAGTTGAAGTCCACGCAGTCCACATAGGTGTCACCGTCGTTGTCAAAACCGTCCTGGCAGGCCGCGGTGTTGTCCTCTGGCCCGGGGACGCCACCCGTGGAGCTGCTGCTGGAGGTCCCCAGTGATGATGACAGCACGCTGGTGCTGCTGCTGGTCCCCATGAGCGAGGTTGCCGCGCTGGAGGACACCAACGCGGAGGATGACCCCATCACCGACGAGCCCGCGGCCGACGACGCCATCACTGAAGAGGAACCGGCCCGGCTGCTGCTGCTCCCGCCACCAGCACTGCTGGACACCACGTTGGAACTGGCGCCCCCGCCGGACGAAGACGAGGAAGATGACGATGACGAGGATGAGGATGAGGACGAAGAACTCGAGTCCGTTGGGCTGGACGTGTTGGTGCAGCTCCACAACAGCCCCAGCCCCACAACGCTCAGCCGCATCAGGCGCATGACGTCCTCCAAGGGATGGAGGCGTTAGCACCGTGACGGGGTGCCCGCCTGACGGGCGGGTAGGTCAACGGGGGGATGCCGGCCGTCTCAGCGCTTGAACGCCAGGAACATCCCGCTGTCCGCACGGCGGATGAACAAACGCACCATGTTGCCTTCCTTGACCCTGCGGGCCTCGGCCACAAAGGCCGCCACGTTCTCCACGTTCTTCCCGTTGAACTTGACCACAATGTCCCCGTCCCGCAGGCCAGCCTGCGCGGCGGGGCCACGCGGGTCCACACCCTTGACCACCACACCCTTGAAGTTGGGCGGCAGGCCCAGCTGCTCCCGGAGCCCACCAAGGTCCACCACCTTGATGCCCAGGTCCTGCGCCTCACCAGGCGCATTGGTGGCCTTGGCCAGGATGTTGTCATTGGGGCGTGCGGCCAGCATGACCTTGACCAGCTTCTCCTTGCCATCCCGCATGAGCTTGAGGTTGACCGCCTTCCCCACGCCCGCGCCCGCCGCCATGAGCGGGAGGTCCACGCTCTGCACCACACGCTTGCCATCAAACTCCACAATGACGTCACCCGGCTCCACGCCCGCCTTGGCGCTGGGACCGTCCTCCACCACCTGGCTCACCAACGCGCCGCGCGGGGACTCCAGGCCAAAACTCTGCGCCAGCTCCGGCGTCACTTTCTGGATGGACACGCCCAGCCAGGAGCGGGTCACCACACCCTTGTCCCGCAGCTGCGGCAGCAGTTGTTTGGCCATGTTGATGGGGATGGCAAAACCAATCCCCTGCCCCGCAGAGTTCACCGCGGCGTTGATGCCCACCACTTCACCGCGCAGGTTGATGAGCGGCCCACCACTGTTGCCGGGGTTGATGGCGGCGTCCGTCTGGATGAAGTCATACAGGCCGGTCCTTCCGGACGGGTTGATCTCTTTGCGCCCCTTGGCGCTCACCATCCCAAAACTTGCCGAATGGGCCAGGCCAAACGGGTTGCCAATGGCAATCACAAAGTCACCCACCTCCAGCACGTCACTGTCCCCCAGCGGCAGCACCGGCAGGTCCTTGGCCTCTATCTTGATGAGTGCGAGGTCCGTGGTGGGGTCCTGGCCAATGACCTTGGCCATGCGCGCGGTGTCATCATCCTGCAGGCGCACCTCAATGCTGGCGGCGTCCTCCACCACGTGCGCATTGGTGACAATGTAGCCAGACGGGTGGATGATAAATCCCGTCCCCGCGCCGCGCAGGAGCTCCTTGGGAATCTCGCGGCCGTGGAAGCGCTTGAAGAACTCCTCAAACGGTGCGCCGTCCTCGCCGGGACCACCCTGACCACCGGGGCCGTGGGGCTGCTTCCCATTGGTGGCAATGAACACCACCGCGGATGAAGCCCGCTTCACCAAGGGCGCCATGGACGGGATCATCACCGCGTCCCGGCGCGCTTCGTCCTGCGTCTTCTCCGTCCACAGCCCCTTGTCCGCGCGGGCCGCGCCCGCCGTCACCGTCAGAGCCAACACCACCATCACATAGGACATGCTGCGCACCATGATGTTCCTCCTCCACCGCGTGCCAGCAGCGTACCCAACGGGCAGTGTTTGTGCTGGTCAGGCTGGATGCCCGATTCAATAGGCATTCCAACTGCGGTGCGCACGCCTGGCACGCGTGATTCACGCCGTCGTTCCTGCGTCGACGCGGACGGTCCGGCTCAGTTTGGGGCGGGGCGTTTTGCCACGGGGTTGCGTGACGCCACGGTCTTGGGTGCCGCCGCCGGAGGGGCGGGCCGCGGCGCCGTCTTCCTGGCAATGAGGTCATCCAGACGCTTCTGGTCTTGCGGCTTCACCCGCTCCAACGCGCTGGGCGTGGGGGACCGGTCCACAAAAGGTGCGGGGGCTGCCGTGGGGGCCGTGGGCCGGGCTGCACGCGCCGGTTGGGGCTTGTGGGTGGGCGCCAGCTTCTCCGGCGCGTCCTTGACCCCCAGCAAGCCATCCAGGAGCGCCAGGACCTCTTTTTCGGCACGGGTCCGGACGCCCAGGACGTCCTTCCACGCCGCCACTCCCAGGCCCAGCAGGGCCGCCACCAACGTCAACCGCAACAGGAACCGGACCATGGGTCACCTCGCAGGCCCCAGCGTAGGGGCCGCATGTGTGACACCGCCAGTTTTTGGCTTCCGGCCACCCACAAGGCCGCACCATAGGGACAACGCCCGCTCTAGCTGGCGGCCGCCGCGTCCTTGGCGTCCAGCCGCACGCTCACCAACCCAACGCGCACGTGCAGCCCGCCCTTCTTGTCCACGGCCTCCACCACGCCGGTGTGCCCATTCCAGATGCCCGCCAGGATACGAACCTTGGCGCCGGCCTTGAGGTCCGTCCCCTTGCGGGACTCCTCACGCTGCTGCTTGGCGGCCTTCACCGCCTGGATGTGATCATGTTCCGCGGTCCACGCGCCAAAGGCGTAGACCGGCAACAACGCCTTGATGTCTTCTGCAATGGCGTCCGCCAGGGGACCCTTGGCAACATCCCGCGCACGCAGCTTTACAACGGTGCACACGGTGTCCCCGTCCAGCGCCTTGCACCCCTCCTCCACGTTTTCGCGCGTGATGGCCGCGCGGTCCACGGGCGCGGTCATGCCCGGCAACTGCACGGTGAACCCCTCGGGCAACCCTTGCAGCGTCGTCAAGAACGCGTCCAATGCCCAGCTTTCAGCCAGCTTGGCCTTGAGGTTCTGGCGGTCCACCTGCCCACGCGGGTGGTAGTTGAGCGCGGCAAAGACGCCATGTTCATCCACCACCACGCCAATGCTGGCGTGTTTGTGGAACTCGCTCACATCCAGCGCCGTGGACGAACGCAGGGACATCTTCTCCACCAGCGCCTTGACCGCCATGCGGTCTGACGCCCCGCGTATGAAATACGCGCCCTGCTCGGCCACACTGCGGTTGTTCTCCAAAGACGGCGCCTCTGAGGAGAACACCAGCTCCATGCCCTTGCCGGCATCCCCCATGGCCTTGGCCACGTCCACCATGAGCGCACGCAGCTTGTCCTTCACCGTGCGGCGCGCCAGCGTGAACGTGGCCGAGCCCCGGCCCGCCAGCTTGTACGTGTCAAAATCTTTGTCGGTGAAGCCGTCAAAGCCCATGGGGTCAACCTATGCGTTGGCCGGTGGAAAACACAACCGGCCAGACGTGTTCACACCCCAACCGCCGCCAGCCACGCCGGCAGGTCCGCCATGGCGCGCTCCACCATGCGGGTCTTGCGTTCGTCCTTCTTGATCTTCCCCACCAGCGGCGCAAACAACGCCCAGGTCACATTGGTGGGATCATACCGCGCGTCTTTGTGCGCCTGCTGCCAGCCACGTGTGTGTCCATGACCACGGCGTTGGGCGCGCTCTATGGACACACACGTGGCTGGCAGCAGGTCCATCCCCAGCAGCCGCCCGACGACAAAACCCATGGCCGCGCTCTCCACATACCCTTCCACCCCGGTGACCTGGCCCGCAAAGCGGATGTGTTGCGCCTTGGGCAGGCGCAGCCGGTCATCCAACACCCGCGGGCTGTCCAGGTAGCTGTTGCGGTGCACCGCCCCGTAACGCAGCCAACGTGCATTGCGCAGCGCGGGGATCAAACCAAACACCCGCCGCTGTTCCGGCTGGGTCATGCGCGTCTGGAACCCCACCAGGTTGTACGCGGTTCCCGCCACGTCCTCCTTGCGAAGCTGCACCACCGCGTGGGGCCGCTTTCCCGTCTTGGGGTCGTACAGGCCCACCGGTTTCATGGGGCCAAAACTCAGCGTCTGGCGGCCGCGTTCGGCCATGACCTCCACCGGCAGGCAGCCCTCAAAATAACGCGGCTCCTCAAAGCTGTGCAGCTTGAACTTCTCTGCCGAAAGAAGTCCGTCCACAAACGCGTTGTACTCTTCTTCATTGAGCGGGCAGTTGAGGTAGTCCGCGCCGTCACCTTTCCCATAACGGGAGAGGAAGAACGCGTGCTCCAGGTCCACGCTGTCCGCATCCACAATGGGCGCAATGGCGTCATAGAACGCCAACGCATCCGCCCCCACGTGCGCCCGGATGTCCGCAGCCAGTCCATCGGAGGTCAGCGGCCCCGTCGCCACCACGGTGGGCACCCCGTCCATGGGCAGCGTGAGGACCTCCACCGCTTCACGTTTGATGTGACCGTGGCCATCCAGCGCCTGCTCCACAAACGTGCTGAACGCCTCGCGGTTCACCGCCAACGCATCCCCCGCCGGCACCTTGGCGTGGTCTGCCGCCTGGAGGATGAGGCTTCCGCCACGGCGGAGTTCCTCCTTGATGAGGCCCACCGCGTTTTCCACATTCGCGCTGCGAAGGCTGTTGCTGCACACCAGCTCGCACAACCGGTCGGTCACCGCCGCCGCGGTGCGTTTGATGGGCTTCATCTCCAACAGCGTGACGTCATGTCCACACTGGGCCAGCTGCCAGGCCGCTTCACAACCAGCCAGACCACCGCCCACCACGCGCACCACCGCCACGTCTCACCCCTTGGCCTTGCGCGTCACCGTCTTGGGTTTGGCCTTGGCCGCCGGCGCCGGCGCTTCCGCCTTCACCGTTTTTGCCGCCTTGGACTTGGGCGCCTTTTTCCCGGACGCCACTGCCTTGGAAGCCTTCTTGGGTGCTTTGTCCTTGCCGGGTTTGGCCTTGGGCTCGGCGTCCACGTTGGCCGCCTCCGCCTTGGGCGCCGCACTCTTGGGTGCCTTGGCCGCTTTTCCACCGCGGCCGCGCTTGGGCTTCTTGCCGCCGCCCTGTGCCTCGCGTTCACGCCGCTCGGCCAACAATTCTGCCGCGCGTTCAATGGTCACTTCTTCCAGGCGCTCCCCACGGCGCAAAGACGCGTTGGTCTCCCCGTCGGTGACGTAGATGCCAAAACGCCCTTCCTTGGCCACCACGGCCTTGCCGCTCACCGGGTCCGGGCCAAACTCCTTGAGCGGCGCCTTTGGCGCCCCACGGCCGCGGAACACCTTGGGCTGCGCAAGAATGTGTACGGCTTCATCCAGGCCAATGCTCAGCAGCTTGGATTCTGCTTCCACGCCCATGTTGGCGGTCTTGTCACCACTCTTGAGGTACGGCCCAAATTTGCCGTTGTGCGCGGTGACCGGCTCACCGGTGTCCGGGTGGTTCCCCAACGTGCGCGGAATGGTCAACAGCTGCAGCGCATCTTCCAACGTGAGCGTGTTGAGGTTCATGGTCTTGAACAGGGACGCCGTCTTGGGACGCTCGCCTCCGTCGGTGACGGGACCCAGCTGCACGTACGGACCAAAACGTCCTGCGCGCGCAAACACCTCCAGGCCGCTTGCCGGGTCCACACCAATGGGCTTGTCCCCACCGGGTGCATTGAGCAGTTCAACGGCCTTCTCCAACGTCAGTTCGTCCGGCGCCAGACCATCCGGCAGCGGACAGGTGTCCTCACCGCGCTTGAGGTACGGCCCGTAACGTCCCGGCTTGGCCACCACCGGCACGCCATTGTCCACACCCAGCGGGATGCTGTTGATGGCCGCGGCGTCAATGCCCTCCAGGTTCTGGCTCACCAGGCCCTTGAGCCCAATGTCCTTGCCGTTGCCAAAGTAGAACTTCTTGAGCCACGGAACCCGTTCCAGGTTCTGGGACGCAATGCTGTCCAGGTCATCTTCCATCAACGCCGTGAAGCGATAATCCACCAGCTGCGGGAAATGTTTCTCCAGCAGGTTGATGACCGCAAACGCCGTCCACGACGGAACCAACGCGGTGCCCTTTTTCCACGCGTAGCCGCGGTCCTGGATGGTGCCCATGATGGACGCGTAGGTGGACGGGCGGCCCACGCCCAGTTCTTCCAGGCGCTTGACCAGGCTCGCTTCGGTGTAACGCGCGGGCGCCTGGGTGGTGTGACCCTTGGGCTCAAACAAGCCCACCGGAACCACGTCGCCAGTGTGGAGGTCCGGCAGCGCGGCCTCTTCCGCCTCACCCTTGCCGTCACCATCATCCGTGCTTTCCACGTAGGCCCGCAGGTACCCGGGAAACAGGATGGTCCGCCCAGACGCGCTGAACTCCACCTTCTCATTGGTCTTGCTGGTTCCCACCAGGCGCATGGTGAGCGTGCGCCCGGAGGCGTCCACCATCTGGCTGGCCAACGTGCGCTTCCAGATGAGCTCATAGAGCCGCATCTCATCCGCCCGCAGCTCCTCCTTCAGGCTGTCCGGCGTGCGGAAGCTCTCCCCCGCCGGGCGGATGGCCTCATGTGCTTCCTGCGCGTTCTTGACCTTGTTGACGTACTGGCGGGACTCCGCGGGCACAAAGTTGGCGCCGTACAACTCCCGCACCTGCTTGCGCGCGGCTTCCAGCGCGGTGGCCGAAAGACTTGTGGAATCCGTACGCATGTACGTGATGTAGCCGCGTTCATACAGGCCCTGCGCCAGGCGCATCACCTGCTGCGCGCTCAGGCGCAGCTTGCGGCCCGCCTCCTGCTGCATGCTGGAGGTCATGAACGGCGGCTTGGGTGAAGAGCGGAACGGCTTTTCCTCCACGCCATCCACCTTGAGCGGCAGCCCTTCAAGCCGTTGGGCCAGGCCGCGGGCGCCGGCCTCGTCCAACACCAGCAGCTCCGGCTTCTTGAGCTTGCCCTGCTCGTCAAAATCTTTGCCCGTGGCCAGGCGTTTGCCGTCCACCACGTTGATGCCCGCGGTGAATGGCGGTGACGTGGTGCACTGCGCGTCAATGTCCCAATACCCCTGCGCGCGGAACGCCATGCGTTCACGTTCCCGCTCCACCAGGATGCGCGTGGCCACGGACTGCACGCGTCCCGCCGAAAGGCCGCGCGTGACCTTCTTCCACAACACCGGGGACACTTCATACCCGTAGAGCCGGTCCAACACGCGCCGGGTCTCCTGCGCGTCCACCAGCGGCATGTCCACCGCGCGCGTGTCCTTCACCGCCTGGCGTATGGCTGACGCCGTGATTTCATGGAACACCATGCGTTTCACCGGCACGCGGGGCTTGAGCAGCTCCAACAGGTGCCAGGAAATGGACTCCCCTTCGCGGTCTTCGTCTGTTGCCAGGTAGAGCTCACTGGCGTCCTTCAACAGCGCCTTGAGTTTGGAGATGACCTCACGCTTTTCATCCGGCACCACGTAGATGGGCTTGAAGTCATGGTCCACGTCCACGCCCAGCCGGCTCCACGCCTGGCCCTTGAACTCCTCCGGAATGTCCGCGGCGGACTGCGGAAGATCCCGCACGTGCCCAATGGACGCCTCCACGCGAAAGTCATCCCCCAGGTACCTGGAGATGGTCTTGGCTTTGGCCGGGGATTCCACAATGACCAACGGCTTTCCCATGGGTGCTCCTCACGTCCAACACGTCCCGCAATTGCCTTTTGTCCAACTCACGCCAACGCGTACGCACCACCGGCCGCGCGCGTGCACACGCCCATCAATTCCAGCTCCAACAACGCACTGGACACCGCGGACGAAGACAGACCCGCCCGGTCCGCCACGTCATCCACCAACATGGCCTGTTTGGCCCCGCGCAGCGCGTCCCACGCCTTTTGCTGCGCCTCACTCAACCCTTCCGGCGCCACCGCCGGCGTGCGCGCCGCGTGCACCCGGGACGGGCGCACCTTGGGCACCGCACGTTTCACCGTCACGTACGTCTCCGGCCGCGGCAACAGCTCCAGCTCCACCAGCACGTCCTCGGCGCACATCACCGCGCGCCCGCCGTCACGCAACACCGCGTGCGGCATGTACGCCATCGGCTCGCTGGCGTAGCCCGGCACCGCCATCAACATCCGGCCCTGCTTGCGCGCAAACCCCGCGGTGTACGCCGTCCCGCTTCCCTCGGCGCCTTCCACCACCACCACCCCGCGGCACAACCCGCTGATGATGCGGTTGCGCTGGGTAAAGCTGCCCGCGTGCTGGTCTGACTCGGGGAACATCTCCGTCATCAACCCGCCTTGCTGCCGCGCGCGCACCCGCACTTCCATCTCCAGCTTTGCCGCGGCCACGGCTTTTTCATCATCCGCCTTCACCGCCCGGCTGGAACCCACCGCCACGCCCAGCACCGCCACCGTGCTTCCGCCAGCATCCATGGCCGCGGTGTGCGCCGCGCAGTCCACCCCCGCCGCGGCCCCGCTCACCACCGTCACGCCCGCACGGGCCAGCCCGCCGGCCAACGCCGCCGCCATGTCCAAGCCGTAGGACGTGGCATCCCGGGACCCCACAATGGCCACGCACGGCTTGGCCAACGCCGCCTCCACGCCGTCACCCAGGCCCATCATCACCGTGGGCGCATCCACCACGTCCAACAGCGCCGCGGGATACACGGGCGTGCCGCGCACCCACAAAAGGCTCCCCTTCTCCAGCAGGGACAAAGACCGGCGGATGTATTTGTCCTCGCCGCGCGCAAAACGCGCCCGCGCCAGCTGCAGCCCCACCCCGCCCTTCTTGATGCCGCCCTCAAACACCGGCAGCCGGTCTTCCGGCGCCTGCAACATCTCCAGCGGCGTGCTGAACCCTGACGCCACCATGGTGTTGAAACACACCGGGCCAAAACCACCCGCCACCGCAAGATGCAGTGCCGCTTTGATGGTCTGGTGGTCCAGCGTTTCCATGGGCCGTCTCCCCCGCGCCAAAGCGCGGGTGGGTCAAAAGGGGGGGCTTGGGTAGACGCCAGCGGGGGTGGCGTCAAGGCAAACCTTGTGGGGCTGGCCAAAACCACCTGCAATCACGCGGTCTTGCGTGTTGCAGTGTGCGCCCGGCCAACGGCCGCAAAGGCGCCCGTCAATCCTTGGGGTCCCGGTGGCGGCCCAACTCACCCTGCTCCAGGCGGGCCCGCACGCGCGCCTTCTGACGGTTTTTGTATTCCTCGTGGTTGTTCTCTCCCAGCTCGTTGCGCCGGGCGGTGGCCGCGTCCACCAGCTGCATCTCACACAATGCAAAGATCACCGGCCCCAGGTCTTCGGCCTGCGTGCGCTGCGCCAGGATGGCCGGCGGAACCCGCAGCGGCATGTCCGCCACCACGTTGATCACCTTGTAGGTGGCGCCGGAAAACTCGTTGACCGGGGGGACGTCCTCATCCTCGGGCAGCTTGGCGTTGGGGTCGGTGCCCAGCGCCTCGGCCAGCTGCTTGAGGTCAATGAGATCATTTTTGGACTGCCCGGGCACCGTGAAGTTGAACGGGAACAACCGTTGCGTCAGCGCGTCCACCACCAGCGGAAGATCCCCCGGCGTCTCCACCACCAACCTGAACCGCATGCGGTCATGCACCGTGGCCGAATGGGTGTCCTTCTTGGCCAGCAGCTTGGTGATGGTGGACGCCCGCGTTTTGAGGCCACCGGAGAAGTCCACAATCCGGAATCCATCCTGGCGCATCTGTTTGACGCAGTTGGAGACCTTGGCCTCCAACATCCCGGCCACCTCGCTCTGGCTCAACGGCAGGTGCTGGCCCAGCTCGCGCGCCTCCAGGTGGTGGATGACGTTGATGGTCTTGAGCATGATGCACGCAAAAGACCGCGTGCCGCGCCGCCCCTTGATGCCCGCGGCGTACAAAAACAAATCCCGGGGGTCCCCGGTGAGCACCTCCGGTGGCAGGCGGTAGCGGTGCTCCAGGCGCAGGTAATCCGCCGCGCGGTCCCGCAACGTCCGGATGCGCGCCTGGTCCATGGGGTCCTGCGGCTCAAAGCCATTGACCCGCAAAAACGCATCCGCGTCTCCCACGGTGGCCATGGGCAGGGACGGCCAGTCCACCACGCTGCCCCCGGTGAGCACGTGTTTGATGCGCTCCAGGTTGGGCCTGGCAACCGGCGTTTCTTTGTGCGGCGCGTGCATGTCCGCCACTGTCACCTCCCCCTGCCTGCGCTTCTATCACGCACGCACGTGGCTGGCCCCGCCTACCATGCAGGTGGGCGGCACACATCACGTCACAGCCAACGTGGGAGGGAATTCAGAACTGGTCAAGCTTGAACGGGAACGTGATGGGCTTCAGCTCATCCCCCGTATACGACTCGAACTTCCAGCCCTGGATGGAACGCACCAGACACTTGCCAATGTACGCGTCTGCAAGGTCTGCGCTGTCCACGCTCACACCGGACGTCTTGCCATCCTTCTTGATGGTGAACTTCATCTTGATGACGCCCTCGGCCTTGGTGGCGTCCTTCTTGCGCTGCTCGGCCACGCACCGGGAGATGTCTCCCTTGTTGGCCTTCACCACCGTCAGGATGTCCGTCTTGGACAACGTCTCCTTGCCACCGCCGCTGGCCTTCTCCTTCTTGGGCGTGTCCGTGCAGCCCTCTGGATAGAGGATGGGGTCGCAATCCGCGTTGCTGGCCTTCTTCTTGGTGGGCTTGACGGGCTCCGGGTCCGGTTCCTTCTCCCGCTCCTTCTTGGGCGGGGGATCCTCGGCGGCCGAGGCAAAGCTCTTCTTGTTGTCCGCCTTGGCAAACTTGTTCTCCGGCTCTTTCTCCGGTTTGCGTTCGGTGCGGTCCGCCTTCTCCGCGCGGTCCTTTTTCTTGGGGCGCTTGTCCTCATCGGCGGCCGCCGCGGCCACCGGGGGGTCCTTCTTCTCGGCGGGCGGAGGAGACGCCGCTGCGGTGGTGCCACCGGCACCTGCGGGAGGCGTTCCACCGGCATTGGCGGCGGGGGGTGGGTTGGCGGCGGGGGGCGTGTTGCCAGCGGCGGGCGCCGCGGCCTGTGCTGCGGCAGGCTGCGTGGCGGCGGGCGGCGGGGGCGTGTTTTCTGCCACCAGTGGAGGTTTGGCCGGGTTGAACAACGGTCCCAGCACCGGCACCCAGCGTGCGCCCATGGCGGCGGCAGCACCGCCGGCAACCAGCAGCACCGCAAAGGCTCCCACGCCCAGAAGGCCCTTGACCCACGGAGGCATGGCCGGGTGTGGCGCCGCAAACGGGAGCGACACGCCCGGGGACGGCCCCATGGACGCGCTCAGCGGCGTGGGCAGGGACGTGGTCTGCCGCATGGGTGCTTCGGCGGGCGGCGGCGGCAGGCTCAACGGCGGGAGGCTGGTGGAGGACTTGCCCATCAGGCTGGGCAGCGGTGCCTCAATGGAATCATCCTCGGCGGGCGGCGGGCGGAACGTAGGCTCATCCTTGCTGGCCTGTTTGGGTGCGCCCGTCTTCTTGCCCTTGATGACGCTGAGTTCATCATCCACCAGGGACGCCAGCGCGCTGGCCGCCCCCGGCATCCAGCCTGAGTCTTTGCCGTCGTCCGCCGGCGCCAAAGACGGCTCGGGCAGGTTGGACTTGGCCACGCTGGCTTCGGCCGCGGTGGCCGCGCGGTACACGCTGGTCATCCCGCGCGGGCGCCAGGCCTCTTCACTGGAATCATCCGCGGCGGGCATGAGCCCCACGCCGGACAACGACACACCGCCCAGGCTGGGCATGTTGGTGGAAGACAACGTGGGAGCCGCCGCGGGTGGGGGCGGGGGCTTTTTGGCCGGGGCCAGGTCCAGCAGGTACTTGAGGTCCTTGACCTCCTTGAGCGGAATCCAATCCGCCATGCCCGTGCGCCAGACCAGGGACTCCTTGTCAATGTCCCCCTTGAGCCAGTGGCCTTCAATTTCCGTCAGGGGCATGGGGCCGCGCTGTTCGTCCTGGATGGCGGCGTACCACTCCACCGTGGGCTTCTCGGCGGGCTTGGGTGCTGCAGGCTCTGCGGCCCGGGCGTGGGAACCGTTGGTCTTTTCTTTCCGGCCCCCCTCGTTGGTCTGCTTGCGCGCCTGGTCCACCTGCTCGGCGCTGTAGACGCGCGTGGGCGCACGGTCGGTGTCACCGGTGCCACCACCGGCGCCAAACAACCCGTCAAACGCACCGGACAGTTCATTCTCCAGGTCCCCACGTGGGGCCGCCGCCGAAGCGCCTTCTGGAGCCGCAACCGGCGCATCCACCGCCGCTGCCGCCTGTTCCTCGGCGCGGTGTTTGCCCAACGCCGCGCGGAAATCTTCGGAGTCATTGAGGGAGGTGGGAACGCTGCTCTCCGGCACCTTGTTGTCCATCTGCGTGTCCATCTGCAGGGTGGGACGCTCTTCGGCAAACGCCGCGTTGGGAAGCGGGTTGGTCATGGGCGCAGCCCCCTCAGGTGCTGGACCACCAGAATCATCCGTGGGTTCCGCGTGATCCGGCGCCCCGTTGGATGGCTGGCGGGTGGCAATGTTGATGGCGGTTGCCGCTTCATCTTCGGCGGCCGCCTTCTGCACCTCCAGGTTGTGCACGCTCTGGATGGAAGACGCAGACAAGGTGCGCAGGTTGGCGGTGCTCTTGATTTCCACGCTGGGCATCTTGGCGTTGGAGCGGGACCGGCCGGACTTCTTTTCCTTTTCCGGCGCGGCTTCTTCAGCGGGGGCCGCCGCGGCGTCCCCGTCCCCGTCCTTCTTCTCCGGACGCACCACAATGGTGTTCTGGCACTTCTTGCACTTGACCTTCACCCCACGGCTGCCAACCTTCTCATCCGCAATGAGGTACTGGGCCTGGCAGTTGTCACACACAAACTTCATGGTTTGGCCCAGGGGTCAAAGGCGTACCGTCCCGGCATGTCCCAATTGAAAACGGCCCAATGGCCCATGGGATCTACCGCAACGGGGATGCTTGAACCCCAAAGGCTAGTAGCGCGCAACACCAGGGGTCAACTTTGACTCACAGGCTGCTGGACTGTCCCACGCTGCTGCCGCCGCTGCCGGCCACGCTGGATCCACTCTCCACGCTGCTGGAGCCCGCCGCACTGGACGCCGGCGCGCTGGAGGAGCCCACCGCACTGGACGCACCCACACTGGAGGCCGGCGCCGAGGAAGAGCCCACCGCCGACGTGCCGCCCGCGCTGGAAGAACCCGCAATGCTGGAAGACCCCGCCGCACTGGACGATCCCGCCACGCTGGACGACCCCACCGCGCTGGAGGAGCCGGCCGCACTGGAGGACACACCACCGCTGGAGGAGCTGCCCACCGGATCCGTGGTGGGGAGCAGGCCCTGCGGCGAATAGATGGTCACGCTGTCCGGGAAGGTCCACACCTGCGCCTTGCCCGCGCTGTACACCTGACCACCAATGCGCACCTTGCCCTCCATCTCCATGCGCTGGCCCTTGAGCTCCGGGCCGCCAGCCGGGTTCTCACGGGACGCCTTGATGTTCACAATGGCAAACAACCCGTCGGTCTGGGTGCCGGTGGTGCGGGTGACGTCGGGCTGCGGGTCTTCGGCGCCGTTGAAGTAGGTCAGCTTGGCGCTCTGGTCCACGCAGCTGCCAAACATGGTGGCGCCGCCAACGCTGCGCTCCTGGCAATCCCGGAACTCACCGGCCATGGCCGCGCGGCCAATGCCGTCGGTGATGTTGGTGCCGCCCACAATGGTCCGGCCGGCCAGCGCGGGGATGGACGTGTACGTGCCCACAAACACCATGTTGGCCTCAAACTCAAAATCACCGTCGTTGTCACGGTCATGACGGTCCGCGCGCAGCACCACGTTGTACTGGTAGGAGTCCACGGCGGTCTTGTTGAGACCCGTCTCAGTGTCAAAGGTCTTGAAGATGAGCGGGGTGTTGGTGGGCAGGTTCATCGCGCGCCACGTCCCCTTGCTCTCACAGCCGCTGGCGGCGTCCACGGCGATGTCTGAGGTGCCGTACATGGGCATGTCCACGCCGGGGTTCTGGGTGATCCCGTAGATGGACAACTGCAAGCCTGGCTTGACCTCGTTGCCCACGCCAAAAATTGCAACGCACCCGTGCGCTCGAACGGGACGGCTTGGCCCCAACGCATCCGCCGTCATGTAGCAGCCAAAATCTGGCGCGCCGCCGCCTTGCAAGGTGGCTTCCACGGTGGGGTCACGGCCTGTGTTGGGAACGGTTTCCGTGCAGCCACCCATCGCCCCACTGCTGGACGCCCCTCCGGTGGAACTGCTCGTGCTGCCATTGCCCGTACCAGACGTGCAGCCGCCCACAAGACCTATCCCGATTACGACTGAAAGAATCCACCGCGCGCTGGCCATGAGGCCTCCATTCTTGGCCCCAGCTAACAGAAGTCTCAGCCGGTGCCAAGCACGAGGCCTCAAATCAGCACCAACTACTCCCCGCTGATCTGACACACCCCTTCTGAGCAAACCGCGACCCTGTCATCCACGCAATCGCACTGGGATAGCGCCGGCCCCCGGTAGCAGCGCACTTCGGACTCATGGGCCGTAAACCGTTCGCGATCCTCGACGTTGATAGAACCGTCTGCCCCGCACCCGCAACCTCCGGGTGAACAGTCTTGATGAAACACTAGAACGCAGTCCTCATCCCGGCGGCAGTCACGCCGGTAGTCGTTTGGGTCCGCGTGGGGCGGAACCGCCACGCCGCAGCCCGGGGCGGCACTGAGAAAGCACATGAAGCCGCAGGCAGGCAGCAGGACGGACAACGATCTCATTCCAATCACCACGCCGACTTGAGCTGAACGCAAGCCAACCGCTTGGAGAATTCAACAAAATCGCAAGACAGCCCGCCCCAATCTGCTTTGCTACCGGTCCCGTATGGGATATCCAAGGTCTTAAGGTCTCGCACCGGTGTGGTGAAGTACCCATTCACGGCGTGCACAATTGCGGTATTGGCGTTGGAAAAAGGGAAAGACCGCGACAAACTGGACACCCATCCCGGTGTCCAAGAGCCATTATTTAGGTACCTCACGTCCAAAACAGAAACCTGTGCCGTGTCTCCCCAGGTGGTTGTGTAGCAACTCGCGGCGTAGCTTGGCCCTGCCCATTGGGCAGGGGGCATTGGTGGGGCCCCCAAAACCCACAACACGCATGACGTGCTCATATTGTTGAGCAGTGCATCCTGCTGGACTGCCGACCCGCCGCTGGTTACTTCGTTCATCAAAAGGATACAACCTGCGGCGCCTGGCTGCATCGTGCTTGGCTCGTAGCTATGGTGCGGGCAAACCAAATCGTAGGAGATTGGGTGCCGATTTACCGCCCCCTCATACTGAACAGCCACAAATGGCGTCCAGCTAGTACCCTGAGAATTCAGAGAGACGCTTACCATCAGGTTGCGCGACGGCGTCTCGGCCACGACAACATAGCGATCTATTCCTTCATTCCAGGCTATTTTTGGAGGGGTGCGTACTGCAATTGCACTCAACTGTGACGAAATGGGAACGACGCCATCCCTCAGGTCCCAGCGCGCCGTCCAAACGGTCCGGTCCGCCGGGTTCAGCCAAACCGCCACCGCGCCGCCTTGGCTGGTGTCTCCGGCGAAGCTGAAGGCCACATCGACTTCATGTCGACTGTTCCCAGACAGGGTGGTCCGAGACGTTACGCTCCAGTTCCCCACATCAGCAACCGCCATCAGCTTGATGCAACTCTGCGTTCCGCCGCAGTAATCCGACACAGTGGCGACGACGCAGTCCGGGATAGATGTTCCTGATTGACACGACACGCGTGGTCGACGGAAGTACAGCGTCCCGTCATCTACAAGGGGCCTCGCAGCAAGTGCAATTGTCCCGTTTGATGCGAATGTCCCCTCCACCATTCCAAGTTCATCTTGGGCCCTCCCATAAATTGCCTGAATGGCATTCACGTCGTCCGGCGCCGGTATGTCCCAACGGCGCCCAACCTGAGCCCCCGCCCCCGATTGACACATGAAGGGACTTTCGGTCGCTGTTGTGCAGAACGTCGTCTGCGGCTCCGGGTGGGCGATCCCGAGAGCGTGTCCAATCTCATGCCCAAGGGTTCGATACCACCAGGCGGTGCTAGATGGAAAACCCGTCGCATCCACGGCACCCTCAAGCAGCGACCAAGTCCTGTTGTCAGGAAAGAAGATGTCGCACGCGGTTGGGTTGGGACAAAACGTCACCGCTGGTGTGGTTGTTGCCATCCAAATGGGCCGTGGCCCGTGCAATATCTCGCTTACACTATTGGCGTTGGCGCACACTGGTGCGCAAGCTGGGGCAGGAATGGCCAGAGCGGTCGGATACGCGCGGACTGACACCACTCCTCTGCCCGTGGCGTTCCAATACTGGGCCGCACGATCCAGTTGACGAAGAAGCATAGAGTTCGTCGCTCCGGTTCCAGACGCGTTCCACGTCATGTTCCAGACCAAGTCATCATCGAGATAGAACTCATGTCGCATCCAGCCGAGCAGTGGTAATCCTGTCGTATTGTAGCTGTTCGCCACCTTCAAGTTTGAGACCTGGAGCAGTACGACGACGGCAGGCAAGACGGCCCACACTTTCCACTTGTTGAACATGATGGCCTCCATGAAGGAAGGGGATTGGTATGACGCGCAAAGAACATGGCTATCAGCGGAGGGCGTCAACGAACTGCAGGGCTAACTCGCCCATGCGTCGCGGTCGCCCAGCCTCGTCACGAATAACCCCGTAGTACGTGTCGCCACCAAATGGAATAATGTGCCCTCCGGCCTCGCCCAAGGCCACAACCACGATTTCACCGGACTTACATTGCGGGAGGTGTGAGGCCCAGCTGCGCTGGCCGTCCCGCTCACCGCCCCAGGTCAGCATTTGCCATTCGGCGCGGCTCTCGCCCCGAATTGTCTCCAGAGTGCGAAGCGTGCACCGGGACATCACAAAGCCATCGACAACCTCAGTCATTACTTCTTCCACTGAGCCGACCACGACTGCCAGCACGAGTGGATGATGAGAATACCAAGCCCAGTATCTACCGATATCGCCATCCTCAGACCCGCCTGGCTCGTTGGCCGCGGTCGAGGGCTCGGCAGCCTGTGCCGACCTCTGCCCAAGCCCAGCGCGCGCAAACTCAGAATCATCAGCGGCCGCCCCTCTCAACTGGCCTCGGCTCGGAATGTCCTTGGCCCTCGAGCCCATCGCAACCATGACGCACAACACGGCCACCGCAACCCCCATACAGCCAAAAACTGACCATTTCTTGGGGACTTTGGCTTTGCTTGACTTGGATGTTGCCATTTTTGACCCCTTCGTGACGCTACGGTTAGCGTCGGGTCTTGCGTTGGATGGATATCGTTTATTGATTTGTCTATTCTGGCTTCGCCGGCCAATCTGTCAAGGGAAATTACTGCTGGATCTCGCATCCCATGGACTTGCGAACGCATGGACCCACTTCCGGAATCACTCCCCGCGCTCGGCACAGCGTGGAAGAGTGCGCAATTTCTCCCGCTATTGGCCGCGCGGGCCTCACGTTGCGTCACTGTCGTTTTCTGGATTCGCCCTTGACGGAAAAAACATTCGCCTATTCGCGTTCACCAAGAACAATGAACGTGCAGGAACACGACGGCAGCGGAGTGTTTGCTCGAGGGGAGCTTCAGGCGGACCTGCAAGTGTCCCCGAGTCCCCCGTGGACTTCCATGGCGAGAAGCGGAGTAATCAGACCCTCAATCACGACGAACCCGGAGCCAAAGATGGCGCGAAAGTGCAACCGCACACAGCAAACCTCTCGTTTGCCGGCCACGCCCTGATGGAGAACAAGAGCGGTCTTCTGGTGGACGTGGTGGTTGCCGTTGCCAAAGGATGGCAGAAAAGAGAAGCCGCGCTGGCAATGCTGGCCAAGATGCCCGGCGAGCACAGGATCAGCGTCGGCGCTGACAAGTAAAGGACACTCGAGGGTTTGTCCGGGAGTCTCGCGTCATGGAGGTTATCCTCACGTCCAACGCGCGGCGCCGCGGCGTCTCGCGATTGATGGGCGGCCCACAAGGCATGCCGGACACGGACTGGATCAGCGCATCCTCAAGAAGGTGGAGAAGGGGTTTGGCCGGGGCAAACCGTCGGCGGCTTGCGCAACCCTTCGGTTCAGACTGCGAAACCCCTGGACTCAGACTGCACAGAAAGTGTTACCTAAGCTCCCGGTTCAAAGTGTCACCCATGCTCCCGGTCGCACACGGTCGCACACGCCGCAAGTGGCGCCGTTGGACCTCAACACCCAGGTTCCAGCGGTCATGTGTCACACTTTGTGCGTCAGCACATGAGGCGCTGCTCCAAAAGAGGGCACTTTGAAGGTTGATGCCTAGGGTGCAGCGGTCATGTGTCACACTATAGGGGTGCGCACCTGGGGCGGCGCCCACAAAGATGGCACTTGGAAGCAAGGTACCAAGGGCGGCGCGGTCATGTGTCACACTTTGGAGGTCGACACCTCGCGCGCTAGCCCAAAAGACGTTACTTTGGTGATGCATACAATATTGTGCGTAGGTCATGGTCCCAGAGCAGCAGTCGCGCTCATTACCACTAGGGACTTGGGTGGCGCGAGCAGGACGCACGGCGTGCGCCGGGTAAAGCCTGGGCCAATCCCGAGCGGGCCTGCAGCGCCTCCGGCGTACCCAACGTCAACAACGCCTGGCACGCCAATGCAGCGGCGTCCGGTTCGGGACCAAACGCCACCATGGTGAGCGGCCCCACCGCCCAGCCAAACCGGTGCGCCGCGGCAGACCGCGCCGCGGTGGTGCGTCCCACGCCGGGCGGGCCGGCCAGCACCGCCATGAGGCGCACCTCCAGGCGTTGCGGGTGTTGGCCCAGGCCCTTGATGGCGGCGGAGACCAGCTCGGGTTGTTCCCGCACGTCCACGCGGCGCGCCACGGCGTCCAGCAACGTGGGCGTGCCGGCGCGTATCCCCACGTGCATGGCCGCAAGCCGGACACCCGGTGGCATTCCAAGGTCCGCCATGAGCAAACCCACGCGGGCCTGCTGCGCTTCATCCAACGCCGGAATCTCCGAGGTCACCAACACATCCCGCGCCGCGGCGCCGGCCACGCCGGGGACGCTGTGCTGCAGCAGCGTGATGCGGTGACGCACGGCACCCGCACGGGTGGCGCCACACAACGGCGTCAACGCGGCAACCGCGGCGTCCAGCTGGTCTGCCTGCAACCACAACGTCTCTGACTGGGACTGGTCCACTGTCCACGCATCCGGGTCCACACCGGCGGGGCGGTGCGGGCTGTGTTGCGCGCGCGTCATGGGAAACACCGCCAGCGCGCCCGGCTCATACCGCGCGGCATGATCCGCCAGCTGGAACACGGTGAGCGCTTTGTGTCCCGGCGTCCCGCACAACGGCGAGACCACCGCCACGTCCAGCCGCACCACGCCCTGGTCCTGTGCCGTGACCTGTTCCACGCGGCCCACCACGGCCAGCCCCGCGCCTTCCAACAGCGTCAACGGCGACCGCATCCCTCCAAACATGTGGCCCGCCACCAACAGCAACAGACCCAACAGGCCGCCGGTCATGCCCTACCCTTCCCCGCCACCCAGCCGCCCGCGGAACTTCTGGGCCTGCTGGGCCGCCGCCGCACGCGCCATGGCGTCACGCAGGCCCTTGTCCGGGATCCCCTGGGTCATCTGCGTGGCCCAGCTTTGGGTCTCTGCCGGGACGGGCGCGGCATCCTGGGCCGCCGGCGCCCCCGGCCGGTTGCGAACCACCGTTTGCAGGCTCTTCACCACGCCGGCCCCCAGCTTCTTGGCCAGCGCTTCCAGCACCTGCGCCTGGCGGAAGTGCAGCTCCTGCCGCCACGCCGGATGGTCGGTGGCCACGGTGAGCACGCCCTGGTTGAGCCCTTCGGGCCAAGTGTGGCGCGCCACGGCCTCCCCCACAGCCCCGGGCCAGGCGGCAAACACCTGCACCTGGGCCATGAGCTGGGCCAGCCCGGCATGCCGGAGCACCCGGGCCATGGCGGTGCCGGCGGGGGCGGGGTGGGTTCGGGCGCGGCGGGCCATGGGTTGCACCCCTTGTGGCGCGTGACGCAGGGCGCCGCAAGGGCGCGGCCGGACGCGTGATCCCGGACACCTTCCTTGTTGCGCCCGGCATGGCGCGCGGGCTAAACCGCCCGCCTCCCGCGGGGTCCCCATCATGGCGGTGGGGGAATTTCCTGCAGCGGGGCATTGATTGGGCCGCCAGCAGGCGGGGCCATTGGGACGCCAGAACCGGCGCTTCTCAGGACCCGCCAGAGGACAGGCCTTCCGGACCTTCAAAAGAGGCCGGTCATGGGTGGAGGTGGTTGATGCAAGGGCAGCGTTGGGTGGCTTTCCCAAGTGGCGTTTTCTCCTTGGGATTGTTGTTGCTTGTGGGCGTGGGTTGCACCACCAGCACCACGGGGACCGGGAACAGCACGTCAAGCAGCAGCGGCGGCGGCATGTGCGCCAACGCGCAACCCACCTGCCGGCGCGCAGTGGACTGCGGCGGTGGTTTTGCGTGTGAAGTACCGGACGGCGGCGGTGAAGGCTGCTGCATCAAGATTGTGTGCACGGACAACACCGATTGTGACGCACCAGCCACCTGCGATTTGCGGCGCGGCATCTGTCGCGTGCCCACCTGTGACCCCACCAACCCCGCCAGTTGCCCCGGCGGCCAGGTGTGCGTGAACAGCTCGGACGCCACCGGCGCGGTCATTTCCCAGTGCGTCATGGCCGGCAGCATTGCCGCCGCGCGCTGCGAATTTGACGTCACCAACTTCTCCCTGCGCGCGGGTGAGACCCGCAAGCTCAACCTGACCTACACCAGCGCCGCAGGCGCCCTGGTTCCGTTTGCCACCGCAGCCTTCACCAGTGCCATGACGGGCGTGGCGGCAGTTGCGGCGGACGGCACGGTCACCGCAGTGGCGTCTGGAACTTCAGACATCACCGCAACCCCCACCGGCGCCACCAACACCTGCACCACGCGGGTGACGGTCTATGGCACCGTGGCCCCGGCGGATGCGCGCGCGGTGGTCTTCAACAGCCGCACCGGCAAGCCGCTCAGCGGCGTGACCGTGTTGCTGCGCAAGAACGCGGGCGGGGACATCCCCACCGTCACCACCGGCGCGGACGGCGTGGCCTCCTTCACCGGCGGCGGCCCCGCGGCGGACATCAAGGACCTCAGCGCTTTCCATGACAGCTACAGCTGGGTGACCTACGTGGCGCCGGGCAGCAATGACCTGGCCATCTACCTGGACCCACTGGCAGACAGCACCAAGATTGCCGGCATCTCCGGCACCTTTGACACCAGCCGCGCGCGCCCGCCGGATGGAGACATCAAGATTGGCCTGGCGGCGTTCTCCATTGCCGGCGCGCTGTCTGACCTCAACCTGGAAGGTCTCATTGGCCGCAGCGTGCCCACGGACATTGACATCCCCAACGTCGTCACCCAGATGGACGTGCCGTTGCCCTCTGGCGTGTACCTCAAGCTCCAGACCAGCGACATCAAGGGCAACATTGACGTGTATTCTGACGGGCCCTGCCCGGCGGACGCGCCCTGCAACCGCATCCTGTGGGGCCTGGGCGGCCAGGTTGGCCTCTCCAAGATTGGGCCCATCATCTCCCAGGTGGCCGGTGGCGGCGGGGACCTCAACGCGGGCGCCATCCTGGCGGCCGTGCTGCCGTTCTTCCGCAAGTTCTACCACTACGTGGGCGGCAGCTATTCCGTCACGGACATCACCGCCCCGCCGCTGGAGACGGATCCCCCGGGCTTCATGCCCAACAACGTGGTGCTGCGTCCCAACTACCTGCTGAGCGAAAGCGCCAACTGGACGGTGCCTACGCTGCCCAACCTCCCCACGGACGCCACCCGGTTCATCTCCGGCGCGCTGCTTCTTTCCGGCGCGTACGTGCCCGGCAAGGGCTTTGTGCCGCTGGGCCTGGCCGCGGGCCTGGACGAGTGCCCGGCCATGACCACCTCCGTCACCTGCTCGCTCAGCGGCATGGCGGACGGAAAGGTTGCCTGCACCAATGACAACTCCACCACCGCCAATGAATGTGAGGGCCTGGTGGCCGGTGACATCACGCTGGACTACGCGCCGCAGCATGACGGCCTGGAAGGTTACCGGTATGCCACCGTGGCGGTGGCCCTGGACATCAACAGCCTGGGTGGCGGCGGAAGCCTCTTCACCAGCGTGCTGGTGAGCTTCAATGACAGCCTGGCGGGGACGTCCACCAAGACCTTCCCCATCACCAGCTTCCTGACGTTCAACAAGGGCCAGTTCCAGACCCGCGTCTATTCGGCCACCTCCCGGGTCACCGGGGCGGATTTCTACCGCCTCAACCTGGACACCGGCGGCAAGGCCTGGCTGGTGTACTTCAACCCCACGGCGGATGCGTTCACGGTGGACGTGCCGCCGCTCCCCGCGGGCATCACCATGGACCGCGTGGCCAACCTGGACGTCCAGGCGTTCAAGTTCCTGCCGTCCGGGCCCACCACGCTCACCCAGCTGGTGACCTTCAACTCCACCAACTTTGACAACCTGGTGAACTACACCGGCGCGTTCTCCACGCAGGAATGTACGCCCATCTACCCGGCCCGGGACTGCACCATGAACGCGCAGTGCGAGGCCGGCAACTGGGGTGACGCGTACACCTGTGACACCGCGGCGGGCGTGTGCGTGAGCACGGAAAACGGCGTGACGGCCAAGGGTGCGGGCGCCTGCCCCACCGGCACCACGCTGCTCACCACCGGCACGGCCAAGGAAGTGTGCAGCCGGACCCCGGCGTGTGAACTCAAGTGAGGTTGATTGGATAAGCAGTTGTTCGCGGGCGGGTTGTGCAGCAAGGAGGCACAACCCGCCCGCATTCTGTCTCTCCCGCGCAAGTCTGTTCCGGCCTTTTCCCTCCTGACTGTGTGGTCCAAAGAAGGCCGGCGGGAAGACGTGGTGGATGTGTTTTGAGGTGGTGGCGCCTCCCCCTGTGAACACGTGTGGTTCTGGTCACCCTGCCTTTGAGGCGCGGTGGCCACATCAGACGTCCCAACGGCGGCGGGCCCCACGCATGAGGATGGTTCCAATGGCGGACAACCGTTTGATGTTGGACATGACCCGGGCCATTGCGCCCAAGATTTCTGGTGGCATCCCCGAAGACCGGCTGGTGGCCATGAGCCAGGCCGCGTCCCGGGCTTTTCAGCAGCTCACGCAGTGGCGTGAGGACGGCAAGATGGGCTTCTCCAAGCTGCCCAATGACAAGGCGCTGCTGGATGAGACGCTGGCCATGGTCAAAGATGTGCGCGGTCAATACCGGGACATGGTGGTGTTGGGCATTGGTGGTTCCAGCCTGGGTGGACGCATGTTGACCCAGGCGCTGGCTCCCAAGCCGGCGGCCATGCGGGTGCATTTTGTGGACAACGTGGACCCCCGCACCGTGGGGGAACTGCTGGGCCGCATTGACCTGCAGGGCACCGTGTTCAACGTGATTTCCAAAAGTGGCAGCACGTTGGAGACCGCGGCACAGTTTCTGGTCATCCGGGACCTGTTGCGCGGGCGTTTTGGCAAGAAGGGCTACGCAGACCGCGTGGTGGTCACCACGGACCCGGAAAACGGGCCGCTGCGGGCCATTGCCACGCGTGAAGGCCTGCGCACCCTGACGCTGCCCAAGGAGGTGGGCGGGCGGTTCAGCGTGCTCAGTCCGGTGGGCTTGTTCCCGGCGGCAGCGGCGGGCGTGGATGTGCAGGCGGTGCTGGACGGCGCGCGCGCCATGATGGACCGCTGCAGCACGGACACCGTGCTCACCAACCCCGCGGCCCTGTTGGCCACCCTGCACTACCTGGCAGACCGGGAAGTGAACCGGCGCATCCACGTGTTGTGGGCGTACTCGGACGCGCTCAAGCCGTTTACGGATTGGTACGCCCAGCTTTGGGCCGAGAGCCTGGGCAAGCGCCTGTCCCTCAACGGCACGGAGATCCACAACGGCCCTACGCCGTTGGGCTGCGTGGGCGCCACCGACCAGCACAGCCTGTTGCAGCTGTTTCTGGAAGGCCCGGAGGACAAGCTGGTCACGTTCCTCAACGTGCTGGACCACCAGGCGCACGTGGAAGCCCCGCCGGCGTCAGATGTGCCGGAGTTCGGCTTTCTGGGCGGCGTGGACCTGGGCGCGTTGTTGGACGCCGAACGCCGCGGCGTGGAGCAGGCGTTGCTGGAAGCGGGACGTCCCAGCATTCGCATCACACTTCCGGCGGTCAACGCGCGCGTGTTGGGCGAGCTCATCTATCTGTACGAACACGCCACGGCGTTTGCCGGCGCGCTCTACGGGGTGGACCCGTTTGACCAACCGGGCGTGGAAGAGTGCAAGAAGATTGCGTACGGGTTGATGGGCCGCAAAGGGTTTGAGCAGTTTGCAGACAAGGTCCGCTCTGGGGATGGCAACAGCCGCTGGAAGTTGACCTGACGGGTTTGCAACAACCGGAGAGGCAGGCCGCATGGCGCCCCTGTTTGTGACCATGCTGCTGTGCGCAGCCCCGCCCGCCCTGGGCAGCGGCGGCGCAGCCTCGCCACCACCCTCCGCAACCTCCACCAAAACACCAGACACGGCCACCACCGGCCCGGGAGAAAAGCCCCGGGACGGGGTGTCCCGTGCGGTGGATGCCGGCGTGGGGACGGCGGTGGCCGGCGTGGCGGGCCTGGGAGCGCTGGTGGGCATCACCAGCTGGGGCGTGGTGGCCGGCGGCGGCCTGGGGGCGTTGTTTGCCCTGGGTGGCACCAGCAGGCCACCAGGGGGCAGCGCGGCGCTCTTCAACGTGGCGCTGTTTGCCGGGCTGGGAGCGTTGTTGGGTGGCCTTGTGGCGCTGCCCATGGCGTTGCTGGCGCGGGTGGGGACAGACACGTTGGTGTGGCTGTTTGTGACGGCGGGAAAGGCTCCGCCGCTGGTCAACGCGCGGGCAGACATCCCCATCCTGGTGGTGAGCAGCATTGCCGTGTTTTTTATGGCGCTTGCCGCGGGGGTGGCGCTGGCGGTGCGTGCGCCGCAGGGCGGGCTGACGCGGGACCCCGTGGGGACATTGGCCTGGACGTTGGCGGCGGTGGGTCTGGCGGTGCT
>Ga0154020_10000620_pt1 | contig 43334 bp, 44 predicted proteins | sample Klosneuvirus_201_FD_109709 | JGI IMG/M metagenome (GOLD analysis project Ga0154020, IMG submission 109709) | Active sludge microbial communities from wastewater, Klosterneuburg, Austria - Klosneuvirus_20160825_MG | ecosystem: Engineered > WWTP > Aerobic digester > Activated sludge | place... | reverse complement strand
CAGGGAACAAAAATAACAAGCCTTCCTGACGGGTTAACCGTTGGTGGTTATTTAGATTTACATGGAACAAATATAACAAGCCTTCCTGACGGGTTAACCGTTGGTGGTTATTTAGATTTACAGAGAACAAAAATAACAAGTCTTCCTGACGGGTTAACCGTTGGTGGGGATTTAGATTTACAGGGAACAAATATAACAAGCCTTCCTGACGGGTTAACCGTTGGTGGGAGTTTAGAATTACGGGGAACAAATATAACAAGCCTTCCTGACGGGTTAACCGTTGGTGGGAATTTAAATTTAGATGGAACAGATATAACAAGCCTTCCTGACGGGTTAACCGTTGGTGGTTATTTATATTTAGAAGGAACAAATATAACAAGCCTTCCTGACGGGTTAACCGTTGGTGGGAATTTATATTTATATGGATTAAAAATTAAAAAAATTCCTGATGATGCAATAATTAAGGGTGAGATTTATAAATAAATTAAATTGAAAAAATTATGAATGAAAGTTTATTTGGTAGAATAAGAAAAGGATTAATGGGATTTCCATCTAAATACAATGGATCATATTCTCATAGACAGGTATTAAAAACTGTATTACCTAAATTACATGGGAAAAAAGTTTTATCTAAAGAAGAAAAGAAGTTTTTGGATAGTGTAAACGATTTTATAACTAAACATGGTATATCTCCAATAGATCAGAGTGGTTATCCACCATTTCCAGGAACATACTCATATATAAAAATGCCGTCTTTTAAATCTGGTGGTGGTAAGACTAAAAATAAGTTTCATAATCAGGGTAATAATACTAAAAATACCCCAATATCTAAAATGTATGCATCATTCAATAGAACTTTAAAGTTAAAAAATAGTGTAGATTCATTTAAGGGTGGTGGAACATATATATTAACAGTATTTTCTGTAGATAGTGTGGGTGGTAATACAATAATTAAAGCTAAGAATAATTTTTTAAAAGACAAGGAATATCTGATTTTTGAATATCCAGGAAGTCCTAGGTTTGACACTTACATAGATGTTAATGTTAAACAATATGACGCTTTTAGAAACGATGAACATGAACTAGGAATTGTCCCTATTTCGTTTAAAAAAAGATAAATTTAAAATATTATGGCAGAATATACAGTTAATGAGTTAAAGCTTCTTATTGATCAAATCAGTGAAGAAATGGGTGCGTACGATAAGAAAATGACAAAACAACAAATTGATTTTCTATCGGCTCAACAAACTAGAATCACTAACATAGTCAGCTCAATTGGGTCGGGATCTTATAAAGGTGGTGTTAAGGCTGATTGGGAATCCTTATCAAAAAGTGTAAATTCATCAATGGCTAGTTTAAAAACTAGTTTATCTGATGTAACTAAAGAAGCCGGTTCATTTATGGACAACATTAATAAAGCTGGATTAGGATTAATTAAAACTCAATTTAGTATAAACGAAAATATTACTTTTTGGAAAGAATTTGCTAAACAAGTAAATACTGTAGGAGTTAATGTTGGTATAACATCTAATAGATTTGAATCTCATAGAGAGCAGATGAGATTATCGGCTAAGATATATGCGGAGATGGGTGGTAATACAATTGACCTAATTACTGGATATAAATCATTGTCAAATGAAATAGGAAGGTCAGTACCGATTTCCCCTAAAATCGCCGAAAGTATGAGAGAACTTGAGGTTGTGGCCGAATTAAGCTCAGGTCAGGTTGGTATATTGATTGGTAGGTTATCTAACCTAAATATGGGTATTGATACCACAGCTAAGATTATGGAGGATCTTAGAGTATCATCGGAATTGGCTGGATTAAACACATCTAAAGTTTTGAATAATCTAATAGATAATGTTGGTCGGATGCAAGAATTTTCATTTAGGGACGGTGTTAAGGGTATGATGGAAATGGCTAAGAATGCTGAAAAAACTAGGTTAAGTATTTCAGAAACATTAACCTTTGCAGATAAGTTATTTGATCCGGAAAACGCAATGGAAACCGCCGCTAGTTTACAAATGTTAGGGGGGTCTTTCGCTCAAATGGCCGACCCAATGCAATTAATGTATGACGCAATGGCGCAGCCAGAAGAGTTAATGAAGAAGTTACAAGGTGCTGTTCAGGATCTTGGTCAATTTAATAGAGATACCGGCAAATTAGATTTGGATCCTGCCGCCGCAATGCAGTTAAGGGAGATGGCAAAAATAACGGGACAAAGTGCGAAAAATTTAATGGAGGCGGCAACTGCCGGTAAAAAACTTGAAGATATTAAAATGAATGTTAGTTTTGGTAGAAATTTAAATGATGATCAATTAAGTACTCTATCAACATTGGCAGAGTTTAAGGGTGGGGAATATAAAGTTAAGGTAAAGGATGAAAGAACTGGTAAAGAAGTTGATAAATCTATTACTGAGCTAAGTGATGAAGATATTATAAAGTTATCAGAATCATTAAAAACTGATAGCTTAAAAGATGCGGTTTTTAAAACTATGACCGCAGACGAAATAATAGTTAATCAATTAACAGGGGCTAAATTTAATACGTTAGACATTTGGAAAGGTAGTGGTCTCGATAAATTAAGTGATAATGTTACAACGGGACTATTAAGTCAGGGCGGCGCTCTTAGTCAAATACAAAAGACTATGGACGAAATGAAAACTAATATTTTTATCCCAGTAGAAAAAATTGGTGAATCTATGGGTGGTGCGATGAAAGTTATTAATGCTGAATTAGGACTATTTGTAGAGATAGGTAAAGAAATGGCTTCGGCAATTAGTGGTATAGATTCTAAAACAATACACGAAAAGAGTGGAAAAGTAGAAGAATATATTAGTAATTTAATAAATAAAATTGGTGGCATTGATACTAAAATTGGTGAAAAACAGAATGATGCTAGGTTAAATCTGGGCCAAAAAACTTATGAGAGACCTGATGGGTCATTTTCCGCTGTGCCGATAAGTCCACCTAAAAAATCTTTAGGTGGATTACTACCACAAACATATGGTAATCAGTCACTTTCACATGGAAATGGTGGTATTATTGGTATGATTGGTGGGAAACCAAAAGTTGAGTTAGAAGGTGGGGAGGCTATCGTTAATACCAAGAGTTCTTCCGATTATTCATCATTATTAAGTCTTATAAATGAAAAGGGTGGGGGGGCTAAATTTAGTGATAATAGTGGAATATTATCAGAATTAACCAAATTAGGGGTTTTTGATAAAGGTGGTGTAATTCCAAATAATACTAATAATAGTAACACGTTTGAAAATACCCAAATATCCAATTTAAATAGGTTTGACAACCTTACGTCTAATCTTAGTCAGACGATACAGAATATTGAAGGTCGTAGGCCTGGTGTCACTGTAAATCGTCCTGGTGATGATAAATCAACTGATATATCAATACCAAATATTAGTGATAAGATGTTAGAGTTTTTTAACAATAAAAGTGTTGGAAACGTTGATAAAATGTTGGATAGACAAACAACGGCTATTGACCAAAGAAAATTAGATGTCAGTGGAGAAGTTGTAGTGAAAATTACCGGGTCTGTTGATATAATGGACGATAATTCAAAATCTAAGATTATTGAAATGGTTAAAGATAAGATATCTGTTGCAATAAGTAATTTCTCTGATAATGGGGGTGGTAAACTACTAGATGCTTTCGGGGCTAACGGAGGTAAAGGTAATGCATAATATTTATTTATGGTGAACTATTTACTTTGGGTAAAACATTTCTTATTTTTGGACCACACAAGTTAAAACCTTCGGTCAATTAATATTGGTATATAATTAATATATAACCACCTGTTAAGTTTATTGCTGACCACCCACCAGGGGACTTTTTTAAAAATTTTTCACATATTTATTCATAAGTTACATTAATTAACATATGAAAATATTAATTTCCGAGACACAATTTGATAAAATTTTAGAATCCGATGAAAGATTCGTAAATATGTTGATTAAAAGAATATCATCATCGAACGACATATTTACCGATATATTTTCAATTAATAGAATGTTTAATGTGAGTATACTCAACATGGATCCTGGACATGATAAAAATAGAATTGAAAATGAGATTGCTAAGTCTATTTTAAATCTTTTGTATAAATCTGATAATAAAATTAATATTTCTATTACTAATTTTTATGAAATGGCCAATAGAGGGGCTAAACATTCAATGTCCACTATTTTAGATAAATCGGTAGATTTATTGATAAATTCAAATAAATTTAAATCCACAGATTCTTTATCTAAGATCATTATTTTGGATAGATTTGATGAAAAATTTGGGTCATTATCAAATAATGGGTTCGTTATAGATAGTTTAACCACAAAAATATTATTTAACGATAAATTTAAATTGGAGATTCGTTCTGGTATGGAGAATGCTGATAATTTACATAAATATTTAAATGACATAATCACCAAAACTAGAAAAATTAATAATGTTAAGTTTAGGGAAATAATAAAAGATTATATTAGTGATATATCTAAAGATGTTATGACCATAATAAAACAACGGAATGGTATGACTTTTAAAAATCCTGATAGACAATCTAGATTAAAAGATTTGGTTGACTATATTAAAGACGATACTATAACAGGTGATAAGACCAGAAGAGGATTTTTTGAATATATTGGTAAACCAAATGCTGGTGAGGGTAATTTAGCCAGATTCTTTGCTGCAGCAATAAAATCTGGTATAGTGTCCCTAGATTCTTCACGAAAACCGCCCATATTCAAATTAGGTCCAAATTATGATAATTGGATTAATAAGAAGTTATTGGCGATATAAAAATCATTTTTTTTAACTTTATATTACCATAAATATCCATACCATTATATTTATAAACTATGGGCGTAGGATTATTAAATAATGAACTGATAGATAATATCAGAAAAGACCTTTTAATTAGAAATTTATCATCTACATACGAAAGTAATATTGGTGGTGTATCATCTCTAGCTTCTTCTAGAGGAACCCCTTATCATGTTAATGAAAATAATGTTGGTATATCGGTAAATGCTAATAATGTGCAAAGTTTGGGTGAAATATACTTAAACGATAACACATTTAAAAATAAATACACTCCAACTGAATTTGGTATTTATACCACATATGACCTTAATGATGTGACCACCAATGTTGCTGATTTTGCTGATCATGTAACATATTCAGATTATTATAGGAAAACATTACCCGATTTTGAATTAAGAAGCTCAATAGCTAATATTGCATTAGGTAATGAAATTGTGGATACCCCAATAGGAACTATTGGTAGAGAACAATTACGATTTGCTGTTGAAGAAAATGTTGCTTATCTTCTACAAAAAGAAACTATTGGTAGAGTTAATACTAATATATTAAGTATATTAAATGGTAAGGATATTTTTGTTAAAGATCATACCATTAGTAAATTACCCGGTGGATTAGGGTTTATTGTAAATTCGTTAGAAAAAGTGACTGGTGTAGAAATACCAATAGACATTGTTCCTAAATCGGCGTATGGATTTTTAGATAGTAGACTTAGTGGTAAGTTAATGTATGATGATTGTGGTATAGTTGGGTTAGAAGGACTTTTAGATACTGATCAAAGAAATAATGAATTATTAAGATATAGTGGTAGAGGTAATAAAAGGGTATTATTCGATTTATTAGGGATAAATAGATATAGACCAAATTATGAAGGTGAGTTAGGGTTATTAGGGGAAAGAAAAGGTAATCTATATGATGGTAGATTAGATAAAACTAGGAGACATTCTGGGCCATTACCTGTTATGCAAAAACTTGGTTTGGGATCAAAACCATTTACAGGTAAAAAAGATGATATAAGATCAGTATTGCAGGAAAATGGTACTCCTAAAATAGTTTGGGACAGTAATGATAGGAAGGCTAAGTCAGGATCATTCAAAAGATTTATGTTATCCATAGAAAATTTGGCGTGGATAGGAAACACCGAAGGTTTAATGGATTGCGAAGTTGGAAATGGTGATAGAGATAGTAGTAATCCTGCACCTGGTAGGATAATGTGGTTTCCACCATATGATTTATCATTTGATGAAAATGTTAGTGTGGCATGGGAAGCCACAAATTTTATTGGTAGAACAGAGCCTATATATACTTATAACAATGTTAGAAGAAGTGGTACGTTATCGTTTAAAGTGGTGGTAGACCACCCATCAATATTGGCAGAAACTTTAAAAAATTCAAGTGTGTCTGATAAATATATAACCGATTTTTTTAAAGGATGCACAAATATTGACGATTATTTATTATTATTAAATACTATTTCGGATAGAGTTGAAACGGAAAAAATTACTGAGGTAGAAACTCATATTATAACCGAAATGAATAAAGTTAAAGAGCAAACTAAGAATAGTGTAATTACACCCGAAAGTATTTCTTATAAAATATATTTTCCAAATGCATCTTACAGTATAGATGCATCATATGAATCCGGTGTTGGGGCATCACCAACACAAGTATCCCCTGGAATATCAGGAATAACAACTGAACAATATGCTAATAGAACAGATTTCAGTTTAAATATAACCGGTGACGGATATCTAAACCCATCATTATTAAGTGAGTTTGATAATTTAACGGCTAGTGGAACGACAATAGGTGAAGGTAGTGTTAAAGTAATTATAAATGTCGGGTGCACATCCGCTGGTGGTAATCCAATTAATAGTCAAATTGGACCTAAACGATATGAAGCTGCTAAGGCGCATGTTATAAGTAAATTAGGTAGTAAGGGAATATCTGAGGATAAAATAGTGGTTAGTGGGTCAAAAGCGTGTAATAGTGGGGCGGTAACATGCCCGGAAGTAGGGTATAGAGATTGTAAAGAAGAAAAAGAAAGTAGATATGCTAGTATTGAAATAAAATATGATGTAGTTACAGATACTATTTCTGAAACGGAAGTAGATGATCCTATTAATATAAAAGCTACTGCCACAATGGAAACTATAACTAAAATAACCAAAAGAGCTTTATGGAGTGAGTGTGATTATTTTGATTATCTCGAAAAAGAAGTTCCATTATTATATCAGTCACTTGCTAAAAAACTAAGATATTTTAGTCCAGCATTTCACTCAACAACACCTGAGGGATTAAATTCTAGATTAACTTTCTTACACCAGTGTACAAGACCTGGGCCGGCAATATCTCCAAAAGATAAAGGTAATAGCAATTTAGCGTTTGGTAGACCACCAATTTGTATATTAAGAATAGGTGATTTCTTCCATACTAAAATGGTCATAGATAGTTTAAATATATCATACGAAGAAAAAACTTGGGATTTAAATCCTGAGGGTATAGGTGTCCAACCAATGATAGCAACCGTAAGATTGAGTGTTAATTATATTGGGGGACATTCATTAGACGGTCCAGTTAAGGAGTTACAGAATGCGTTATCAATTAATATGTATGCTAATACAGAAGTATTCTTAGAGAAGCCTAGAGTTATTAGTAGAGAATCTACAACATATTTAAGGGACACTATTTTTGAATATCCAGCACCGCTTGGTCCGACATTTGATCCGCAATGGGCCAATCAATTGTCGCCGGTGGATAGTTATTTAAATATAAACACATCTACACCCAATGTTAATGGTGTTATAAACGCTTCTGACATAACTAAAATACCTTACGAACCATCATTCGCGTAAAAACAATAATTAATTATGGCACAATATTATGATAGATATTCGGGTTTTAGAATTAATGGACAAACTAGAACCGTACCATTTATATCAATTGATATAAAATCTAGTGATAAGTCTATTGCGTACATTAGTGGTAGGGATAGAATGGACATATTATCTCAAAAATATTATGGTAGCCCATTTTATGGATTTCTAATCATGTCAGCAAATCCTGAATTTGGGGGATTAGAATTTTTAATTCCCGATAGAACCATAATAAGGGTACCATACCCATTTAGAGAAAGTCTACAACAATATGTTAATAAATTAGCTAGATTTGATCAACTATACGGAATTTTTTAATGGCAACAGAAATAATAGGAATTGGTAACAGTACTTTAACAATTATTGATCCACTAGAAAATGGTCCGGTGGATCAAAAAGATTTGTTTATATACGTAAACTTAAAGGCTAAAACAAATCGTAGGTCAATTTTACAAACAAGTAATCAAAGTAATCAGAATAGTTTAAGTTCTGTTGACAATGAAGATGCGATTAATATAAACCTTATTGGGTATAAAGAAAATGGTGATAATACATATGTGACAACTGATTGGACATCTGGTAAAAATGGTGCTACATCAACAATTGGAAGTGATTCTAAGACGGATTCGATATATGAAGGATTTGGTATAACATCTATTGAGATAACTTATAACGCTCAGTTAATGCCTAAAGTTATTATTAAATTTATAGACGTAAGAGGTGGTGGGTTATTCGATCAAGAAATCCCAACAGATGATACTAATTCTAAATATGAAATAAATTCACCATACGCATTATTATTTAGGATACCACCACCATTGTTTGAATTAACGGTAAAGGGGTTCTACGGTAAGATAGTTAAATATTGTTTATATTTAATTAAAACTAATACATCATTTAATGCCGCAACAGGTAATTTTGAAATAACAGGAGAATTTCTTGGATATACATTTGCATTCTTACAAGATATAAAAGTTGGTAGTATAATAGGCGCTGGTAATAGACCTGAGGGGAGAAAAATACTTGATGATATAGTTAGTAGTAAAACGGTGGAGTACCCGGCAATCACGTTGGATGAACTATTATTACTATTTAATAAACTAACTGTTGATCAAGATGCCTTTAAGAAAAACTCTACGGAATTTTATGAAATAAGATTAATTAATGAGCATATAAAATATGTTAAAGAATTTAGAAGATTATTCGGACCAGGAGTTACTCAAGATAAGTCTGTTAACACAACATTTGGGCAACCATTTCAGGGAAATTATTTGAAAGATGGTATTGATCAATTATTTTTTAGGGATGTTGGTGTTATAAATTCATCTGACGATACTGTTAAAAAATATAATAGTTTTAGGGATGACATAATATCATATAAGAATACCTATGATAAATTTGTTAGCCAGAATTCTATTAATAATAATGTCATATCGAACGTTGATTTACCAACATTAGCTGACGGTAATTTATATGATACAGTTCCCGAGGCCATTACTAAAATAAATTCTATAATTTCAGAAGAAAAAAATAATAGTAGTAATGAAAATGTTCCATTACTTACCGAAATTATTTTTAGTGCTAGAACATCTACATGGAATTTAAATACTGGGGTATATGTTATAGATCTATATGATAAAAGAGAAGAGCTTGGGGAGATAGAAAAATCTTTAAATAAAGCCAAGGAAGATTTACAAACTGCAATAAATGAAAAGTTTAGTGTTATAGTAAACGAAAGATTGGGATTCAAACCAACCGCCAATAATATATTAGGTATATTGTCGGACAATACGGAAATGTTTTTAAAATCACTTAGAGATATTTGTGTTAGTGCAGAAGAGCAAAGTAAGAATAGGTATGATACTTTAAATGGGGTATATAATCTTGATATTCCACAAAGCCATATGGACACTACCGATGGTAGAACACCAACTATATATGCATTTCCCGATGTAACAGATGATAAAACATATAAGAATGTTTATTTAGGGGACATACCCGGAGTAAATGATTCGGTTTTCCCTGAAATTAAATTTGTGCAGGAAACATTGGATGGTCAGGTTAATGCTGAAAATATTTTAAGAGAGTTTATAAATAAAGAGAAGTCTATATTATCGAATAATACATTATCGTCTGATAATGTTCCAATAGCAATATCTTATGAGAGTATAACTTCATCACCTTATGGTGCAATAGAAGGAACTTCAATGACCGGATCTGGTGACTTAAATGACATTATGTTATCAGCTATAGCCGTTAGACCATTTATGTTTAATAATTTATCATTATATGATGGACTATCGGCAACAGTTATACCTAAGTTTGAAGCCGCTAGCTTATTTTCTAGTTTTGTGACTAGAACATATAAGGATGCCATGAATAATATTCCTAATGATAAGACATCACCCAAATCATTATTATCCCAAATGTTAGACAGTGGTATCATTACGTCAGATTCAACTAATTTATACTACGAGTTAAATCAGAATGATTATGTCAATAAATTACTATCACAATCATATCCATATTTTATAAGTGATGTTGATAGTAGTTATCGTAATTATTGGGATATTAAACTTAATATAAAACCATTGGTATTATCACAATTAAATGGTAAAGAAGTTGGTGAATTTTTTAAGGATCAAAAACAGCCTAGTAATAAATTACATGTTATTAATTTTTATGATGATAGAAAAAGTTTTATGTATAAATCATATTACTCACTTAATTGTTTTGAAGATATAGTTAAAAATGATATAGTAAGATACTATAAAGAAAAAAAAGGTAGGGATCGTAAAAATTCGGGTATCGATTCTGACTTCGATTTAGTATCAACATATTCGTTAGCATCGTTTTACGAAATTTTTTCAAACAAACCAGGAAGGGATAATGCATTTTCTATACCAGTTAGTTTTAATACTAATAGTAAGACAATGATAAATTTCACCCAATCCACATTATATACTGCATCATCTAATGAGGGTAAGGCGTATTTAATTTTAAGTTCATTATTATTAAAATCACACAATGATTTTATAGAGTCATTAACTGATGTTGCAAAAGTTGTTAAAGTACCTAAGGCATTTTTACTGTGGATTGGGGCAAATGATTATAGAAAGTATACGTTTACCAATAGTGGTATCGATATATTGGCGTTTTCACAAGATAAATTTAATGTTGCGCCTACTAATCAATATTTTTACATAACCAAAAACATTGTGGATGGAACATTACCGACTAATTTAGATTTAGGTAAATTTAGAAAATATTTTATAGATTGGGTATCTACACAGGAATTTATTGATATTAAAAATGCGTTTGAGTCTAATTTAAATAATAGCGTCTCAAATGTTGGTAAAGAGCTATCTAAGATAGATTCTTCATTATTTAAAGAAGTGGATTTTATATCAACATACCCAGAGGAGTGGATAACAACAACTGTCGTTAAAAATTACATACCTAAATCTACTTTTGAACAATATTTAAATGATTTCTTAACAACATTCAAGAACATATATGGGAACAACACTCAACTAAAAGGGGGTAATAATATCGAAAATAAGACTACCCAAGATATTGTTAATGATTCTGATATAAAAATGAATGCTTATTGGGACTATAAACATATATACGATACTTGGTTAGCCGGATCTAAAAATGAAAAAATATTTAATATTTGTTGTAATAGTTGCGATGAAAAATCGCTTAAAGATTACTTCAAAGTTTTTGATAAATTTTACAATGACATTGGGGATGAAGTTATACTGAATATGAAAATATTGACGGAACTTGTCAACACAAGGCATTTGTCAATGTATTCTGTTATATCTAAAATTATGACAGATTCTTATTTTACATTTTATCCACTACCTGTTTTTATGGACTATTCTAGTCCGGAAACGGCTAAGGCATTATTTAATCCTGTTACTAAATATGAACCACAAGGAATAAGTGATGGGCCAACATTTTTATGTATTTATAACGGGCCACCATCCAGTAATTTAAGTCGAAACTCCGAATTTAAGGATGATGCATTGAACATTAATGATCCTACTAAAAAGGATTCTATGTTTAAAACTAATAATCCTAATGAGAAAAAATCTATAACCGCATTTGTTGTGGACTATGGATCAGAAAGTCAATCTATATTTAAGAATGTTAGTGTTACCACACAAGAAACTAGAATGACTGGTGAATATATAAAATTATTAACCAATTTCGTTCAGGGCGGCGGACAAACTAAAAAAATAAATAAAGGTAATGAGGTATATGAGCTACTTAGATCTAGATCGTATACATGTACAATTGAATGTTTTGGTAATTTTATGATACAACCATTAACATACTTCCAACTAAATAATGTACCATTTTTCGGTGGTGGTTATATGATAAATAAAACATCGCATACAATAACACCACATAATGTTAGTACAACTTTTAGTGGTATTAGACAAACACCTTTTGCTGTTAATATAGTTAAAAATTATACATCATATTTAAATTTTTCATTTAACGACGCATTAGGTACCGGATCAACCTTCACTAGATTCAATGATAATGATATTGAGAATATATTATTGATTAAGGATCAACTTATTGGTAATGATGCCGTGATATCCAATGAAATACGATTAGCATTATCTCCCACATCTGGTATTGGTATAGTTAAATCATTTAGTGAAGATACCCAATCTTTACATACTGGTATAGATATTGAAGTGTCTAATAGTGGATCTTCTATAAATGCGTTTGGTAATGGAATTATAATAGATATAGAAGATAGGGCAGTTTTAATAAAATCAGATAAAATCGATTCGGATGGGTATAAATATTATGTGGCATATTTTAAGCTACAAAATACCAACCCTAAATTAGTTAAATCAATTAGGGTAACTAAGTCTACTATTTTAGGGACGGGAACCACTATTAATAATATCGTTAGAGATCCTAATAAACCAGCATCTAGTGTTACATATTACCATTATGAGGTTAGGCGTAGTAAAAATGATATGTCTACTATAACAGATTTTATAGGTAGCCCAGAGGTTAAGATATTGAATACTGGGTTTTTCTCAGGAAACAAACCAACAAAGATAATTGGTGGTGGACCATTACATTCCGTTTTTAAAATTTAATAGAATATTTGATATTTTTTTAGTATTATTGATAATATATGATATTCAAAGCAATTAAAATTTCACAAATTACTGATAGTGATGGGTTTACAACATATAGTGATGTACCATCCCTAATTATTGGTTGGTCCAACGCTAAAAAGTATTTTCCGAACACATCTATTAAGAACGAAAAAATAGGTGAAAATTTATATTGGACATTTTCTGATAAGGAGAAGAAAATAGACTATGAAGAAAATATGATTAAATTTACTGATAAGTGCGTATCACATATTAAAAATAGGGTTAAATATCATTTTATTAACCCATTTCATTTGACATATTCAGAGGCCAAGTTCATAATTAAAACATTGGCCAAAAAAACTAAAAAAGTTGGATTTATCACAGAAAATTGTGTATTTATATCTGTAAATAATATTGTATTTGGAATTAATATAGAGTTTTTTACCATTATTAATATCGATAGAGAAAAGATCATCGGATGGTTAAATAAAAACAATATTATTTTATATAATAATAAAGACTATGATATTGAATTATTAACTGCGATAAATAATGATAGATATATTTTACCATACATAAAGAATAGTGACCAACATAACCAAAAATTTACTATTGGTAACATTTTTAAATAGTAAGACTTTAGACGGGTTTTTAAAATTTATTCATACTAAACTAGGGATTAAGAAAGATAATATTTTTCTATATAAATCATTAAGTGGTGATGATAAGATATTTGCAACATTTAGAATTTTAGGTAATTATGAAAAAATAAATTTAAATAATGATATTAGGAATACGTCTATTATCCATAAAAAGGGTAGTACATATTACACAATAAATGCTTTGAATAAGTTAATTGAGCAAACATATAACCTAGATATTGGGAATATAGCACATAAAGATTATTCTATTAATTGGGATGAATATCAAAATATGTTTATATTACTAATAAATAAAGGGCTAGTTAAAATCCCTGTTGAGAAATTTTTACACAAATCTTAATATTTATAGGTATATAAAATTATAATATTATGGATAATATAACTAAAAATGATAAAAATGATGATAAGGATTTAAAAAAGTCACTATCAACATTTATAGATCCTGACAAGAAGAAAAAAGAATGTGTTGGTGAGGAATGTCTAATCGTTAACAATGATGAGATAGTTGAAAGAGTTGAAAAGAAACTAATAACAAATGATGGTAGACAATTATTAATTTGATCATGAATAAGCAAAAGGCATTACAGGAATCGTTAAATAGACATAAATTTTTATTGGAATACTCATTTTTTGGTATTCAAGGAACCGATGAAGCAGAGGGTGATCCACTTACTGGTGAAGATCCAACTGCTGGTGGAGAAGAGCCGGTAGATTTTCCCGAACCACCATTAGGTGGGGAAGAAACTCCGGTAGAAGAGCCAACAATTGGTGATGAAACGCCACCAGAAGGAATAGACGCCCCACCTATGGATACCGCAATTGGTGATCAACCATTACCTGGACCTGATATGGGAACTGGTATGGGTATTGGTGATGAAGAGGTAGAGGTAGACATTACGGATTTGGTACAATCTTCAAAAGATACTAGTGATAAAGTAACTAGTGCGACTGAAATGTTAAACAATATGATCACTAAATTTGATGATATGGAAACTAAAATGTCTGCTATTGGAGATATTAGTAGTAAAATTGATGGATTAGAGAAAGAAATTGAAAGACGAAATCCAACTCCGGTTGAAAAATTGGAAATGAGATCTATGCAATCTTATCCATATAATTTAAAACTAACTGATTTTTGGGACGAAAAAACGCAAAATTCTAATATTGATATAGAGCCGGAAGATGGAGAAAAAGAATATGTTTTAACCACAGGTGATGTTATGTCAGATTATGATGAAACTTCCGTCGCCAATTCTTTTAACATCCAAAACGATATAAACAAAATATAAATTTTATTAGTAGCGCGTCTTTACTAATCAAAATATAATAATTATATTTGACATATATACTAACATTTAAAAAGTTATAAACATGTCAAAAGAAAAAGAAGGTGTTAAAACTGCACCAAAAAAGTCATCGTTAGATGCAATTCTATCTCAATATGAGAAGAATAAAAGTAGTGGTGGATCAGTTACCAATCAGGTAGATCTTACCAATTATTTCTCAGATAAACTAGCTAAGGGGGTAAATGAAGATGAAAGAACCATCAGAATTTTACCTACACAGGATAAGTCATCCCCATTTGTGGAGGCTTATTGGCACGAATTGCAGGTTGATAATCAGTGGAAGAAAATCTATTGTAGAGATAAGAATGATGGTGAAAGATGCCCATTATGTGAAGTTGAAGAGGCTTTAAGATTAACGGGTAAAGAAGAAGAGAAGAAATTGGCTAAAACGTATAGACCAAGATTATTCTACATAGCCAAAGTTATTGATAGAAGTAAAGAAGAAGAAGGGGTAAAATTCTATCGTTTCAAAAAATATTTTAATGGTGATGGTGTTATGGATAAACTATTTCCAATTTTTAAGAAAAGAGGAGATATCAGTGATCCAAAAGAAGGTAGAGACATTACATTTACTTTAGGTAGAGATCAGAACAAAAATAGTAAAGTAACATCGTTAGTTGCTGAAGATCCTACAATGTTAACTGATGATAAGGAAAAGGCAATTCTTTGGTATAAAGACACTAGAACATATAAAGACGTTTATAAGGCGCAGGATGTTACTTATGTCGAAATAATTGCTAAGCAACAAAAACCTGTTTGGAGTAAGGTAGAAAATGGTTGGGTTGCAGAAGATGATTTTAAGGCGTCTGAATCTTCTTCATTAGAAGATGAAATAGTTTTATCAAAGAATGAGTTAAGTAGCAAGTCTAAGCCGGCAACAAAAGCTGCTGAATCAAAACCTACATCTAAGAAGGTAGTAAAGTCTATGGACGATGCGGTGGATGAAGATGAGGATGAAGTAACTACTAATGAATCTACCGATGATTCGGGAGAAGAGTGGCCATTTTAAAAATAACTAACTATAAAAAATCTATAATATAATGAGTAAAGTTCCGCCTAAGAAGGGTAGTATAAAAAAACAAGAATTTGATTTGGATAGTTTTAAAAACGGTTTTGGTATTCAACATAGTCCAAAAGAAAAGCCGTTAGAGGTGATACATTTATCAGAAGCTTTTTATAAGGCAACAGGAAATGCTGGATTATATAAGGGATATGTTAATGTGTTGCAGGGATGGCCAGAGACCGGCAAGAGCACTGGGATAATGGAGTCAGTCGTTACCTCACAGAAGATGGGTTGGCTACCTATTATTATAGATACCGAAGGTAATTTTAACTGGGAATATGCTAGAAGTGTTGGTATGGAATATGAAGAGGTTTTGGACGAAGAAGGTAATGTTATAGACTATAGGGGGTTTTTTATTTTTGTTAATAATACTGTCCTACTTCAAAAATTTGGTAGATATAAGCATGATGAAGGAAAAGAGGGAAAAGAAAGTAGATCTAAACCAGTAATAGAAGATGTTGCTCTTATTATTGAAAGTTTTCTTGATGAACAAAAAGCCGGTAAACTTCCTTATGATTTAGTTATTCATTGGGATAGTTGTGGAAGTATTTCTAGTTATAAATCTGTTATGAGTAAATGTAATAATAACCAATGGGACGCCGGAGCAATTAGCCAATCATTTTCAGCAATATTAAATTTTAGAATCCCATCATCAAGATTAGAGACCAGCCCATATACTAACACATTAGTTATTGTTCAAAAAATATGGTATGATGGCATGAACATGGAAATCAAGGGCAAAGGCGGCCGCACATTAGAATTTGGAAGTCGCTTTATTGTAAGATTCGGGAATGTATTAACAAGTGGGGCTGCTAAAATTAAGGCTAAAAGTGGTGATAAAGTATTTTATTTTGGGACAGAATCAAGAGTAAAAGTTGTAAAGAATCAAATCACCGGATTATCATTAGAAGGAAAAATTGTTAGTACTCCTTGGGGGTATGTTCATCCTGATGAGGTAGATGGATTAAAGAAAACGCATAGAGATTTTATTTTAATAAAGTTGGGATTAAAGGATGGTGAGATTTCAATTGAAAAGGATAAGACTAGGGATAGTGATATTGATTTAGATGATAATTAATTAGATAGTTATTCAGATATTTATTATATATGAACCAGTCAAAATCTAAAAATATATAACTATCCCTTATGAGAGATTTTATAAAAAAAGTATTACGTGACTATACAATTACAGAATCTTTAGATAAGCCATTTAAAAATTTAAAAGAAATTGAATTTACCAGATATTATCTAGATGAAGATAATGTAAAAGTTAATTTTAAATTTAAACACGAATTTAATATTCATAAATTACCATTATATTTGTTAGATACTGAAAAACTAAAAAATTACTTTGAGATTTCATGGTCTTGGAATCAAGATATGGAAAATGGGTATAAGACGGTATATAATTGGAAAAGAGTTACCGCAACGGCGTTTAAAGTTATTGATATGTTCTTACGAAAATATAATCCTGAGCTGGTCATATTTAAAGGTAGACACCCTAAAATGGATATAATTTATAACTATGACCAATTTTTAGAAATACTTAGGAATTTATTTTATTTTAATTACTTTGTTAAAAATTATGATGATAAAATATATATAATAAGAAAAGATGTGTCGAGTATATATGAAGGTCATATAGAAAAACGATCAGAATGTGATGATTGTAATGAAACATATGAAGAGTCTAGGGAGTTTTGGTTACATCCAAATAAAAGAAAAAGGAATATGAAGGGAATATCCAGAAATGACTATATAAAAGATCAAAGAAAAAGAATTTTTCTAAAAGAGTTTTTTCTTCATTAAAAATGCTTATATTTAATTAAGTTTTTGTTTAACAATTTAAAATAAATTTTGTGTCTGATAGACCAAGCCCATTAAAACGTAATTCGGTAAAAAAAGTAACAACCTGTGTAGTTGATGGCAATGCGTTGTTGAAAAACGCATATTTTGGGGCCAAAAATTTATACAACTCAAAAGGAGTTCATATAGGAGGGATATATCAATTTTATACTACACTAAGAAAAGTTATAAAAGAAAATTCTGTTGATAAAATTATAATATTTTGGGACGGAAAGTATAGTGGTAGATTAAGATTTGATATATATCCTGAATATAAACAAAATCGTAATAAGATTTTTTATGGTGATGTTACCATTAATGAGGAAGATGAATCATTTTATTACCAGAAAGTAAGAACCAAACAATATGCTGAGGAATTATTTATAAAACAATTTGAAGATGAAATTGTTGAGGCCGATGATTGTATAGGATATTATATATCCAAGTATAAAAATACTGAGAATATTATTATTTGTAGTGGAGATAGAGATCTACTACAGTTAATATGTGAATCAGTATCTATGTATGTTTTAGATAAAAAAATAGTTGTTACTGATAAAAATTTTTATGATATATTTGGATACCCACACCAAAATGTTTTATTAATTAAAACACTTATTGGTGATGATAGTGATAATATAAAAGGAGTTAAAGGTATAAAAGAAAAAACCTTATTTAAATTGATTCCTGATATAGAAGAGAAATTATTAGAATTATCTGATGTTATCGAAACTGCGAAATTTAAATTGGATCAATCAAAAGGGAAATCTAAAACATTGAAAAACATAGTTGAGGGCGTGACATTAGGATCTCAAGGTGAAAATTTATATAGAATAAATAATATTCTTATAAATTTATCTACACCACTTATAACTGATGAGTGTAGAGAACAGTTAGATATTTTATTAGAATCAGATATTGATCCTGAGAATAGGGAAACTAAAAATTTATTAAGGTATATGCAAGAAGATGAATTCTTTAAAGAAATACCCGGAAATTCAGAGGGGTATGTGGAGTATTTACAACCATTTTTAAGACTTATAAAAAAATAAATAAAAGATGAAAACAAAAGTAATATTAAAAAATGATGACCAGCAACATAATGAATATAAAAAAGGTGAGACCGGATACATTGATGGATACACTGTTGGTGGTAATGGTGCACCATATGTTTGTGTGGTGATAGGATCAAGAATAATAATGTGTAAAGTCAATGAAATAGAAGTAATTACAGATAATAAAGAATTTTTATAAATAAATAAAATAAAGTTATGAGAAAAATTGAAAAAACACCGTATGAATTTTATTTATACATCAACGGAAATATCATTGTGCAAAGATATTTCAATATTAAGGGTTATAATCCTAATGCTCTAAGATCTATGGAGATTAGGGAAATGATAGACGATATTGATACTATGATTCAGAATGACTTTAAAAAGAAGACTGAGGATTATTTATACACATATTATAACCCATATGATGTGCAATTAGAGAGTGATATTCAGAGAACCAATATTTTCGAGGTGGAAGATTTTTTTGACATAGAAGTGAAGGTTAATGATAAAACTGCCATTATTAAAAGGTTTAGTGGTAACGTATACCCACCAAAGGTAAGATATTCTACAAATATAAGGGAGCTTATTCCTGATATCATTTATAGAATACAAGACACTTTGTCACAAAAAAAATATGAGATGTCATATGGTGAACTAGCACTTTAAAAATATTTATAAGAAAGGGGAAAGTTACTATGAGCAAGCAGAAAGGCAATTTAGGGTATTTAGGGCAGAACTTTCAAATTAAACTTATAAATCAAATAATTGTAGATGAGAAATTCGGAAATAGTGTTATAGACGCTATTTTACCAACATATTTTGATAATGAGTATTTGAGGTTAATAGCCGCGGAAATAAAAAATTATTATGAAAAATATGGTGCAATACCACAACTAGTTACTATCGAAGAAATTGTAAAATCTACAATATCTAAAGATATAACTAGGGATATGGTTCTTGAAACCATAAAGGAAATTAATGAGGCTGATCAGAAAGATTTTTTATGGATACAAGAGGAATCTACTGATTTTTTTACGCAACAAGAATTAAAAAAGGTTAATAAGAAAATTGATAAGATAATAGAGTCTGGCGATTCAACTAAATATCCTGAGTGCTTAGAATTAATTAAACACGCATTGTCTATAGGGGAACATAGAGATAATGGGATAGATATTTTTAATCAATTAGATGACGTATTATCAGAAGATTTCAGGCACCCGATTCCGACCGGTATAAGTGGGTTAGATGAGGCTATGGGTGGCGGGCTATCTAAAGGGGAATTAGGTGTTATATTGGCCGGTTTCGGTACTGGTAAGAGTACAATGGTAACTAAATTAGCAAATCATGCTTATAATCTTGGATATCATGTTATTCAAATATTTTTTGAAGATAAACCTAAAGTTATACAAAGAAAACATTTATCTTGTTGGACAGGAATCGAGCTTAATGATTTATCATTACATAAGGATAAAGTGATGAATGTTGTTACGAAAATGAAAAATGATAGTGAAGGATCATTAACATTAAAAAAATTCCCAAGTGATGGCACTACAATACCACAAATTGCAACATATCTTAGAAATATGATGGCTAATGGAATAAGACCAGATCTTGTTTTATTGGATTATATAGATTGTATATCCCCATCAAAAGTTGTTGATGATATTAACGTAAGTGAGGGAACTATCATGAGACAGTTTGAGTCAATGATAGACGAATTAAACGTCGCTGGGTGGACATGTATTCAAGGAAATAGATCTAGTCTTAATGCACAACTTGTTGAGTCAAACATGATAGGTGGATCAATTAAGAGAGGTCAGATAGGCCATTTTATACTATCAGTTGCAAAAACGCTTGAACAAAAAGAAGATGGTAGAGCAACAGTGGCCATTTTAAAATCTAGATTTTCTAAGGACGGAATTATTTTCGAGGACATTATATTTGATAATGCTAAAGTCCATATTGATATGACTAATAATAGTAATGTTACATTTTTAGAATTTAACAAGGGTAAAGACAAAAGAAGGTCTGAGACAATAGTAGAGGCCCTTAAACAAAGAGAAATATTAATGGGGGGTAAAAAATAATTATAAATTAATTTTATAAATTTATGAGTGATATAGATATTTTAGAAAAAAAAATGGTCCTTAATGGATATGTGACATACGATAGGTCAGATGTGTTAAAAGCATCTATTGAATATTTTGATGGTGATGAAATGGCTGCTAATGTTTGGATAAATAAATATGCGTTGAAAGATTCGACAGGTAATTTATATGAACTTACTCCGGATGATATGCATAAAAGAATTGCTAAGGAGTTTGCTAGAATAGAATCAAATCATCCAAATCCAATATCATATGAAGATATATATGATAGAATTAAAAATTTTAGTAAAATAATTCCGCAAGGAAGCCCAATGGCCGGTATTGGTAATGAATTCCAAATAGTTAGTTTGTCTAATTGTTTTGTTATTGGAAATGAAGGGGATTATGACTCTTATGGAGGGATTATGAAATTGGATCAGGAATTGGTTCAATTAATGAAACGAAGAGCCGGAGTAGGATTAGATTTATCGTTTATTAGACCATCGGGTAGTCCTGTTAAAAATTCTGCGTTAGTATCTACAGGTATTGTTCCATATATGGAGAGATATTCAAACTCAACTAGAGAAGTTGCTCAGGATGGAAGAAGAGGGGCTCTCATGGAGTCAATTAGTATTATTCACCCCGATGCTGAGCAATTTATTGATGCCAAAATAGATGAAACTAAAGTAACTGGGGCTAATGTATCTGTTAGAATGACTGATGAATTTATGGAATCAGTTTTTAATGGAAAAATGTTTATGGCTAAATATCCTGTTGAATCAAACAATCCAACGTTTACTAAAGAAGTAAACCCAAAAGTTATATGGGATAAAATTATTCATAATGCTTGGGATAAGGCCGAACCGGGAGTATTATTTTGGGATACAATTATTAGAGAATCTATTCCTGATTGTTATTCTGATTTAGGGTTTAAGAGCACATCAACAAACCCATGCATTGTTGGTAATACACTCGTTGCGGTAGCTGATGGTAGAAATGCGGTGAGTATAAAACAATTAGCTGAGGAAGGTAAAGATGTGCCAGTATATTGTTATAATGACAATGGAAAATTATGTATTAGAATTATGCGTAATCCACGTATTACAGGATATGAACAACAAATATATAAGGTCACATTGGATGATGGTAGTGTATTTAGAACCACAAAAAATCATAAAGTTAGATTAAAATCTGGTGAATATAAAGAGGTAAAAGATTTAATATATGGTGATAGTTTACAACTATTAACAAAGTATGAGGCTAGTATTAAAGATATTTTCCCGAAAGCCAATTCAAATTCACAAGATTATTTTTGGTTTAAAAAAGATGATCTTAAAACACCAAAATCTGAACATAGATTAATTGCTGAGTTTACATATAATGAAAAGATACCCAATGGGTATGTTGTTCACCATATAGATCATAACGCTAAAAATAATCGTCCTAATAATTTAGAGATAATGAGTAAGTATGATCATGATATATTACATTCTAAAAATATGATTGGGGATAAAAATCCGATGAGGAGAGCTAAAACAGAATGGTCAGATGAAAAGTGGGAATCTTATTCTAAAAATATGTCTAAATCTGTTTCTGGAGAATTAAATGGTAAATTTTCCGGATATAGTAATGAAGATTTAAAAAAGGCCGCAATTGAATTAACAACTAAACTACAAAGAAGATTTACAGTAAAAGAATGGGAAGAATATGCAAAAGAAAACGGATTACCACAATATTTTAGTGGCTGGAGGAAAAATCAATTAAATGGTGGGATAATGGGATTTTCTAAATGGGCGGCAATGGAATTAGGGTTTGATAAACATATTGATGTCGACCCGAGAATTATTAAATCTTATAGTAAATTAATTAGTGAAGGTTATGATACTGAAATAATTGATGGTAATATTATTATTAATAAATTATGTGAGGAGTGTAGTAAACCAATGCAAGTTAAATGGAATTATAGAGAAATATCTAAATGTTGTACAACTAATTGTTATAATAAACAAATGTGGAGTAATGATGAGTTGAAGAATAAAATTAGTGAAACGCGTAACAATACTGAAAAAATAAGAAAAGAAAAAATAGCTCAAAATCAAATTAAAATATATTCTGATCTAAAATTTAAATTGGGCCGCGATCCTATGTTAAAAGAATGGATATTAGAATGTAAAGATAATAATATAAGTGGAGAAGTTGGTCGTAAAAGTAGCCCAATAAGGAATTGGGGTGAATTAAAAGATGTGGCATCCAATTATAATCATAAAGTAATTAGTGTTGAGATTGATAATATTGAAGATGTTTATAATGGAACTGTAGATGAATTTCATAATTTTTTTACCGGGCATTTTGAAGGTAAAACTGAAAATGGGAAGTATAAGTGGTCATACATTAATCAATTGCAATGTGGTGAAATAATATTATGCAATGAAGATTCATGTAGGTTATTAGCATTAAATTTATATTCCTACATAACTAATCCATTCACTAAAGAGGCATATTTTAATTACAAAGAATTTGAAAAAGATGTGATCATTGCACAAAGATTAATGGACGATTTAGTAGATTTAGAACTTGAAAAAATTGATAAAATTTTAGATAAAATAGAATCTGATCCTGAACCAGATTATTTAAAATATACAGAAAAAAATCTTTGGTTAAATATTAAGAAAAAATGTATGGAGGGTAGAAGAACAGGTTTAGGTATAACTGCCGAAGGAGATATGTTAGCAGCATTAGGTATTAGATATGGTACAGATGCGGGAAATGATTTTAGTGAAGATTTACATAGAAAATTTAAATTATTCGCATATAGATCATCTGTTACATTGGCGAAAGAAAGAGGGGCGTTCTCTTTGTATGATACTGAAAGGGAATTAAATAATCCATTTATAAATCGTATTAAAGATGATGATAAAAAATTATATGATGATATGGTTAAATATGGTAGACGAAACATTGCCATATTAACAATAGCCCCTACAGGTACGGTTAGTTTTATGACACAGACAACATCTGGAATAGAACCAGCATTTTCTTTATTTTATACGAGAAGAGTTAAAATAAATCCTAACGATGAAAATGTTAAAAACAAGAGAGTGGATTTTGTTGATAAAGTTGGAGATTCTTGGCAAGAATACCCAGTTTTCCATCATAAATTTAGAGATTATTTAATAATTAATGGGTATGATATGGATAAGGTCAACAATATGAGTAAAGCTGAAATAGAAGTGATAATTGAGCATTCACCATATTATAAAGCGACGGCAAATGATGTTGATTGGGTTAAAAAAGTTGAAATGCAGGGTAGGATTCAAAAACATATAGACCATTCAATATCAGTGACCGTAAATTTACCTAAAACTGTAACCGAAGAATTAGTTTCTAAAGTATATGAAACTGCTTGGAGATCGGGATGTAAAGGAATAACAATTTATAGAGATGGATCTAGAAGTGGTGTATTAATAACTATTGAAGAAGAAAATAAAATAACTAAAACCAATGCCGTCAAGCGACCAAAAACATTAGATTGTGACATTTATCATGTCACTACTAACTCTGAGCAATGGATGGTAATTGTGGGGCTACTTGGTGGTGAGCCATATGAAGTATTTGCCATCAAACCAAAATCTATTCATATCCCACAAAGAATTAGATCCGGTAAATTAACTAAAATTAAAAGGGGTCAATATGATTTAGATTGTGACGGATTTATAATTGAGAATCTTGTGAGCCATTTTGAGTCTAACGAGCAAGAGGCGTTAACAAGAATGATATCTACATCATTAAGACATGGTGTAGATATACAATTTGTCGTAGAACAACTAAATAAGTCAGAAGGTACGATTGTATCATTTAGTAAAGCCATTGCCAGAACTCTTAAAAAGTATATTGACGAATCTAATGGTAGCACAGAAACATGTGCAAATTGTGGTGAGAAGTCTTTGGTATATCAAGAAGGATGTTTAAGTTGTACAAATTGTGGAACAAGTAAATGTGGATAAAATGAGAATAGTTATAGATAGTAAAGATATTGTTAGAAGTATTAAGGTTTATTATTATAAATTTATAGGCGTTATAGAAAAACCTTTTACTTACTTTTTTGGAAAGCCAAAAATTAAAATTGGTGATAAATTATCATATCCATACGGTGGGGGTATTTGTAATGGGGTATATTATTCATGGGAATCAGGTATTTGGTGGATAAAGGTGGGTGAATATTCAGTGTCTCACGAACTTGAATCGTTTTATAAAAATAAAGATAAAAAATGAAATTTGAAAAGGATATTAAAAATAGTATAGGCGCAAATGTTTATACTTTTGGTATAACAAGGGCTGGTAAAGGACAACCTTTTAATTGGAAACCGGAAGTTTGCCCTCATTGGGATTCTTTACATAGTATATCATACAGTAAAGATGGTATGTATAATACTATTAGCTATTATGTGCCGATGTATTGTCAAATATTTTGGTTAGGGCTAATATTTTATATTAAGGTGTGGAAGAAAGAATTGGGTAGCCATAGAATGATTAACTACGAAGATACTGTTAATGACAGAAATAATGCTCTATTAAAAAGGGATAGTTATAAAAATAATTAATTACCGTATAAGTACTATTGTTTTAATCCTATTTTTTTTCTATCTTTAACTTTATAAACTATAAAATTTATAATGGCTAAAGAGAAATGGATTTATGAGAGTAAGTGGATAACATTTTATTTCGCTTGGGGGTTTGATATTAGTTATGAAACGTGCGGGTATTTTGACTCAAGACATAGAATTAATTTAGATTTAATATTTTTTAATTTAGAAATTATTCTACCAATTAGTGGTGAACGTGATAGTGAGTGTGACCCACCTAAATGGGGCATTGGATATCACTCTAATACGATATGGATATATCGTGGTGGTAATGGTAATATGGGAGGCGGTAATAAGTGGTGGACATTTAGAATGCCATGGGACAATGATTGGGTCAGAACAAGTGTTCTAAGAAAAGATGGTAAGTGGGAACATGAAACTAAGGGTGATAGAAAAGATTTTTATAAAGATTTGTGGGACGAAATAGTGTGGTCGGAAACATACCCATTTATATATGTTTTGAAATCTGGAAAAGTTCAAAATAGATTGGCTACTGTTAAACTGGAAGAAAGAGAATGGAAATGGCACTGGTTTAAATGGCAACCATTTTTTAAAAAAGTTAGGAGGACAATATCCGTGAATTTTAACGAAGAAGTTGGTGAAAGAAGTGGTAGCTGGAAAGGTGGTACATTAGGATGTGGATATAATATTTTACCAAACGAAACACCTTATGAGTGTTTAAGGAGAATGGAAAAAGATCGTAAGTTATAAATAATTGTTCTTTTGAACATGCTCCTGTTAGGTTTAAAACCCAATCATCACATTGTGTGATTGGGTAGTTTATAAGGGCATTATTTAAAAAATTCCTTCAAATCTTGCATCTATATTTTGTGTTCCAAATGCTTCTTCCAATTCTTTCTCTAATTCATCATAGGAATCAGGATCTTCTGGAAACATCCAATATCCTTCTGAAGCATCCCAAGTTGCGTAAAAATCACTATTTGCGATAAACTCACCAATCCTTGTATTATCCACAGGAGTTTTACCTTTAACGATTAGTCCTGTGTCAGGTAACTGACTTGTGTGCTCTAAAATAGCGGCAATTTTCTTTAATTGATCCTCTCTTAATATATATTTCATATCATATAAATATTCGCAAAAATAGAATTATTTAAAATTCTCATGTTTTCCTTTAACTTTATAGTGGTTTACATCTAATCCGTATGATTCTAGAAGTTTCTTTGCAATATATTCATTACCTGTGTCTAAAAAATGTTCAAATCGTTTTTCGCTAAATTCTATGTTAAATTCCATAAGGTCAATTCCGACAAAGTTTCGACCATTCTTTAAGGATGCAATACCACTTGATCCTGACCCACAAAATGGGTCTAATACCATATCACCTACCTTAGACCCTATTTTAACGAACCAATCCGCCAATTCGACTGTAAATGGGGCTGGGTGCAAAATGCTGGGGTTACTTTCAGCGGCACATGTCACTACATTATGTGGTAAACTACCACCTTCATTAGCCTCTTTTTTAACGTATTTTAACTCACCATCCCTAGATCCAATAGTTGGAACAGGATTGTCAAATCTCTTAATTGTAGACTTTGCGTATGGAACTTTACAGTTTTCGGGGTAAAATTTGGGTGTGGTGGTATTTGAAAAATGGAATACATACTCATACCTATCAATTGCTCTATAAGCACATTTTGACGGCATAGCCTGTTTTTTATACCAAATATAAGGTTTTGCCACAAGTTTCCACCCTTGTTTCCTCATTTTCATTTTTAACTCATCAATAACAGGATGAACCTCACCATCAATAATTTTATCGTTAATATTAAGGAAAAACGATCCGTTTGGGGTTAAAACATTTAAAAATGATTCTGTAAAGTTTAAAAACCAATCAGCATATTCATCTGGTGATACATTACCTACCACCCCATCTGATTTACCAGAATAATTTTTTCGCAAATCAAAATATGGTGGTGATGTGAAAATCATGTCGATCTCTCTACCATTTAATTGATTTTTAATGACTTGGATAGTGTCACCCAAGTAAAGTTCATAATTAGATTTGTTCATAGGATATAAATTTATGTCACAAATATATACTAAATTTGTGACAGATTATTACAAATATAGTAAAAATAATTGAAAGATCAAAGCTATTTTTATTTACATACCCAATTATTTTTATTATTATTATAACTATGATATCAATAGTTTACTCAACCCGCAAAATCGATGAATCTTACATTAAACACATAGAAAAAACGTGTGGGTTAAAAGATATCGAAATTTTACCATATGAAAATAATGGTGAGTTCTCATTAACAGAGATTTACAATAAAGGATTAAAAAAGTCTAAATATGATAAAGTAGTATTTTGTCATGATGATATAATACATAACACTGAAAAGTGGGGTAAGAAAATCCTTAAACATTTTAATAGTACCGATTTTGGAATTATTGGTATGGCAGGAACAACTGATATGCCAGCATCAGGAATGTGGTGGGAAGATAGATCAAAAATGGTTGGAATTGTTGGACATACAAAAGATGGAAAAACTTGGTTATCAAAATACTCAAATCACTTTGAAGATAAAATAATTCAAACGGCAATACTTGACGGGTTATTTTTCGCTGTTGATAAAAAAAGAATTAAGAAAAATTTTAATGAGGATATAAAAGGATTTCATTTATATGATTTAGACTTCACACTTAACAATCATTTATCTGGAGTTAAGGTTGGTGTTATGTTTGATGTTAGGATAACTCATAAATCTATTGGTGAAACTAATGCTCAGTGGGAAGAGAACAGAAAACAATTCGTTGAAATTTATAAGGACAATTTACCACACTATGTTAAGGGTGAATTATTTTATAAAAAGGATATTAGAGTACCAAAACAAACTCCTAAAGTTAGTATCATAATTCCTACAAAGGGAAAAACAGACTTATTGTTTAATTGTTTGAATTCCATACTTGAAATTAGTAAGTACCCTAATATGGAAATATTAATTGCTGACACAGGATCAGAAGAAGATGAGAAGGTAGAGATTAAGAATTTTATAAATAAGAAATCTACTGATAAGTTAAATATAAAATTAGTTGAATATTATTATTATAACTTTGCAGCTATAAATAATGATGTGGTATTGAATCGCGTTAGTAAGGATAGTGAATTGATATTATTTTGTAATAATGACATAACACTTGTTAATGATGCGATATCGGAAATGGTTGGTGTTTATAATAAAAATAAGCATAACTGCGGCACTATTGGTGCAAGACTTCATTATCCTGATAATAAGGTGCAACATTCAGGAATAGTTTTATATCTGGGTCAGGATAAGATACCACATTTATCACATGGGGGTATTGGATCATATTACACGTATGCTGATCATATTGTTGATAATATGTTCGGGTCAACAGCAGCATTTTTACTAATTAATAAGGAATTATTTATAGAGGCCGGAATGCTTAACGAATCTTATGACGTTTGTTTTGAAGATGTTGAGCTGAATATAAGGTGTTTAAATTTAAGAAGGAATAATATATTAGTGGGAAATGCCGTTTGTTACCATTTAGAGAGTCAAACTAGGGGTGAAAATAGTATAAGTGGTAAAGACTATGGTAAGATAAGACAATTTATTTTCAATACTCCAATAACATATAACTATTTTATGAATGCTAGTTATGCCGATGTTTTAAAATCGTTTAATGAATTGATGGAAAATCATAACAAGCAACAAAATAAAAATTTGGCTTAATGAGACTAGGGGGTTATAAATATTTTAATGTAAGGAAAGTTAAAAATTTATTTGAATGAATAAAAATTTTATGGTATACCATATAGCATGTATGAATCATTGGAAGGAAATTTTTAATGATCAAATAGATACAATACTACATTCAAATATAATTAATGATTTACATATGATATATATTTCATTATTATATAATGACTATGACGATGTTAGTTTCATAGAAAAAAAAATAATTGGGTATGATAAATTTAAAATAGTTTATAAAAGTAAAAATTTAAATGAATATGAATTCCCCGCATTAAGATTAATTAAAAATATAGCAATAGGTGGTGATTGTAATATATGTTATATTCATACTAAAGGTGTTAGTATAAATGAAAATAACATGTCTTTTTATCATGGAAGTAACGATATTAATCATTTAAAAAATTGTGTTAATGATTGGAGGAAATATATGGAATATTTTATATTAGATAATTACAAGAATTGTATTGATCAATTAAATATTTATGATGCTTGTGGAGTTAATTTGGTTGAGTCACCGCAAAAACATTTTTCTGGTAATTTTTGGTGGGCAAATTCGTCATACATAAAAAAATTACCAGATATTCATAAAATTGATATTTCACATAGATGGAACGCAGAATTTTGGTTAGGGCACTCTAATGGCAACTTTAAAAATTTATATACTACAAATGCTGGGTATATTGAAAATATAAAAGATAATTATAAAAAATTTTTTAATGAGATATAATGAAGAAGAGTTAGAAACTATTTGGGATAAATGTTTAGAATATAAGATTCAACAAAAGAAAGAAGAATGGATGCGTATGTTGGATATTATTAATAACATGGATAATAGTAATAATATTATAGAAATCGGGGCGTATGATGGTGGTGCTAGTATATCATTAAAATATTTTGCTAAAAATATGGTAACAATTGATTTATCAAGACATTTTAATTTATCCGAATTTTCAGATATAAATTATAAAAACATAGTTGGTAATTCTCATGATGGTGATATATATTTAGATGTCAAAAATTTTATAGGTAATTGTGATATTTTATTTATAGATGGAGATCATTCTTATGAAGGTGTTAAGAAAGACTATTTAATGTATAAGGATTTAGTAAATCCGGGTGGTATTATAGCATTTCATGATATTATTAGATCACATAATCATGAAATTCAAAACTGTTTTGTCCATAATTTATGGGATGAGATTAAAATTAATAAAAATGTTGAAGAAATAATATTTCCAGATTTATCTTGGGGTGGCATAGGTATCATATACGTATAATATAATATGAAATTAGGGGTTAGTTATAACTTATTTGATGCTATTGAACATTTAGAGCCGTCTATAAAATGTATAAGAGACCATGTTGATTATATATCTGTTGTGTGGCAAGATATATCTAATTTTGGTAATAAATCTAGTGTTAACATTGAAAAAATATTAAATGATTTAAAAGAAAGAAAATTAATAGATACTCATTTTAAATTTATACCAAATACTAATACTATTCCGCAACATAATGAGATAGATAAAAGAAATTTGGGGTTACACATTTCACAGGCAAATAGTTGTACTCATCACATGTCGATGGATACTGACGAATATTATTTATCGGATGAATTTATTTCAATGAAAAATGATGTGGAATTTAATAATTATGATAGCTCAGCGTGTCAAATGATGACATATTATAAGTCGCCAGAATATGTTTTAGACCCACCAGAAGAATATTATGTCCCACTAATTTATAAGATAAGGCCAGGAATTAGATTTGTGTTAGGAATTCAATTCCCGGTATTAGTAGATCCAACTAGAAGAATGGATAGTGGTAATTGCAAGATATATAATCGTGATTATATTCAGATGCATCATATGACTGGGATTAGGAATAATTATAGAGAAAAATTGGTTAATAGTTCATCATCACACGATTTTAAAAGTAAGATAGATGAGTTGGTATCTGAATATAACAATTGGGAGTACCCAAATAAGGTTATGTTACCAGGAACACCATTTAGATATTCAAATATAAAAAAAGTTAAAAATTTGTTTACATGAAGATAACAGATTATTTTGATAAGGCATATTGTATAAATTTAGATCGTAGACCAGATCGATGGGAAAAATCTAAAAAGGAATTTGAAAAACATGGATTAGATGTTGAAAGATTTAGTGCGAAAAATGGTAAAGAGATAAATCTATCCCACCCATATAATTCAGAATTGGGTGGGGCTATTAGCCATAACAATGTTATTAAGATGGCTAAAGAGTTAGACTTAGAAAATATTTTAATATTAGAAGATGATGTAGAATTTGTGGATGATATTAATGTTAAGTTCCAATCAATATCCACTCAGATACCAAGCGATTGGGATATGATATATTTTGGTGGTAATCATCAGGGTGGATTACATAAGGTTAATGATCATTTTCATAGAATGGGCAGATCATACGCAATACAATGTTATGCCGTAAATAGTAAATCATTCGATATTGTTACTAATTATATGGATATTAAAATTAAAAAGGTTTTGGATGGATCATACAAACCAAACCCATCTGTTGCGGCAGATTGGTTTATATCTGATCTACACCCAAACCTAAATTGTTATGTAATAATACCACACCTATGTTGGCAAAAAGAAGATTTTTCTGATATACAAGGTCGTGTAGTAAATTATAATTTTTTAAAATAAGTATATGATAACCTGCGTTTTTACATCATGTGGTAGATTTGATTTACTGGACATTACGATTAAAAGTTTTATTAACCATAACACTTTACCAATTGAAAAATATATTGTAATAGATAATTCCACGAAAATAGACGCAATGTATCACATTGAAAAAATAGTTAGTAATTTAAAAAATGTTGACGTAATAATTAACAGTGAAAATATTGGACAAGTTGCGAGTATCGATAAAGCGTATTCTTTAATTACCACAGAGTATATATTTCATTGTGAAGATGATTGGTATTTTTATAGATCAGGATTTATGGAAAAATCTTTAGAAATACTTTTAGATAATAGTATGGTTGTTAATGTTAATATTAGAGAAAGAAATAATGGTGATAGAGGATCGTTTCACCCTATAGATAATAATGAATTGGTGACAAAATATGGTGTTAAATATTTCCTATACAGTCAAAATTATTTAGGTGAATGGCACGGATTTTCGTGGAATCCCGGACTTAGGAGAAAATCAGATTATAATATTATTGCTCCGTATAAACAATATGTAAATGAGCAAGGTGTTGGTAGTAAATATAAAGAATTGGGGTTTAGATCGGCATGCCTAGATATGTCATATTGTAAACATATAGGAGAGGGTAATGTGACACCATTAAGTAATATATAGAATATGAGAAAAAAAATATTAATAACTGGCGGATCAGGATTTCTTGGTAGGAATTTAGCATTAAAATTGAAAAATGATTATGATGTTATTCTTGGATCTAGAAACGGTAAAAATAATATGGTAGCATCTAAAATTACGGGATGCCAATCAATAGCGTTAGACGTTTCAAATATAGAATCTGTTAGGGATGTTATTGGAGAAATTAACCCTGACATAATAATACATGGCGCGGCAACAAAATTTGTGGATTTATCTGAAAAATATCCTATGGAAACCATAGATATTAATGTTATAGGATCACAAAACATAGTCAGAGTTTCGATAGAGAAAAAAATAGGTGTGGTAATCGGAATATCTACCGATAAAGCATGTCCACCTGTTAGGAATATATATGGAATGTCTAAATCATTAATGGAAAAAATGTTCACGTTAATGAATGGAAAGTCTATTACTAAGTTTAGTGTTGTCAGATATGGTAATGTGGCATGGTCAACAGGGTCTGTACTACCTATTTGGGATTCTATGCATAAAGAAAAAAATGTTATAGGAACAACTGGTCCGGATATGAGAAGATTTTTTTTTACTGTGGAAAATGCGGTAGAATTAGTAATTAATTGTATGGATAATATCAATATTTGTGCTGGAAAAATATTTTCTAGGGAAATGAAGTCGGCCCAAATTAGGGACATTTTAGATGTGTGGATAGAAATGTATGGTGGATCTTGGAATAGAATTGATGGTAGACCTGGAGAAAGAAATGATGAATATTTAGTCGGTGAAACAGAATTAGATTACTGTAAAACTATTGACATAAATGGAGTTAAACATTTTATTATAAGCCCAAATGATAGGGTTAATAGACCATTAACTAATATTTTTACTTCGGAAAATGCGGATAGGTTATCTAAGGAAGAAATAGTTGGGATTATAAAATCAGGTAAAGATGTTTAAATATGGAATAATATTAGCTGCCGGTAATGGTAGTAGGATGTTACCATTAACCGAATATGTGCCTAAGCCACTTATTAAGTATAATGGGGTAGAATTAATCTCCAACGGGATAAATTTTTTAAAAAAAAATAGTGTGAGTAACATTATTATTACATATGGATATATGTCTGATAAATTAATTTCATTTGTAGAAAAAAAAGTTGATTGTATGATAAATACTACTAATCAGGATAACGCCTATTTCTTGTTCAATTCTATGGTTAAGTATATTGATGACGCAATAATTTTAATGCCGTGTGACATAATATTTGATATAGATATAGATATGTTATATAGGGAATATTTTGATTTAAATTCTCCACCAATATTAATTGTGCCGGTAAAAAGTGAGGTGGAAATAGATTCCGATTTTTTAACCATTGGTGACTATAATAATGTGGATAATATTGGTAGGGTGAGTAAACATAGTGGTAACATGTATGCTAGTGGAATACAGATAATTAACCCAAAAAAGATAAATGATATAATACAACCACACCAAAATTTTTATGGTGTGTGGAAAGAATTAATATATAAGAAAGAAGTTAAAATATCTAATATATATTTAAAAAATTGGATATCGATAGATTCTTTTAAAGAAATAAATATATGAAAAAATATAGTATAAAAGACAAATTATTTTCTCACGCGTTTTCTAGTTGTGATTGGGAAAGGCCGACTTATTTCGAGTGGAGCTTCAATGATATAGTTACGGATTTTATTTTTTTAACAGACTATGACTTATTAAATGTTGATTTATATGGTGACATAAAAAAATACGCGTGGTTAGTTGAGTCACCAGAAATTACTCCTATGTCATATAAATTTGTATTTGATAACCATAATAAATTTGATAAAATATTCACATTTGATAAATCTATTCTGGATACTACAAATAATTCACATATAACACCCTATGGTGGGTGTTGGATAAAACCTATAGATAGGGGCACTCATTTTGATAAAAAATGTAAAATGGTATCTATGGTATCATCAGGTAAAATGATGACTACTGGACATAGACTAAGAAAAGACGTTATCGATAAATTCGGTAATAATATTGATTTATATGGTAGGGCATATAAATATATTGATAATAAAATAGAATCGTTATTGGATTATAAATTTCAAATAGTGATTGAAAATACTAAAAGAGACTATTATTTTACCGAAAAATTAATAGATTGTTTACAAACTGGGGTAATACCTATATATTGGGGATGCCCATCAATAGGAAATTTTTTCGATATTAATGGAGTATTAACTTTTGAAACTGAATCTGAGTTATCTAACATACTTAATAGTTTGTCCGATAACCTATATTTAGATAAAGTAGAATCTATAAAAAATAATTTTGAACTGTCTAAAAATTATTTAATAGCCGAAGATTATATATATTTAAATTATAATAATATTATATGAGAACACTATGCACATTATCAGATAATAATTATATACTAAATGGGTTAGCACTTTATGATTCATTGGTGTCCACTAATGAACATTTTGAATTACACTATCTTTGTTTGGATGATATAATTTATAATAAGATGTTGGCACTGAATTTAAATAATATTGTTATTTGGGACATAAAAAAGTTATTAAGTTATGATGTGGAATTATTAAATACTAAAAATTTATTATCATATAAAAATTTTTGTTTCTCATTGGCATCATATTTTTCAAATTTCATTTTAAAATATACCGGTAACAGCGTATATTATCTTGATTCCGATCTATTTTTTTATAGAGATTTAGATATAATAGAAAATGAAATTGGTGATAAAAGTATTGGAATAATTAAGCATAGGCATGTTGAAAAAGGACATTTTGTTGGGGCATATAATGTTGGATTGGTGTATTTTAAAAATAATGATATAGGTATTGAATGTAGTGAAAGATGGTGGAGATTAGTTATTGATCAAAATAATCCATATTACACCAGGTATGGTACTTGTGGTGATCAAAAATATTTGGAATTATTTGAAATATTTTATGGCCAAGATAATGTATCAATAATAGATGATAATAGTTCACATGTTGCACCATTTAATTTTCTATTATATGATTATTCTATATTTGACATGGTAAATAAAAAAATTATTTATTTAGGTAAAGAACATTATATAACATTTTGTCACTTTATGCAATTCACTCCAAATTTTAATACTAATACTTATGATGCCACTAAAGAGCCTAATAATCAAGAATTTATTAAAATACCACAAGTTAGGCTTTTATATGACGATTATTATAATAAAATTAAAGAATCTAAAATAAAATATAATATATGAAAATAGCATTTGGAATGATAGTTTTTGAGGGTGATTATGTTTTAAAACAATGTTTAGAGCAGATATATCCATTTGCTTCTCAAATTTTAATAGCTGAGGGGCCGGTATCTTATTGGCAAGGACAAGGGAGGACTACCTCATTAGATAAAACTAATGAGATATTACATTCATTTCCTGATCCCGATAATAAAATAAAAATAGTTCATGGACAATTTAACGAAAAAGATGATCAATGTCGCGCATATATGAAATATATAAATGATGATATTGATTATATATGGAATCTAGATAGTGATGAGGTATATAAAACGGAAGATTTAATAAAAATCGTAGATTTTTTAAAAAAAGAAAATCCAACTAGCGTTGGAGTGAGAAGTTGTACGTTTTATGGTGGGCTAGATCATTATCTAACAGGGTTTGAGTTAAACACCGATAATTTTTTAAGAATTTTTAGATACGCACCAAATTCTAATTGGTTAACACATAGACCACCAACCATTAAGTATCCGGATAATATGTATATGGAAAGAAAACATATTGGTAGCGATACTTTATTTAATATACTAGGTGCGCAAATGTATCATTATTCTTACGTTTTTCCAGATCAAGTATTTAAAAAAATAAATTATTATAAAGATAGTGTTAGTCGTAGTATGTGTATTGAAAACTATTTTAATGACGTATATTTGCCGTGGGTATTAGGGACGAATAATGATAAGTATAACGTAGAAGCAAAATATTTGGGTGTTCACGAATGGAAACCTAATAATAGGGGGGAATGTTACACCACAAAATTTATTGGAATACACCCAGAAAGTATTTATAATGACATAGAAACTATTAAATTAGAATTTAATTCACAGTTAAAAAAATATGTTATATAGTGTGGAAAAAAAATATGATGATTTTGAATTCATAGGATCTTGGGACCATGAAAATGTTTTTTTAGAGCAATTAAATTTAAACCTAAAAGAATTGGATGGTAACTATCCATATCACTGGAATAGTTTAACTTTGTTTTTAAAACAGATTTTAAAATTAAATAAAAATACTAATACTAACATCAATTTACTGGACATCGGCTGTGGTTGTGGAGCAATTTATGAATTTATGAAAAAATTAGAATTTAACAACATTAAATATATAGGAATTGATTATTCTGAAAACGCTATTAAAGTGGCGAAAACGCAATGGAAATATGAAAATTTTTTACATAAAGATTATAAATCAATAGATAAATCTTTTTTATTAAAAAATAGTATAAATGTAATATTATGCTCCGCATTACTCAACATCCTACCAAATGCGGACGATGCTTTACAGCATATTTTAGAATTAAAGTCTAAATACTTAATCATTCTTAAAGCCGACATTATTGAAGGTGATAGTTATTTTAATACATATACTATGTATGATAATCGAATAACATATCATTATTTTCATAATAAAAATATTTTTTTAGAAATGATTAAATCGAATAATTATAAAATAGTAATGTCTGAAAATGATAATTGCTTTTTATTGGAACAAAATAATTTAAAATAATATGATGATACCTAAGTTTAAAAGAGAAGAATTATTAAAACATATAGATGAGTTTTATGAATTATATATGAATAGACCGATAAAAGAAAATGGTGGTGGTATGAAATCTGCTCACATGTTCCCATCTTGGTTTATTATTAAAACTATGATGCCTGAGTTTATAATTGAAAGTGGGGTTTGGAAAGGGCTTGGTACGTGGATATTTGAAAAGGCATCTCCGAATTCAAAAATAATTTCTATTGATCCGAATCCACAATATAAGGAATATGTGAGTGAAAATGTGGTATATCAAACAACAGATTTTTTAAAGACTAATTGGGATTTTTTAAATAAAAACAATGTGCTATTATTTTTAGATGATCATCAAAATTCTATTGAAAGGATTAGATACGCCAATTCAATTGGGATTAAAAAGATAATTGTTGAGGATAATTATCCATATTGTCAGGGAGATTGCTATTCACCTAAAAAAGTAATGTCAAAGAGAAAATATGTAATAGATAGTAAAGGTATTAGAAATTGGTTTGAAAATAATGAAGATGATTACGAATTTTTAACGGGAAATATTAATTATTATCAAGAATTTCCACCACTTTTTAAGGATCAAATTACTAGATGGGGAGATGAATGGGATTGTGAAAAATACCCAACAGAAAAACAATTATTGGGAGAAGAGCTAAAAGATAAGTATCAAATTTTTTTTAATGAAAGAAAAGATTATACGTGGATTTGTTATTTAGAGTTAAATTAAAAATATGGAATATACACACAATTGGAATGCGGAGTTTATTAACAACACTAATAAGTTAGGAATTAATAACATTTTATTGGCACTAGAGATCGGATCATTTGAAGGATTAACATCTAATTATATTATAGATAATTTATTAGATCCTATAAATGGTAAACTAATTTGTGTGGATCCATTATTGGATGACTATATTACAACAGATAAGAATGAAATTGATATTATAAATAATAATACGGTGCATAAGTATTTTAATGGGCAATATGGTAGGTTTATTAATAATACTAATCATAATTCATCAAAAATAGAGTTATATAGAAGTACTTCTATGGGGGGCATCCATCAATTTGATTGATAAATATGAAAATTCTATTGATTTAATCTACATAGACGGTGATCATAGGGCACATGCTGTTTATGAAGATGCAATTTTATCTTTTAGACTTTGTAGACTAAATGGTATAATAATTTTTGACGATTACCACTGGGGTAATAATAACAATAAAGATTCGACAAATATTGGTATTGATAAGTTTTTACATGAATATATTGGACTATATCAAATTATAGATAAAAACTATCAAGTAGTAATTAAAAAAATATAAAAAAAATGTTCACATCAATAAAAGAATCTGAGTTTTTCTTTTCTCATCTTAAAAAAGATTTTAGAGTTTTAGAGTATGGATCTGGACAATCTACCATAGAAATTGGTAATTTAACCAAAGAAGTAATTTCTATAGAACATCAGCGTAATTGGTATGATCAAATGAGTATGAAAATCCCAGGAAATGTTAAGATAATATTAAAATTACCAAATGTGCATTATGTAGAGGGGGCGGATTGTGGTACGTATGATCAATTTAAAGATTATATTAATGAAGGTAGGTTTCATGGTATGTTTGATGTTATTTTTATAGATGGTAGGGCCAGAATAGAATGTGCTAAAATATGTAATGAAATTTCACATGAAAATACTATAATATTTATACATGATTTTAGAAGTAGGTATGAAAATTATAAATTAGTATTAGATCATTTAACTTTAATTAGTGAGGTAGAGGACATGGCGATGTTTAAAATAAAAAAACAATTATGATAAACTTATTTAATATAAATAACTATGTTATTGACACATCTGAGTATTCAAATTTTTTACATGATAAAATAGTCAGTGAATTTGAAAATGAAATTGTAAAATTTGTTGGGGCAAAATATGCTGTCACTTTTAACAGTGCGACCAGTGCAATATTTTTGGCTATGTTAAATAAAAATACTATAGTAAATGTGCCAAGTGTAATCCCACCTGTGGTATTAAATGCCATAATAACATCCGGAAATAAATATAATTTTATTGATAACATTGATTGGGTTGGCGATTCATATATACTTCACGAATTTGAAGATTATAAAATAATAGATTCGGCACAAAAGTTAGAAAAGAATCAATTTATAAAAGAATGTGATGGCGACGATTTAATGATTTTTAGTTTTTATCCAACAAAACCGGTCGGATCTTGTGATGGTGGAATGATAGTTTCAAATGATTACGAAAAGATAGTTAAATTAAAAGAGATGGCATTAAATGGGATGTCATATTCAAACAATAATTGGGAGAGAAAAATTAATTTTCCGGGATATAAAATGTATATGAACTCAATTCAGGCGAATATTGCATTAGAAAACTTTAAATTATTAGATGATAAGTATGAAAAACTTAAAATAATTAGAGACTTATATAATAATAATCTTGGGTATACAAATACTAGTAATCATTTATATAGAATTAATGTAACTAACAGAGATAGATTTATTGAGTATATGAAAAATCATGGTATTATGTGCGGAATACACTACAGCGCATTACATTTGAATTCTGTTTATAAAATAGATAATTCAAACTGTCCCATATCAGAGACGCATTCCAAAACTACAGTTTCTATACCGTTTCATGAAAAATTAACAAATAGTGATATTAACCATATTATTGATAAAATATTAAAGTATAATGGGTAGTCCAACAGAATTAAATGTTTTTAATGATGAAAGAGGGACTTTGGTACCTATTGATTTTTTAAAAAATACTCCATTTAATCCAAAAAGAATTTTTTATGTGTATGGAGTCCCTATAAATACATGGAGAGGTGGGCATGCCCACTATAATACTAAACAGTTACTAATCTGTATAAAAGGGGGGATATTGGTTAAACTAGAGACTAAAAATGAAATTGTGGAATATTTTTTAGAAAAAAATCAAACCTGTTTTATTGACAATATGGTTTGGGATTCTCAAAAGTTTATAGAAGAAGATTCCATATTATTGGTACTATGTTCCACTGAATATGATAAAGATGATTATATTTTTGATATGGAAAAGTTTAAAAATTTATAACTACCCCGTATTTATAACTAAATACTAGATCATGAAGTCAAATATTAGAAAAGAGATTAAAAATTTTATTAAAGAAAATGTGGAGGAAAAAGATGAATATCTTAGATTTACATTACAAGATATGAAAGAGGCATTTGAAGCCGGTAGAAAAACTAGTTGGACAGATATTAATCAAGAGGAAAAAGAGCCATATTATTACGATTTTTTTGATTGGTATAATAGTAAACCCCGATAAATAGTAATTAAATTTATAACTATCCTATATTTATAACTATGGCAGAAAGATTTTTAAATATACGATATCCATTCGAGGATAGTTCAAAAGGTTATATGTTGGAAATGAATCAATTAACCAAAGATGCGGTTAAATCTGATTTATTACATTTATTATTAACTGATAAGGGAAAAAGGTTTTATATGCCCGATTTTGGGACAGATCTAAAAAGATTCATTTTTAACCCAAATGACAACATAACGCACAGAGATATAATGGCCGAAATTCAGGATGTGGTTAATAAATTTATACCTGGTCTAAAAATAACTAACATTCAAACTAAAATTGATGATCTTATTGAAAATGCGGCCATTGTAAGAATAGATTTTTTAATCACTGACACTATTTTTGATGCCGCTGAATTTGTTGAATTTGAAATAAGAAATTAATAATTCTCATATATTTATAAGATACTATGGGCAAAAATTTAAATTATTACGCTAGGAACTTCTCAGATTTTAGGACTGAGTTAATTAGTTTTGTTAAACAATATTATCCGGATATTTTACAGGATTTAAACGATGCTTCCATCGGAACAATGTTAATTGAACTAAATGCTGGTATGGGGGATGTTCTATCTTACCATACCGATAGAATGTTTCAAGAAACCCAAATAGATTATGCTCAAGAAAGAAGGTCAGTATTATCACTTGCCAGAACATACGGATTAAAAATACCCAATAAACGACCATCAATTACTATATTAGATTGGGCATGTATCGTCCCAGTACTCGGGGATACATTTGACGTATCATATGCACCACTTATTAGAAGAGGGGCGCAAGCACTTGGAGCGGGTAAAGTGTTTGAATCTATGGAAGATATCGATTTTTCATCACCATATTCATCTGGTGGGGTACCAAACAGATTAGTAATACCTAATATAGATGCTAATGGTAATGTTATAAATTATGCTTTAGTAAAAAGAGAATTGGCACTAAATGGTGTGTCTAAAATATTTAGATATTCAGTAAATGCTGCAGATTCCAGGCCATTTTTTGAAATAATATTACCAGATTCAGATGTATTATCAGTTGAAAATGTTATTGTGTTACAAGGAAATAGTCATGCTCAGACACCATCATTAACACAATTTTTAGATTTTAATAGTAGATGGTTTGAGGTAGACGCTTTGGCCGAAAATAAGGTGTTTATTGAGGATTCTGCGGGATCATCAGACAGACCAGGAGTTATACCGGGTAGATGGATTAATATAACAAGGAAATTTATAACTGAGTTCACAGATAAGGGATATTGTAAATTAATATTTGGTGCGGGAAATATAGACACTTCCGGCATATCAGCCCCTGGATGTACAATTCAGTTGGCTCAGATAGGTAACTTCGTCAATAATTTGTCACTGGGTGAGGTTTTAAAACCCAATACGACAATATTCATAAAATATAGAGTTGGTGGTGGTGGAAACAGCAATATGGGTCCAAACGTCATTAATGCGGTTGGGTTCATAGACGCAACCATAACAGGACCAAATTCATCTATTAACACATCAGTTAAGGGGTCTATAACAGTAAACAATCCAATACCGGCCATTGGTGGTGTTGACGCACTAGACGTTGAACAAATAAGGAATTTAATAAGATACAATTTTTCGGCACAAAATAGATGTGTAACAATAAAGGATTATAAATCTAGACTATTACAAATGCCTGGTAAGTTCGGCGCACCATTTAGAACAAATGTTTCAGAAGAGCAAAATAAAATTGTTGTATCAGTATTAACACTTGGTAGCGATTCTAAACTATCCAATAGTTCAACAAATACACTTAAAGAAAATATTGCAGAATATCTTTCAGATTTCAGAATGATAAATGACTTTATAACCGTTAGAGATGGTAAAATTTATAACATAGGATTTGAAATAGATGTCTACATTGAAAAGTCAGTATCTAGATCGGAAGTTATAACTAATGTCATTAGAGAGGTCACAAATTACATGTCCATCACTAATAGTGACATGGGTGAAAATATATATTTAGCCGACCTGATAGAGAGTATAAATAATGTCGGGGGCGTATTAAACGTAATAGATATCAGAATATTTAATAAGATAGGGGGAAATTACTACTCATTAAATAGAGTATCACAACCAATTGCTAATGAATCCACAATGGAAATAGATCTATTGGGTGAGTTTACATTATTTGCGGATCCTGATTCCATGTTTGAAATTAAGAATCCTGCTAGAGATATTTCTGTGAGAATTAAATCATAAATTTAATCCTCTGTTGGGTGCCAGGTAATTATATTGTATTTTGTAGGATTATTACCTTCTTCTAATATATCACGACAATAATTTTCCGCCTCTTCCCTTCTTATGAATGGGGTATCATCAGATGTGACAAAAATTTCATTTAATTGCTGACCTAATTCTGTTGAGAAAATTTTATTTACCTTTTCTTGTGTCATAATTATTTCTTTAT
>Ga0154020_10000619_pt1 | contig 43349 bp, 38 predicted proteins | sample Klosneuvirus_201_FD_109709 | JGI IMG/M metagenome (GOLD analysis project Ga0154020, IMG submission 109709) | Active sludge microbial communities from wastewater, Klosterneuburg, Austria - Klosneuvirus_20160825_MG | ecosystem: Engineered > WWTP > Aerobic digester > Activated sludge | place... | reverse complement strand
TACAGGAAATAATTCAGGAAAAAAATAGAGAATTGCTATTAATGGTTTTGGGAGGATCGGTCGTGTTCTATTTAGAGCCGGAGTTGAAGATCTCGAAATCGTCGCTATCAATGATTTAAGTGGACTCGAGGCGGCGGCGCATTTATTGAAGTATGACTCAACCCATGGGATTTATAAAAATGAAGTTTCAACGGAAGGGCAAAACCTGATTGTGAACGGTAGCAAGATTGCAATGAGCGCCATAAAAAATCCGGCAGAACTTCCCTGGAAGGCTAATAATGTTGATATCGTGCTTGAGTGCACAGGCGTTTACAAGGATAAAGCCCAGTTTTTAGAACAAGTGAAAGCGGGAGCTAAAAAAGTATTTGTTTCTGCTCCGGCAGATGGTGCTGATCTCACAATGGTTTACGGGGTGAATCACACGGCCTATGACCCAGCTCAACATGTTGTGATTTCTAATGCCTCATGCACGACGAATTGTTTAACTCCGGTAGCAAAAGTACTCAATGAAACTTTTGGTATTGAGCACGGTGTGATGACCACCATTCATTCTTATACGAATGATCAAAGAATTTTGGATGGGGCTCATAAGGATTTACGTCGTGCCAGAACAGCAGGGGTTTCAATGATTCCAACGACAACAGGTGCGGCAAAGGCCGTCGGTAAAGTTCTTCCTGAATTAAAAGGAAAAATTGATGGCACATCGATTCGAGTTCCAACGCCTAATGTGAGTTTGGTCGACTTTGTCTTCAACAGTTCAAAAGACCTATCCGTAGAAGCTATTAATTCGGCTCTTATTAAAGCCTCCGAAGGAAGTTTAAAAGGAATATTAACAACAGAATCAAAAGAATTGGTGAGTATAGATTTTAATGGTAACCCCTATAGCTCCATAATAGATCTCAAAAGCACGATGGTTATTGGTCCAAGATTAGGAAAAGTGTTTTCTTGGTATGATAATGAAACAGGGTTTAGCAATCGCATGGTTGATTTCATCAAGTATCTTGAAGTGAAGGGTTTATAACTTTCTTCAGGATAGTGTTGAAAATTTAAACTAATCTGTTTCTCAAAAATTTATAGTAAGGAATTAATGTATGGCTGGATTAAAAGGAATAAAAACCATTCGTGATTTTGATCTCAAAGACAAACGAGTTTTTTTGCGTCTTGATCTTAATGTTCCACTTGAAAATGGTGTCATCTCTGATGAGACACGAATTCTAGCCAGTTTACCTACCATTAAATATGCTCTTGATCATGGGGCAAAGTTGATTTTAGCGTCTCATTTGGGACGACCAAAGGGACCTGGAGATAAATCTCAAAGTTTAGAGTTAGTTGGAAATCGTCTGGCTGAATTGCTTCAAATTGAAGTCATGCTAGTCGAAGAGCCTGATTCTGAAGCGACTAAAGCTCTTTTAATGGGTTTAAAAAAGAATCAAGTGATACTGCTTGAAAATGTTCGATTTCATGAAGGAGAGACGAAGGATTCTATTGAATTTGCCCAAGCACTGGCTCCTCTTACTGATATCTATATCAATGATGCTTTTGGTGCAAGTCATCGGGCTCACACCACCATTCATGCACTTCCGAGTTTGATGAAAGAAAAGGGTATTGGTTTTTTAATTGAAAAAGAAATCCATATGCTTGATCAATTGATTGAGTCTCCAAAACGGCCTTATTTTGCAATCCTTGGTGGAGCTAAAGTAAGTGATAAAATTGCTGTATTTGAAAAACTCATTGATATTGTCGATGGCTTTATAATTGGCGGAGCCATGGCTTATACTTTTTTGAAAGCTAAAAATGTTTCTGTTGGAAAGAGTTTAGTTGAAAATGAAAAGTTGAATTACGCAAGAGAAATGATAGCAAGAGTGGAGGCGAGAAATAAAAGTTTCTTATTACCTGTTGATCATATAGTCGCATCTTCTATCAATGATACGACGGGAGAAATCACATCTGGTTTAACGATCCCAGATGATAAAATGGGTCTTGATATTGGTCCTAAAACATTATCTCAATTTTCAGAGGCTGTTAAGGGTGCTGCCACGATTTTTTGGAATGGGCCCATGGGCGTTTTTGAAAAAGAGGCTTTTTCAAAAGGAACATTTGGTTTAGCTAAAGCGATTGCTGAGTCTAAAGGAGTGAAGATTGTGGGGGGGGGAGATTCTGCTGCGGCCGCTGAGAAATCTGGTTATGCCTCACAGATGACTCATATTTCAACTGGCGGTGGAGCAAGTCTTGAATATTTGCAAGGGGATAAGCTTCCTGGCTTAGAAGTTTTAAGGGCCAAAATACGGTAGTGTTTTTTGTCCTCTTTTTATTATTGTCGCAAAATTGAAAAACAGACCGGTTGGGTAAAAACTAAGGAGTGCTGATATGAAACAAAAATTATTTGCAGCGAATTGGAAACTCAATAAAGGTCCAAAAGAATCAAATATTTTTTTTAAAGATTTTATTTCCATTCTACCAAATGAATTGCAGCAACAGATTATTTTTTTTGTACCAGCAACAAATATGGAATCCACTGCAAAATCATTAGAAGGAACTAAAATTCGGTTTGGGGCCCAAAACTGTTATTCTCAAGTGAGTGGAGCTTTTACAGGAGAGATTTCAGCTCAGGTCGTGAAAGAGATTGGCGCGCAATCAATTCTATTAGGTCACAGTGAGCGACGACATATTTTTAAAGAAACTGATGATTTTGTGGCAGCAAAGGGAAAATTAGTTCAATCTCTCAATCTCTTGCCAATGTTATGTATCGGTGAGACTTTAGAAGAACGAGAACGTGGTAAGACAGAAAAAGTCTGTGAAACACAATTGATGGCCTTTATGAAGAGTATAGATTTAAGAAAAGAATGGGTCGTTGCTTATGAACCTGTTTGGGCCATTGGTACGGGAAAGGTAGCCAGTCTTTTACAAGTTTCTGAAACACATACTCAAATTAGAAAAATGATTGAGCGCGAGGGTGGCTCACCACAAGTTCCGATTTTGTATGGTGGTAGTGTTAAGCCTGAAAATTCCAAGGAGCTTCTCGCTATCCCAGAGGTCGGTGGATTTTTAGTCGGTGGCGCATCACTAGAGCCACAATCATTTCTAAAAATCTGCCTCTAAGAAGCTACTGGGACTAAGCCATACTATTTAAAATCAAAAATTCAATTAGCTCTTCCTCTTTAATTTCAAAATACTATGGAATTGTATAAACAATTTTATATCTGAGTGAGTTAAGCAAATCATTGTATCTTGAGTTTTCATCGGGGCCGTATCCTACGCCAACATAAATGACAGCCCCTTTATAGCTCGGAGATAAATTATTAATTGAAAAATTAAAGGTAGCGGGAGCATTGCCGCTACCATAGGGAAGAAATACTTTATTAGGATTATTAGGATTTGTATTGTTAAAATCAATTTGTCTCCAAACAACAGGCTGATTGGGAGTCCAAGAATAAAATTCACCTTGATAGAGTCCAACAACATAGAGTGAGGCCATTTGGTTGATTCTAGGCTTTTCAGTGGTAATTTTCACTGCGATGGACTCATTTTGAAATGGACCTACCATTTCAGCATTCCAAGGATTGGTGCAAGCGATTTTCTTTATGGATGAACTATCTAAGAGCTGAGAGATATCAAGGCTATCAATAGCAAGTAGCGAGTCTTGAGTTGTATTAGTGCTAGACAAGGAAGACGTTAATTTCATATTGAGAGTGAAACTCTGTCCACATTCAGTAACAGTTTTAATTTCTGGCAATGCTGAAGAGATAAAAATATCGCTTTTATCGATAGCAACTGGGCCAATAAAGGATTGGGTTTGTGTGACGATAGAACTCTTTGAGTTTATCCCAAGTGAATTAGTATAAGAGATCCAGGTCTCAGCTTTGACTGAGGCAGAAGTTGAAGAGGGGAGACTTACGGCACCTCTCCAGTCATTAGTTGTAATGACATATTGTTCATCATAACTAGCATGATAGCTGGCTTCGACAGTGCAACTTTTTTGTGTGGTGATAGGATTACCTATTACGTAAGGAGTATTTTTGATTACTGAGTAGTCGGAATCAAATAGAACGACTACTGTCCTATAGTCTGAAGTGAATGTCGGGGAAAATGATGAATTCGCTGGGCAACCGGTTCCAGAGGTTTTAATGCTTTCAAAAGTAACAACTGCATTACTAGTGATTGATAGAAAAGTTAGTAAATAAATTATATTTTTATTAAGTTTGATCATAGTGTTTGTCCTCTTTAAAATTTTAAAGAGCAAAAAGGTGGCCACTACAATTACTGATCAAAATAGATTAAATTGAATTTAAACAGAATAAAATTGAAAGACTCCAAATATTGTTAACATGGGGCATTTTGTTTGACGTCTCAATTTGAGAATGTTTGTCAAATAAAGCAATTATTGAGGTTGCTGTTTATTTTTAATTTCTGACATATCAAATTCAGGCGCGCCAGCATCAAGCCATGTAAGTATGAGTTCTTTTAAGGGTGCAGGTAGTTTTCTACGGGAAGGCATAAAATCACGTGCAATAGCATCTTTTATAGTAAAGACATCGGCACTTAATACACCAAGATATGACTCTAAATTAATCCCATGTTTATTGCCGCCTTGTTGTGAGTGACAACGGTAACAATAAGGAACGAGAATTTTTGCTTTAATGTTTTCATATGTCAGTGGATTTAAATTATCTGGGACGTTAGAATCAGAAATTGATGGAGGTAATGACGGCTGTGGAGCTGATGTAGAAGTAGAAGTAGAAGTAGAAGTAGAAGTAGAAGTAGAAGTAGAAGGTGTATCTGGAGAGATTGGGGATGTTGATGTATTAGAAAATCCTAAATCGGAATCAATAGAATTGTGTTGTTCGTTTTCATTGGTATGTTGAGGGTGTATTCCATTTGTTGTGATACAATTATTTGAAGATTGAGTAGAATTCACTGTTGTAGAGGTGGTATTATTTACGGTTGATTGAGTTTGGATAGTTGCAGTCCCAATTTCTGGGGCCCCAGCATCGATCCAAGCAATTATTAAAGATTTAAGATTTTGTGGTAAAATATTTTTTTGAGGCATAAAATTAGTTATTATGGCATCTCGGATAGATAAAATATCAGCATCGATTGTAGCCGCATAGGTTTCAAGATTTATATCGTGTTTGTTTCCTCCCTGATTAGAATGACATTTAAGGCAATATTTTTCAAAAATTTGAGATCTGATTGTCTGATAATTTAAACTTAAATTTGAAATATCGAACTGGGCATCTTTACTTTCGCGATTGGATATTTTAGATTTTCTATATTGGCAAGAAGAGAGGAAACTACTTGTTAGAACTTGTATTGTAAGTAGGATAAATAATTTAGATAAATTATGTTTACAAAGTAGTTTCAAGTTCATTTTTTTAAATTTGACTTCTAGTATATCTATCATATTAGACCTTAAATTACTTTTATTTATTGTAATGGTCTCTATCGAAAACTATTACATCATAATAAGTAGGATGACCCGTTGGTTTAAGCAAGCCACATTCTTTAGTAATGTAATAATTTTATTAGGAGAGCAATTTTTGTTTTTTACTAAATAAATTATATGGACTTCCTTTTGTAATCTGCAACCCTATAAAATGCTTATAAGTTCTATATTTAAAGTGATACATTTGATTTAATTGAATCACTTTGCTGTTTGAGTTAGATTCTTTAAATGTAGTTATTTTATCTCTCGACCCAAATGAAAAAAACGTTCTCGTTTTTGTTCTAACTCATGATGGTTCAGATGTGACTTAAGTAGATCGCTTCGTGTAACAATGCCAATAATGACTTGTGAATTTTCTTCTGAGACAACGGGTAATCGACCAATACTGAAGGTTGCCATTTTTTCAGCTGCCTCTCGGCAGGATTGATGAGGTAAAATAGTGATGACATTTTCGTTTACTAAATCCTCTGCACAGTCCAAATTCGATGAGGTGTCTTGTATTTTATAACTAAGTACATCTGATGCTGTGATCATTCCAATTATTTTATTAGAATGATCCGTGACGGGATAGCCACGGTATTTAGTGGTACCCATAAAATAATTGGATATAATTTGCTCAATAGGAAAGGTCGCAGAAATTGTTTGTACTTTTTTTGTCATAATTTCTGCGACACTAATCACTTCCAAAGGGTCAACCTTGTATTCTCGAAAAATATCAAATCCGCGACGGGCCACTTTTTCTGTGAGAATGGATCGTCGCATTGCCCAGACGGTAAAGGCGTAGGAACTGATCGAGGCAATCAGCAAGGGTAAAAGCACATTCACATCTTGTGTGAGCTCAAAACAAAAGAGAATAGCAGTGAATGGAGATCGCATCATTCCACCCATGACGGCTCCCATGCCAATCAATGCCCAAACCCCAGATGGAATTTGACCAGGTAACCAAGGTGCTACCAGTGAGCCTAGTGAACATCCGAAAATCAACAATGGTGCCAATACACCTCCAGATGTTCCTGATGCGAGGGCAAAGAGCCACACTAAAATTTTCATACTAAAGAGGGCTAACAATGGATTTGTTAAAATTTGTCCTTTGAGTAGGTCTCCAATCACATCATATCCAACACCCAAAGCTCGCGGTTGAAAATAACCACCAATGCCTACAACCAATCCACCAATGGCTGGCCACCACATCCAGTGAATAGGTAGTTGTTGAAACAAATCTTCAAGTTTATAGAGAGTTTTGCTTAAAAGTGTAGAAAACACTCCCGTGGTTAAACCAACAAATGCTGCTGCAACCAAGGCTAAATCATTAAAAGGGATATGCTGAGGAATTGAAAATATGGGTCCAGAGCCGAGCAGGTGAACTCTCATGAGTGCGGCGCAGGAGCTAGCAATAGCAACAGGTATGAGACTGCGTGGTTTCCATTCAAATAACAAAAGTTCAACGGCAAGAAACACGGCGGAGATTGGTGTTGCAAAGATAGCTGACATACCTGCTGCGGCGCCCGAGACAAGTAGAGTTTTTCTCTCAGCTGAGGTGAGATGAAGAAACTGGGCAATTAATGAACCGATAGCTCCACCGGTCATGATGATAGGACCTTCTGCGCCGAAAGGACCACCAGATCCAATGGAAATAGCGGAGGATAAAGGTTTGAGTACGGCAACTTTGGGTTGCATAATGCTCTTACCAAACAAAATAGATTCAAGCGCTTCAGGTATTCCGTGTCCACGAATTTTTTCGGAACCAAAACGTGCCATCAAGCCTATGAGCAAGCCTCCGACGACTGGAACTAAAATAAAAAAGGGACCCCAGTGATCCATAGAGGGGGCTCTCGAAGCAAATGAGATTTCACCAAAATAAAAAATATTTGTAAATAGTGTAATCATCAGTAGAAGTAATTTTGCAACGAATGCGGCAATAAAACCAATAGCTAGTGCCACTGCGCTTAAAAATAGAATTCGAGAGTTTCGAGAGAAATCGCCACGCTGGTGCTTCATTATGTTCCCTTTGTTATAAGCGTTATTAGCCAAATTAAAAAAATTAAATGGTTATGCTCTGATTGAGAACGGGTTTAAAGAATCCAAAAGTTCGTAGCGCACCCTCCTCACTTAAACTCAAACCAAATGGAGAAATACTTGCTGTCGTCAAAGTGAATTAAGGGTGAACCAGCGAAGAAAAAGGACTTATTTTAAACCCGTTCATATAAATTCTAGCAAGCTCCAGCAAAAAGGATATACGCACCGTTTCGATGCGGCGCACATAAGTTAATGATGCTTATTTTTAATCATTTTGAATAGCGAGGAGAACAAAAAAATATGAATTTTAAAGTTTAGCTGAAATATTTAAATCATTTTCATCAAGCCACAATAATTTATTGGGAACTAGATTGTGAGTCGAATTAATCTTGGTGCGTGGAAATTGAGATCCAAGGTTTTGTTTAAGAGTTTGAATGCAATGGAGTAACCCAAGTTCATAGTTATTATCTTTGAATGAGGCTTGTAACGTTTTTAGAAGCTCATGATCTAGAGAACTCATTTTATCAAAAGTAATTCTATGATCGTGATAGAGTACAATTTGACGTTCCATGACGGAGATATAAAGTAATAGAACATTATGAGACTCTACTTCATGAAGTTGATTTTTAAAGAAAAATAACTCAGCTTTCTCTTGAACCTGCCTGATGCGTTCATTTTTTGAAATAAAAAAACGATCTACAAAATCAGATTTATCAATCCAATTTCCCAATAAATAGGAAGCAAAGGGGCTTAGTAAATAAAAAGGAAGAGGGGATATCCAAGAGTCATGAAGATAGTAATTAAAAATCAAATCAACGGATGCAATAAATAAGATTAAAATTAGTAAAGAAATAATCCATCCAATGTGTTCTACATAAGATGATTTTTGAGCAATAACAGGTACAAATTCAAAATTTAAATTGGATTCAAAATCTGCAATTGCGGCTTCAATTTTTTCAGAGTTGATTCTTTTTTTTATGTTTTTAAAACGCATTATTACCACCCACCACTTGCTCCTCCGCCAGATGATTTACCACCACGGCCAGACCAGCTGTCACCACCACCGCCTCCGCCCCCACCCCCTCTTAAAATAGAAAAAAGAAGATAAAGCGCTAAGCTTGGATTGAACATAAAAAGTAATAACCATATTCCTATAACAATAAAAATAAAAATCGCATTAAGTGGTTTTTTTTTCTGAGGTTCCGTTTGGATTTGAACTTGTTTTAATTCAGAGTCCAAGTTCGACTTAACACCTAAATATCTTTGTATGGAGAGTACGCCTTGAATAATACCAGAGTTAAAATCACCTTGCTGGAAGAAGGGTTTTACTTCATCTGAGATAATTCTTTTTGCAATGACATCTGGAATATCGCCTTCCAAACCTTGTCCAACTTCAATCCGCAGGCGTTTTTCATTTGGAGCAATCAAAAAAAGAATCCCTTTGTCGGTCTTTTCATCGCCCAACTTCCACTCATCAAAAAGTTTGATGGCAGCAGTTTCAATAGTTTCCTCTTGTAGGGATTTTGCTATATAGACTTGGAGTTGAATACCATGTTCTTTTTGCAGCTGCTGGAGCGAGCGAGTTAAAATGTTTTTGGTGTTATCATTTAATAAAGAAAGCTCATCAATAACGGGTCCAGTAAGATTTGGGGCAGAAAAGACACTTCCACTTGCAGAAGTGCCCATGCCTCCAACGAGGACGGAAAATAAAATAAGGCGTAAATAGAAATTAAGTCCCAAGTTATGCAATTAAAATTTCACTTCTGGTGGCTTTTCATTTTTTGATTTTTCTTCTTCAGAAACATCCCATTGAGGCATTTCTTTAAAATGAAACATCATCGAGTTAGTCCAGCTTGTTGGAATAACCATAACTAAGTTATTAAAAATTTTAATTGTTTCGATATAGCGATTTCTTGCAACCGTGATTCTATTTTCTGTCCCTTCGAGTTGAGCTTGTAAATCACGAAATCCTGTATCAGCCTTAAGTTGAGGGTAGTTCTCAGAGATGGCCATAAGTTTGCCAAGAGCCATTGAAAGATCACCTTGTGCTTTTCGAAAACTTGCTAATTTTTCAGGTGACATATCTTTTGGATCTATAGTGATTTGACTTGCTTTGGAGCGAGCTTCTGTTACTCCCGTTAATGTTTCCTTTTCGTGTTTTGCATATCCCGATACAACACTGACGAGGTTTGGGACTAAATCAGCTCTTCTTTTATATTGGTTAGTGATTTCTGCCAAGGCCGCATCGACTTCATTTTTTTGTTGTGGAATACTTTGAATACCACATGAAGTAAGCATCATTAAGCTGATGATAGCTATAATTATTTTAAACATAAAAAAGTTCCTTTCAAAATAACAATAAGAATATAAAACATATTTTTATTATTTATCTATTTTGCAAATTATTATACCAATGGAGTAAATTCCTACATTTTAATCTTTAGTACAAGAAAAATGTATATTTTGACTCAGACTCTCTCCTAATCATATTAAGAAAAATTTGCGGCCCTGAGGTTAGACATTACTTCAAATCGTTTATTATAGAAAGAGTTCGTTTGATAGCTCCGTGGTTATTCCCAGACAATTCAATCAGCTTCTAATAAGCTAGAAATCAGTCTTCTGTAAATTAGTGGAAAATATTTTTTAATTTTATAAAAATTAAAAAGGAGATTTCTCATTCCACTTGTAATGAGTTTCGAGGGCTGAAGCTAAAGAAAAGAGATGCTCATCCTCTCCCATTCTTCCCACAAATTGTGTACCAATTGGGATATTTTGTTGTGTCCAGTAAGTTGGCACTGACATAGCTGGATGTCCACTCATATTAAAAATACAAGTATTCGGTGTTTTTTCAATTCCTCGGGCACCAATTTGTTTGAGGATTGAAACAATTATAGAAAGCGGTAAGTAATCGGATAAATGAATGGATAATTTTTCAATAACAGTGAGATTCATTAATCCAATAGGACTGGGGGTGTCTCCTAGGGTTGGAACACAAAAGAAATCATAGTTCTGAAAGAAATTTTCCCATTCAATGGTGGCTTGCCTCGCTATATAAAGTGCTTGTTCAAGATGAGACGCTCTCATTTTTTCACCGGCTGTTTTTAAAAACCAAGTAGCATGTTCAATATTATTCAGGCTGGCTTTTTTACCCATGATTTTTTCTGCTCGGGCCACTTCTCCGGCGGTGCTAGAGGCTACAATAACATAATAACTAAATAGTAATTCTTGTTTATTAAATTTTGGTTGGTCTTCAATGACTTCCATTCCTAAGGATTCGCAAACCTTCAAAGTATCACTTAGAGCATTAATGCACTCATTAGAAATATTTTCACCAAGTAAAGAGCTTTTAGAGAAAGCGATTTTTTTACCTTTAACAGATTGATTCAATGCACTCATAAAGTTGGGAATTGTTTTTGTTGGACCATAGGGCGACCCGATTGTAGTTCCTTTGGTACAATCCAAAGTTAATGCTGAATCTCTTACCGTTCTTGTTACAACGTGACCACTAACGAGACTGAGCCAACTTTCATTTTTTTGGGGACCAATGGGTTGAACTCCGCGACTTGGTTTGAAACCAAAAAGTCCACAGGCAGAGGCCGGGATTCTGATAGACCCTCCACCATCATCGGCTGAAGCAATAGGAACCATTCGCGCCGCAACAGCAGCGCCGCTTCCTCCGCTAGAGCCACCACAAGTCAATTCCAGATTCCATGGATTGCGACAAGGGCCCCAGAGATAAGGCTCAGTAACACCCATAATTCCGAATTCTGGAATATTAGTTTTTCCAAGGGTAATGAGTCCTGATTTCTTGTAGCGAGAAACTATTTCAGAGTCCCTATTTCCATTGTAATATTGGGTGAGTCGAGAGCCACCACTTGTTGGATGTCCTTTTGTTTCTAAACCTAAATCTTTAATTAAAAAAGGAACTCCAGCCAAGGGTGCTGTTAAATTCACTTTGGATGCGTCAGATTTGGCGGATTCATACATTTTGTAAACAACAGCATTCACTTTAGGATTGATTTGTTCGATTCGGTGAATTGCTGATTCCATAATTTCCAAGGGTGATACGTCCTTTTTTTGAATTAATAAGGCTAGATCAGTTCCATCGAGTTGAGTGTATTCTTTAAACATTGAAGGTTCCTTTGCTGTGAATAAAATAGGAATAACTTTAAAAAGTATAATTGGAGTCGAAGAGAGATTATACAAAAATATTAAAAGTTGAGCTCTAAAAATAAGCTTTAAAAAGTAAACAGTGATTATGGAACGAAGCGGAATTAAATTTATTGTATGAGAATATAGTAGCGTGTCTATTTAACTTTGAGATAGGGTGGAGCTCGTCGAAAACACATTAGTAAGGATAGGTTCATGGGTATTGGATTGAAGAGTATGACTGGTTATGGAGTGGCTCGTGGTGGAACATCAACGAGTTCTCTGGAGATTATAGTTCGATCTGTAAATGGTCGATTCCTTGAATCTCGAATTCATTTACCTCGAGAACTATCAGCTATTGAAGTGGATTTACGAAAGATTATTTCAAAATACTTTAGTCGCGGTTCTGTAGATGTTTTTATTTCAAGAAAAGCTCGTGGAGAGAAATCTCATCTTAAACTTTATTTTCATGAGGAAATGGCAAAGGCTTGGTTTAAAGTTGCAGAAAATTTAAAAAATATGACTGTTCTTGAGGGAAAATTAGATATCAATACGGTCCTTCAGTTACCTGAAGTTGTTGGTTTTGAAGAAGATCAAGTCAGTTTGGATTTGGAAGCACAAGAACTTCGTCAATTGGCGCAAAAAGCATGTGAGTCCTGTTTACTGGAGCGGAGCCGAGAAGGAGAAGCTTTGCATATAGAATTATCCCTTATCTTAAGTCGGTTGAATAAGGTTATTCAACAGATGATCGATCAATCACATGAAACCAATCAGTTTTTACGTGAAAAGATGGAGTCGAGACTTAAGGTTCGTTGGTCTGAAATTCAATTGGATCAACAGCGCTTTCAGCAAGAACTTGCATTATTATGGGATAAATCCGATATAACAGAGGAATTGGGTCGTTTGCGAGAACATACTCTGCACTACAGCAATTTATTGCAAGCAGAAGGTTCTCAGGGTAAAAAACTCGACTTTTATACACAAGAACTTTTACGAGAAGTGAATACAATTGGGTCTAAATCACCGCTGGCACAATTGACTCATCTCGTAGTCACAGCTAAAACAGAGATAGAGAAACTTCGAGAACAGGTGCAAAATATTGAATGAAAACTAGAATGATTTTAGTTGCAGCCCCTAGTGGAGCTGGAAAAAGTAGTTTTGTTGATAGAGCAATTAAGGAACTTCCTGAGTTGGAAGACGTAATTACCTATACAACGAGAGCTATGCGCCATCATGAAGTTCAAGGTCATCCCTATCATTTTATCTCTGAAGACGAATTTAAGAATAAAGTTGATCAGGGATTTTTCATTGAATGGGCCAAGGTTCATACTAAATTTTATGGAACATCGTTAAAGTCACTACATGATGCCTGGAATTCAGGCAAAGTCGTGATTATGGATGTCGATATTCAGGGCGTGAGGACTTTTAAACAGAAGTTACCAGAGGGGCTTAAAACAATCTTCATTTTACCTCCTTCATTAGATGAGTTAAAACGTCGAATCCTTAACCGCGATAAGGTTGTTCCGACTGATTTAGATGTAAGAATGAAGAATGCGGCAATTGAAATGTTAGAAGCCACTAATTTTGACTATAAAGTGGTCAATGCTGAGTTTGAAGAATCTTATCATAAATTTAAAAAAATAATTGAAGAATTACTAAGACTTAGGTAATGATGGTAAATCACCCAGTGCATCATAATTAATCGATGCACACTTTGTGTTTTCCTGGAGGAAAGATGGCCCGTGTTACAGTTGAAGATTGCTTAGAACAGGTTCCCAATCGTTTTGCTCTTGTATTGCTAGTTGCTCGCAGGGCTAAACAATTAATGAAGGGTGCTGAAATGACTTTGGGTTTACGAAATAACAAATTCGTGGTGGGTTCATTAAGAGAAGTCGCAGCAGGAAATGTTAAATTTGAGTATTATACCGAAAATGGAACTCCTGAGGAGCAAATCCAAAAAGAACTGAATAAATAAAAAATATTGAATTTCGTTCCCGGCATCAAAAATCTTCTGCAGCAGGTCATTTATTAGACCCATATATAAACAATTATTATTTTTAAATCATGGTCAGTTATTTTAATTTTAGTTGAAAAATTATAATGTTTCTTGGGGTTTATCCCGATATGGTAAATAAAGGTATAGATTTGTGGGGGATGATGACCTCGGATTCATTATTTGATGAGAACAGTATTAGCGAAAAACCACTAAAGAGTCTTGAAGATCTCTTAGAGAAAGTTCGTCGCTATTATCCCAATGCCGATCTTTCAATGATTGAAAAGGCCTATCGGTTTGGAGAAAAAGCACACTCTGGACAAATGAGACGCTCTGGAGAACCTTATATTTTTCATCCCTTGTCTGTCGCCGGCATTCTTGCCGATTTAAAATTAGATCTGGCGTCCATTGCAACAGGCCTTTTACATGATGTTGTAGAAGACACACCTATCACAGTTGATGAAATAAAAGCAGAATTTGGAGATGTGGTTTCACAACTTGTAGATGGAGTGACTAAAATTTCGAAGATGAGTTTTCGAAATACTCACGAGAAGCAAGGTGAGAATATTCGAAAAATGATTGTAGCTATGGGTAAGGACGTGAGAGTTCTGCTGGTGAAATTAGCCGATCGCCTTCATAATATGCGAACACTCAATCATATGCCTTATGAAAAACAAGCTTTGATTGCCCAAGAAACACTTGATATCTATGCTCCACTTGCCGGAAGAATGGGGATATCCAGCTTAAAAATTGAACTCGAAGATTTAAGTTTTAGATATTATCGTCCCGATAAATATTATGATCTAGCTCAAAAAATTCAAAAACAAAGAAAAGAACGTCACCATTATATTGAAGAAGTTAAAAGAGTCTTAAATGCTGAATTGGCGCGTTCGGGATTTAAAGGTGAAGTCTTAGGTCGTTCAAAACATCTTTGGTCTATCTATCGAAAAATGATCAACCGTAATGTGGAATTTGAACAAATTCATGATCTGCTGGCTTTTAGAGTATTGGTTGATACGGTTGGTGAGTGTTACGGTGTTTTAGGCCATGTCCATTCACTTTGGAAACCAATTCCTGGTCGATTTAAAGATTTTATTGCGATGCCTAAGGCCAATAACTATCAAAGTCTTCATACGACAGTAATAGGTCCAGGTGGAGAGCGAATTGAAATTCAAATTCGAACTAAGGAAATGAATCTTATTGCTGAAAAAGGGATTGCCGCACACTGGAAATACAAAGAACAAAAAAGCGCCGGTCAAGTGGGTGAACAATTTAATTGGTTACGGGATTTAGTTTCAATGCATCAGCAAGTCTCGAGCTCAAACGAATTTCTCGAAACAGTTAAAACAGATTTGTTTGATGCTGAGATCTATGTGTTTACTCCAAAAGGAGAAGTTAAAGAATTACCCGAAAATTCGACTCCTATTGATTTTGCTTATTCGGTTCATACTGGTGTTGGACACACTTGTACCGGAGCTCGAATCAACGGAAAAATTGTTCCACTCAAATACAAGTTACAGAACGGAGATACCGTTGAGGTTTTAACTTCTAAAACTCAAAAACCTTCAAAAGATTGGCTTAAAATTTGTGTGACCACTCGGGCAAAGAGTAAAATTCGTGCCTTTGTTAAAGAGGAGCAAAGACGTGTATCGCAAATGATGGGTCGAGAATTATTGGAAAAAGAATTTCGAAAATATGGCCTTAGTGTATCAAAATATTTAAAGGCAGATGAATTTGAAAAATATCTTAAAGATTTCGGCGTTAAAGATTTTGATGATCTCTGTGTTAAGGTGGGTTATGGCAAACTTGAACCGAAACATCTTATTGAACGTGTCGCACCTAATTTTAGACCCACAAATGTTGAGACTCCTGCTAAAAATGATCAGAGCTTTTTGGATAAAGTTTTTAAATCCGCTGCAAGAAAAAATAAATCCAATAGTCTAGTAATCGTTGAAGGGATGGAAGATGTTCTCGTTCATTATGGTAGGTGTTGCCACCCCATCCCCGGTGATCCCATCATTAGTTTTATTTCGCGGGGTAGAGGTATCACTGTCCATCGTGCCGATTGCAGTCGGGCCTTTTCGATGGATCAAGAAAGACGAGTTGAAGTTCGTTGGAATAAATCAAGCGATAATAATTTAGAGCGATCAGTTCGACTCATGATTACGTCTCAAGACACTCCAGGACTTCTCAAGTTAATGAGCGAGGCCTTTGCAGTTCAAGGAATTAATATCAATAATGCTAATATTAGAACGACGAAAGATAAAAAAGCCGTTTGTTTATTTGATCTGAGTGTAAAAGATGCTTCTCAATTGCAAAATGTTATTTTTGATCTTCAAAAAATCAAAGGAATTATGGCCGTGGAGCGCATCACACAGAAATAGTCCAGAAGTTTAGTATTTTCTAGTGCTTAGACTCAAATATTATAAACAATAAAAATATAACAGACAGCAACAGCCAAAAAATAGTAATATCAAAATATAATATCACAATAATAGTCACTTGATTTGTAAATATTATTTCAAATAACCGAAGTTATTTTTAATTCAATAGTGATATATTTGATATACTTGATGATTTATAACTAAAATTAATTTATACCCCATTCAATAATCAGAGCACTCGACAGAGTTCAATTTTTATATTTTTTTAAAATACTTAAGACTTAAAACTTATTTACGGAGGCTTACTTGAAATTATTTTTAAATGTTTTACTATCTCTCATTGCAATATCTCAATCATTTGCTAGCACTAATATTAAATCGCAAGATATTCCCAAAACAAGCACAGTCATTTTAAATGAATCAGAAAATTCTAGACAGAACAAAAAAACAAGCCTTGCTCTTAGATCTGGTTCCATCGCGGGTGGCATCTCAGGATCTGGGGTGGATATTAGTTTTTTTTCAGATACTAATACTCAGTTTGGTATTGAATACATGACAGGAACTCATGATTTAAAGCCAGATATAGCATCAATTTATAGTGAAACAATTGATAAAGCCAACTTAAATGCTCAATTAATTGGAATCTATGGAAAATATTTTACAGGTAATTCATTTGCAATCAATGGTGGTATCTCTTTTAGAAAAATTGAAGCCGATTATATTATCACTAATAAATCTTTAAGTGATTATTATGTCAATTCAGAGGTATCGGGATCTGCAACCATCGGTAATATTGGAATTGGTAATTATTGGTCTTGGGACAATGGATTTGTTTTAGGTTGTGAGTGGATTAATTATCAAATTCCTTTAGCTAATAAAAAATATTCATCAAACACTATAACCGGTCCAGGTTTTGATAAAAGTAAATCTGATGAGCTCGAAAAAATTTCAATGGATTTAGCTAAATTATTTTCCTCAGCAAGTACATTGCAAGTATTAAATATTTATTTGGGTTATAGTTTTTAATTATCTCTGTCTTACCAGGGTAATGAACGATACTCTGGTCAGGGATGATATAATGTAATTATGTATATATAAGTGAGCTTATCAGGTCCAATTTTAACCGCCGAATTCATTCTTAAATCATCCAAAGTAGACAAAGCAAACAATTGTATTAGAGGTTAAATTCCCGCGATACATCAAGATGAACTATCAATAACTTACAATTTTATGAGGGAGACCCTGATTGCTGTTAAATCTTTATACAGTCATTATTAAAGCGATAGATTGTAGTTAAATTAGTCAAAAAATTAATTATAAAATCAATCAATCATATTTACTAACACTTCTCATAACAAGTTAAAATAACTGCTTTATTACGCAAGTAAAAATACCAAAAATTATTCAGATAGGACTGCAATCTAATGGCACTTCTTTTGCAGACAATAAGTCTCAAGAGGTAAACACAATATATATAGACTTAATGAGATAGCTATTCTTTAGAAAAATCTATTTTGTTAATCTTTTTAACTAAGAATGGAAGGTATTTTATGAAAAAGAATTCGCATCTTATAGCTTTAAGCTCAGTCGTTTTGACTTTGACTCATCTAAGTCCACTCATAGCGCAAGAATTAAAATTTGAAAAAAACCCTTCACTCCATTCTTTAGAAGAGTATGAAGGTTCCTATGAACAAGAAACTAGATACTATAAAACATTAGGAATTTACTTTGGTGCAACGGCTAGTTTTACGAAACAAAGAGGAACCCACTCTAAAGGAATTTGCAGTGATGCGACCCTCAATATTGAACCAATTGAGTCAAATTCTCGTAATGCCATTGTTACTGAGTTTTTAAAACACAATGAATTATTTAAACAAAGTAATGGTGAGTTTCAAACTCGAGTGCGCTTTGCTAATGCAAAAACATTTTCAGGTGATAAAATAACTGATAATGATAGAATGGACCCTAAAGCTGTGTCATTAGTTGTCAATTACGCTGAAGGTAAACGACAAGATTTCGTTCTCCAAAATATTCCAACTTTTCCACTTAAAGATTTAAAATTATTTGTATCTTTAATGACATTTAGAACATTTTCTCTTGATGACGAAAAAGTCGAAACAGCAGAGTCAATTACAAGAAAATATTCTATCCTCCAAAAATTAAGTCCTATGATTAATAAAACTTTAGCCTTAGATTTAAAGCCTGAAGAACTTCCTCAAGATGTTGATAAGTCGCTTCTTACTTATAGTTTTGTCAAAAATGCGCTTAGAGAATTTTCCGGTGCTATTTATAATAAACTTGGTTACTGGAGAGTCTTGCCTGGGGTTGGAGCTGCTTTAAGTAGTTCATTACCAATTGACTATCCTGGTTTATTAATTGAGTTAAAAGATCTTCAAAAAAATCAGGTTGATAAGGTCATGTTAGCTAAGGATGATGTTAAGAGTTATCTTACTGAATCCTACTGGAGTGGAACAGCGTTTGCTATGGGTGAAAATTCTGCACTCAAATATATTTTAAAAGCCTGTTCAAACACAAAAGCGATAGAAAAATATTCGAATAATAAGAACGAGGACTATTTGAGTGAGGAATTCAAAGAACAAATTAATACTAAAACTAATGCTTGTTTAGATCTTTATATTCAACCGCTTGCATCTCCTGATTTTAATAATTTAAATAAAAATGAAATAACAGAGCATGTCGAAAACCCAACTAAAAAATGGAACGAATCATGGCCAGTATATAAGGTTGCAACTTTGAAATTTGACAATAGTAAACTTCTTTCTGACGAGGAATGTAATGGCATAACATCTGCAATTAATGTTAATAAAAACACTTTAAATGATATTCGTCCTCTTGGTAGAATTAATAGAGGAAGACTAGTTCCAGAGCAATCCAGTGCTAAAGCACGATTAAAATAAGTATAAATATAATGTTTCACTTTATGAATTTTAGAGAGGGAAACATGAGTTGCGAAATAAAAAATCCCAATTCCGCGGCAACAACCGCGGAATTAGGATTGTACTTAAAAAATTAGTTATAAAGAAAAAATTCTATAATCATTGGAGTAACATCAGGTCCATAATGAGAAAATATAGATCTTGGTTTTCCTCCACTCCAATCATGGGCCATACCATTAACAAGAAGAGTTTGTCCCACCATTGCGTTATCGCGATAATAATACTTTCGTTTATATCCGTACACATCAGCTGTTGCTGGATATCGTTCAGTTTTAGAACTGAGTTCGGGTAAATAATCATTTCTTACAAGAGTGAAATTCTTTGGATTCATCACTTTATCTTTTGTTCCATGAATTACAAATACTTTGCCCTTATAGTTACTAGAATTACAATAATCAAGACGGGCCTTGTTTTTCATTGGACCCGTTTGTGCAACCCAGAGGGATTCTTGCCAATTCGTGACTAATCCATATCCCATTCCGGAGTGCAAAGCGGCTCCATGAAACACATCAGGATAACAATTTATTAAAGTTGGAATGATTGATGAACCTGCAGACATCCCAGCAACGAAAACCTTATTGGGATCGATATCATAATCTTTAAGATATTGCTGTACTTTATTGACAATAATAAAGGAATCACCACCTCCAGGTTTTTGTGAGTCTTCTGTGAAAAACTCAAAACAGCCCTTGGCTTTTTCATCTTTTGGTTCTGGGTAAAAGACATAAAATCCGTGAATCTCTGCAAACTCTGAAAAGCGACTAATTGATTCCATATCCTGAGCATCAGATAGACAGCCATGCAAGACCACGAAAAGTGGCGCTTTGGCTTGCGGATTTGATGGTATGTAAAACTTTTCTGTTGCCTTAGAGATAGAAGCTGTAAATAAAATTACAAATGTGGTATAGGCTAACATTAATTTAGCGGAAAAATTGTTTTTATGTTGTTTACTTTTTTTCATGGTTCCTCCCAAGCATCAAGATTGATATTGTTGACGCTTGGGAGTATTCGGTGGATCATTCTGAAATCACGAGGACTGATTTGAAGTATTTTGAATTTCGAGTGTCTTAAAATGAGAATTGTTTAATACTGATAAATTAGTACACACAATTTGAATCATTTTTAGCTATAAAATATACGAAATACCTTGAATCCAAAATTATAAAAGAATTCTAGATCTTCTTAAAAGAGTGAACTGATGCCGTTTTCCTAACGAGTTCTAAAAAAATCCTCAGGAGTAGTCCCGTGAATACTTAAAATGAGCGTTGTTTGTGAGCACGTAGGAGCAGATTTTCAAACAGATATCGATACAAAATGAAATATATTAGGTAAGAGATGTTGAGTCCTCTTGCCATAAAAGAAACTTATGGTAAAAAGGATTAAAATAACAATAGTGGAAACGAGCCAGCGCGAATGAAGCCTCTTAAGACTGAGACTTCGATAAACGAGTTTGGAGCGGAGCCTCTGGGAAACAGTTCTCCAAAAGTAGTACTTCTAAATATTCTCCCAGAGGTGAGCACCGCTTGTTTGAGTTTTGCGGAGTCTCAGTCTTAAGAGGCTTCATTCGCGCTGGACCGTTGCCAGTAATGTTTATTTGTGATTCGATTGAGTTCTTGATTTTAATTGGAGATTTTAAGAATGATTCATTTTTCAAAAGTGACAAAACAATATGGTCCACGCATTTTGTATAAAAATGCCTCCTTTCAAATTAATACGGGTGAAAAAATAGGATTAGTAGGACCAAATGGTGCTGGTAAGACCACTATTTTTAGAGTGCTTACAGGAGAAGAAGGTATTGATGCCGGAAGTGTTTCAAAACCAGAAAAAGTTGTTTTAGGATATTTTTCTCAGAATATAGAAGAAATGTCTGGAAACTCTGTTTTACAAGAGGTCATGTCAGCCAATGCACAGTTTCCTAAATTACAAGCTAGAATTAAAGAGATGGAAATTCAACTTGAAAGATCAGCTGAAAGTCCTATCAGTGACGATGAAATGACCAAACTCCTTGAGGAGTACGGAGAGGCACAATCTGAGTTTGAAAGACTGGGTGGGTATGATATTGAATCCAGAGCCGCTGAAATTTTAACGGGGCTTGGGTTTCCTACTGAGGATCACCATCGTTCAACTGAGAGTTACTCTGGTGGATGGAAAATGCGTGTGGCATTAGCTAAAATCCTACTCCTAAATCCCGATGTTTTACTCATGGATGAACCAACTAACCATTTAGATATGGAATCAATTGTTTGGCTTGAAGAATGGCTAATGAACTTTAAAGGTGCCCTCTTGATGACTAGTCATGATCGCGATTTTATGAATAGGTTAGTCAATAAAGTTGTAGAAGTGGCTCATCAAACAGTAACGGTTTATGGAGGAAATTATGATTTTTATGATCGTGAAAGACAAATTCGAAAAGAACAATTATTAGCTAGCCATCGAAGGCAAGAAGAAATGCTATCAAAAGAACAAGAATTTATTGCTCGCTTTGCGGCGCGCGCATCTCATGCTGCACAAGTTCAATCTCGAGTGAAAAAAATAGAAAAAATTGAACGGATTGAAATTCCTTCAGAAGAAAGCATTATTAAATTTGAGTGGCCTGAACCACCAAGAGGCGGTGATGAAGTACTCAAAATCGAAGGACTTGGCAAAGTTTGGATCAAAGAAGATGGACAGCAAAAATTAGTATTTAAAAATGCCAAAGCCCTTGTAAAGCGTCTCGACCGAGTGGCTGTTGTTGGGATCAATGGCGCTGGAAAATCAACCTTGTTAAAGATCATAGCGGGCCATACAGATCCAACCGAAGGTGTATTTAACTTAGGAAGTTCGATTAAAATGGGTTATTTTTCTCAGAACTCACTGGATGTTTTAAATCCTAAGAATACAGTAATGGATGAAGTTCAAGGACGAATGCCTAATGCAACAATTGGAACCATTAGAAGTTTATTAGGTGCCTTTAAGTTTTCTGGTGATGAAGTAGAGAAGAAAATTGAAATTCTTTCGGGAGGTGAGAAAAGTCGAGTGGTTTTAGCCTGTCTCCTTGCCCAAGCACCCAATTTATTAGTTTTAGATGAACCTACCAATCACTTAGATTTAGCTTCAAGAGAGGTTCTATTAGATGCTATTAAGGGATTTCCTGGTACAGTGGTGATTGTTAGCCATGATCGTTATTTTTTAAGAGAAATCACCACCAAAGTTTTTGAACTGGATCGTCATCAATTAAATGTGATTGAGGGAGATTGGTCTTACTATCTCTCAAGAAAAGCGAAAGAGAATAAGGCATGATCGATTACGTAATACCGGAAATTAAGATTGAGGATAGGTATTTAATATAGAGAATAAAAATTCATTCCAGTTTATCAGTTACAATAAAGTTAAGATATTAAAATTGAAGCAAGGAGCATAAAATGACAAAAACAAGTACAGAGGTAAAGTCTTTAAAATCCAAGAAATCAAGTGTGAAAAAAAGCGCGTTACAGACATCTAATACTGATTTAATCATAGGAAAAAAATTATCAAAGTTATCCCTACCAATGACGGGTGGTAAGGTATTCGATCTCAAACAATATGAAGGCAAAAGGATCGTCCTTTATTTTTATCCCAAAGACATGACTCCAGGATGCACAATAGAGGGTCATGAGTTTACAAAATTGGTTCCAGAATTTAAGAAAAATAACACCATCGTACTTGGTATTTCGCGAGATTCAGTCTCTAAACATGAAAAATTTATTGAAAAAGAAAAATATAAAATTGATCTGGTTAGCGATGAAAAAGAGACCGCATGCAATTTTTTTAATGTCATTAAAGAAAAAAATATGTATGGAAAAAAAGTAATGGGTATAGAAAGAAGCACATTTGTGATCAGCCCTAATGGCGTCATTGAGCACGCCTGGCGAAAAGTTAAGGCTGAAGGTCATGCTCAAGAAGTTTTAAATTATATTAAATCAAATTAAAAATCATTGCTTGTGCTACTCAAAGCTCTTTTATTCGCTGGAAGGGATGGACATTGACTTGTCATAAGCTCACTGAGTGACGTTTTCTTCCAGTGATCTGATCGCAACTCCTTCATAGCAAATTGAGCGGGTTCACACTGGTGTTTTTTTAAACTATCGATTATGTTTAGGAATTGGACTTCTTCAATTAATGCCCAGGCACCACCGATCGTCGTCAAGCTTTTGGCCGCGACTGAATCCGTAGCATGGGCATAGTTTTTTCTAATTTCTTCATAAGTTAAAAGTGCATTAGTCTCTCTTTTTTGTGCCAACTTTAAAAACCAGAGAGAGCGCTCTTCAGATTTAATTTGAGTCGACATTATAGAAAGATAATACGGCCCCCAAGGTGAATCAGGAAAGAGATCCGATAGTTTTAAACTGACATACTCCAGTTCTTTATTTCGTTTCAACTTTAAACAGAGGTTTGCTTCTCGGCCAAGTGCCGATACAGAATTCATTTTTGAAATATCATTAATCATGCATCTTTTATCACTTCCCTTAATTTCTGCAAGCGGTCGAAATACAATGCCTTCTTCCCAGGTGGGCACATAAACCCTCATTTCACTACCATCAAGCTGTTGAAACATTTTATTTGATGTCGTACTTTCCTCTTGCTTGTTTTTGGATTCAAATTGCAATAATTCATTCATAGCGACATCCAACTCTTTTGGTCGGCTTTCTAGTACAGGTAATATTTTTTGTATTTCTTGTTTCAGATTCGCTAATTCTGTATTCGTGGGATCAAATCCATCCATTGATTTTTTTAATTGCGTAACATAATCGTTGTATAAAAGAATCAAATCTTGTACGGCTTGTTTTCGAAAATAAATAACTTCAGATTTCTGGGATACCGTATTTAAAACTTGGACTAATTTATCAAATTTTTCAGCTTTATACGACATTACCATTGGCATTCTGTCAGGTGATGCTTTTAAACTTTGTATCTGATACTCATGAAATAAAACTTTGGTTTGGAGATAACGGGCTTCAGCTCTGATTTGAGGGGGAGTTGAATCTTTGTTTAGTTTTAAAGAAAGTTGATAGCAACTGGTCCATTTTGAATCGGCACAGGCTTTTTTGGCAATAGCAAGTTGAGAGTCACTAAAATAAGGCTCTATCCCTTTCTCAACAAAGCTTTGGCGCATTTTTTCCGCCTTTTCTGGATAATTAGCTTGGTAAAAATTAAACTCTTTTTCTTTAAGTGCCGTTTTTTCTTCTTTTGTTAAATAGGATTCCAGTTTTTTCCAGGAATTCTCAATGACATCAAGTTTTCCATACCATAATGAAATTTCAGCAGAGAGTTCTAAATTTTCTTTCTTTTGGGATTCTTCTATTGCTAAATCTGTAGCTAATAACAGGGATTCTTGAACTCTCTGCAAATCGCCGAGCTTCAGAAACAGCTGAACTGCATGTTGGCTGATTTTATCTGCTTCTTTATCTTTTTTGAGTGCTTTAAGTTCTTTGGCTAAAATTTCAGAGTTATCAGCAGCTAAACGAAATTTTTTAATTTTTTCCAGTAATTCTATACTTAAATGCAAGGAATCTAAAGCTTTTTCTTCAGGTCTATGCTCTTGATAAAAGGCTTGAGCTTTAATAATAGCTGCATCCATTTTTTTATTATCAATCAAATCTTGAATAATTGATTGTTGAGAAGATTGATAGATTTCTTTTATCTTTTTATATCTATCACCAGTAGATGATTTCAGTATAATACCACTAGCTAGTTCGAGTGCTAAAAAATCTTTTTTGGTTCTATGAATTTCAAGTGTTAAATCTTCTTTCTTCTCTTTCAGTTCGGTCAGATTAGAATTAATTTTAGAAATCCATAATAAAGCTTGATCAAACTCTTTTTCTTCGAAAAAGAGATATGCTTTTTTAAATAAAGCATCATTGATAAAATCACCTTTCGGACATTGAGTGATATATTCATTAAGTGCAGTAAATAAATTCTGTCTGAGTGCTTGATCTTTAGGATTTGAAGTGAGTTCGCGATCTAAACTAACAATAGAACCATAAAGTGCATCTGGCAGAATTTTCTTATCTAACCCTTCAATTTTGCTAACACCCATATAATGGTAGGCAGCATCTTTATATGATTTTTGGTAAAACAAAAAATCAGCATAAGACATATGTATAGCAACATTCCAATTTTCTGACTTTTCAAACTTCATATATTCAGAAAAAATATAAGAAAGCTGTGGAATCATATCTGGAGTACGTTTGAGTTTATTCCAATTTTCCCACCACTCTGCAGCCAACTCTTTAAGTTGGTTGTGGTAAGTTTCTGAACAAAAAATAAAAGTTTCTTTTGTTTTATTTTTCCAATTTTCTTTTGTACACAATTTAGTAGTTTCATTAAGCGCTTCAATGACCTGATTGAATTTAAGTGCCTCATTAAGATGTTGCACACGTTTTAAATGAATCGATCCAGAACTAATATCCTCTGGAAATTCTTTCAAAAATAAAGCTAATACAAGATTCATTTCAGAAAGTTTTCCATGGCGCTCATAGATGGCTGATAAATCTAAAATGGTTTGACCGATTTCATTTTCAATTAAATGCTTTTTAAAATATGAAATTGAATTATTAGGTTCTCCCACTTCGCTAAAAAAAAGCGCAAGATCTCTTCGAGCTTCAGATCTGACGTGAGAAATCAAGGGGCGTTCCTTAGATTGTATTAATAACCGCTCCATTTTGCTAATAGCTTCTAATGTATTTTTTAAGTTATAAGAGCACCATGAACTTTTATAAAGGGCGATAGGAGCAATAGGGGCATTGGGCCATTCTTGAACTTTTTCATAATTAAATAAACTTTCATTGTACTTTTGCTTCATAAAATAGAGTTCACCAAGGGCCATATGGGTTTCTGGAAGCAGGGGAGAACTTTGAAATTTTTCTACAATAAGCGAAAAGTTTTTTAAAGCTAAATCAGCATCTCCTTTTTGTTCATAGGCGAAAGCCATATTAAAGAGGACTTCATCTAAAGCTGGATACTTAGGAAATTTCTTTTGAATCAATTGGTAGTTTGTAATTGCTTGAGATAAATATCCTTTGGCGCCAACAGCCGTTAATTGAGGTGTTAAAATTTCTGCCAGTGTTTTTTCACCTTTATAAAGATCAACAAATCGTCCCGTTTTTGCTCTTCGAGCATAGAGTTCAGCTAGTCGAAAAAGGAGATCTGGTTCTTGTGATGTTCCTTTGTATTTTTTTAATAAGAGATTTAATTGAACAATTGCCTTTTCTTCGCTTTTTGAAATGATGGTTTCAACGCTTGCAGCTGTTTTTAAGTTCTCAGCCTCAGTTTTTTTATTCAATTTAAGTTCGTTTAAATCACCTTTATTGGTAATTTTTTTTTCCGCCGAAACTAATAACGGAACCAATAATAGAGTTAAAAAAAGCCTCATGATAATCTCCTAATTGCTAGCAATTGTTGCTAAGCGAACCTTAATAAAACCGGCTAAGGAAGCTGTTGATAGGATTTGTTTCATTTTTGGATAAGGGCAATCTTTATCAATTTGAAGAATGATTTCTTCCTTATCTTTTTTTACCTCTTTAATGGCCTGGAGTCCTGCTAAAAGAGGTTTGATAATTTCACCTTGATCGAGCAGTTCAGATGGAATATTAAAATTATTCAGAGTCGCAAGATTCTTATCGTTCAGGAAAAGTGCATCTTTTGAAAGTGATACCATCGGAGCTTCTTCTGGCGATTTTTCAGAAACAGATGTTGGCATTCTTAAACCCATTTTTGGAACAATTTCATAACTATTGGTTGAGTATGTTTGAAGAAGAAATACGAGCATAATAGTAAACATATCTGTCATTGAGTTAATGTTAAGAGCAAATGTTGAATTATTTTTTTTGTTAAATCGTGCTCTTCTATTCATTTATTCCTCCAAAATATTTGCAAAGACAACATCAGGAAACATGTAATCAGTTTCTTCAGTAGCACCTGATTGATTATTTTTAAATTTGAATTTTTCTGTAGCCACAGGACTTTTTCTGGCAGCGTCTATTATTTTGACTATCATATCATACGAAACATCACCTTTCGGTACTAACTCCAATCGAAATAATTCTGGAAATTGCCTTTTCATTTTTACCAAACTATCTTTAAGTATTGAAAAATCCTTATCAGCTGATGGGAAATTGAGATGCACCTGATCAATATTTTTTTCACCTTGGCTGAGCTTCAGATCCATTCCACTTGTTGGATGAACAATAAGTTCTAATTGTGGTGCTTCTTCTGCTTTTGTTTCACTGATCACTGCAGCAACTGGTGCAGGCAATTCACTCTGAATAATGACAATAGGAACAAAGGCTGATGAAACTATTAGGACGGGAACGAGTTTCACCATCACGGCTAGTAATGGTGCTAAATCTAATTCAAACTCATGAGATAAAGCTTCTACTGATGCATTTCTTCGTCGCATAAAATAATTCTCCTCATAGGATTTTAAGAATTTCTATAACTTCCTGTACCTGTCATTTTAGGAACTTCAGGACCTATATCGATTGAATTAGATGATGAAACAGACATCATTGGACCGACTCCAGTTAGTGTTTCTTCAAGTTTTTGTACTTGTTCAAAAAGTTCTTCACTCAATTGATTTTGTCTAGAAACTAAAAATGAATAAGCAATCATAACTGGTATTGCTACGGCTAGACCTAAAGCAGTGGTGTACATGGACACTGAAATTCCATGAGCGAGAAGGGCTTGCTTCTGTGAAGGATCGGCGGTGGCCACGGCTTGGAACGATAAAATGAGACCATGAATAGTTCCAAGTAGTCCAAGGAGCGTGGCCACGTTGGCCAGCATTGATAAATAATGAATCCTTTTATTAAATAAGGGCATATTTTCTGATAGTGCAATATCAGCGGCTTGTTGTATGGCTTCTTCTTCTCTATCTGCTTTCAAAAGTATTGTTTTAAAGGCTCGAGCAATCGGTTTTCTTGAAAGTCCTTCACACAAAAGAAGAGCCTCTTCAAATCTTTGCTGACTCACAAAATGCTGTATTCTTTTGGTAAACGAATCTGTATTCATATGAAAATCAAAAAATAATTTTTTAATTCTCTCTGCTATAATCGATATTGCAAAAAAACCTGTGGCAATAATGGTCCAACCTACAAAACCGCTATCTACTATGAAGTTTACTATTTGCTGTAACATATTTATGCTCCTTTTATTGTCTCTTGTTTTAATTTTAATATAGCTTGGACCCATGTATCTAGTTGCTCTTGTGCTTTTGGATCCTTCTCATCAAAACGAACATTATATTGTATCGATGAGTTCACATGCAGTCTTTCATTGGTATATCTCTTACCGGTAATGGTTCCAATGCAACTGAATCGGTTATTATTTTTTTCTCGATTTTGAAAATGAAGATGAATTTTATCATCCGGATTTAAAAATGGTGAATTGAGTTCTACCAAGGCCCCACCAATACTGATATTTAAAGTTTTTGCAGGCCATAGATTTTTATCATCATGAACTAGTATTGAAATTTCTTTTTTAACTCTTGGCCACTGTCTTCTATTAAAAACATCACAGGTTTCAGCTCGTATGGAGCGCTCAATCATTGCTTGTGTTGAGAACTCTTCTGTTTGAATGAGTGGCTTCCATTGACGAAGCCCTTGTTTCCACACCAGATCATATTCAAAGAGTTTTCTTTGTTGACGAAGTTGTATCATTTCATCAATCGAGTAAGGACCATATTTTTTTTCATTTCTGACAATATACCATTCTTTCAAGTTCTACTCCTTCAATTACATTTTAATTCCGACAGGGTCGAAATCAATTCTTATACTTGCACCTGAGGGTGGAGTGCTATCTCCATGAAACCAAATTGAGTTATCGCTCGCTCGATAGGTCCAGCCGTTTGTATCATTGTTAGGAATTAAAATTCCATTGATGTGAATTTTGATTGTCTCTACAATTGGAACTCGAGTTAATGGAAACACGGAAGTATAATTGACAATCGAATCTGAAATGCTGGCTAAAGTATCGTTAAATGGAGTGCACAGACTACCAATATGTCCACCCGTTGCGTTTGCAAATTGCATGTACCGAGCACCTGGATATCTAGCAAAACCATCTGAATCTAAAGTATCACGACAAATGTCGTCCTCAACAGTAATTGTTGATACTGAATAATTGGATGGAGCATCTGGGCTAGTTCTACCTGTATATGAATTCAAGAAATCGACATAGGATTGGACAGATTCCAATTTAGGATTGTCATAAGTACTTGGATTAGTCGATGAATATAAACCTTCACGACTAAAATCATCCTCATCACTAACAATAATTATGGCTAAATAGGCATCTTGTCTTCTAAATGCACTATTAGCTGGGTTCTCAAGGGTTGCTTTCATTGAACTGAAAGCTCTTTCATCACCCGCTGGAATATAAGTACCAGCAGAACCTTTTGTTCCAAGAACGCCAAGTTCGGCATTTTTAATAAATGTCCCAACTATATCAACTGTGTTTTTATCAATAACAAATTGACCCGAGTGTGCGGTGGAGTCATCACCATCTCTAAGAAGAGAATGGTTTGGGGATTTTGGATCGTAAAGAGTTCGCCATGAATCTGTAGCAGCTACAGCAATATGATAATCAAACTTAAGTGATTGAAACTTTTCTATAAACGATTGAAAATTATTAGCGAGATTTTCTTGAGAGGTTTTCATCGAATTGGAATTATCAATAACCCATAAAATATCAATTTTTCTCGGCTCATAAACACCATCTTGGGCATAAACATTTGCATCTGGTAGTATAGAAAAGTTTGCCGCCTTCTTGGATTCGCATCCTATGCCTCCAAGAGCACCAATTGCCAGTACTGCTGCTATTTTTTTTCTCATGAACCCCTCCGTACAACGATCGATCATCATTAATTGAAACGTTGATTTACTTAGTCTATTGGAGGTCAATGGGAATTCTCAAATATACTGTTATCTATTTGAAAAGAATGATTTAATTGAGCTAATGTTTTAAATTGATACGACCTAAGTCTTTAATTTAACTGGTTGGTAGAATTTTTGCATTCTAATTTTTTTTTCCACATGACTATTGATTCGTCAGTTTTTTGTAATATCAATTTGCAAAAAAAATCTCTAAATAAGAATGATTATTTTAATGTAAATATGTTTATCATTTCATATTAGCAATCATATTGAGAAAATTAATATTTAATAAAAATATGGTTAAATAATAAAATTTAGATGAGTTGATAAAATAACTTTTTAAGTTAGTATTCAAAATTAAAAATAATATCGACCACCTATACCAATGTTAAAGAGCGCATCCGTACTAGGTGTTAATTCTAAAACTAATGCAACCTCAGCAAAAAGCTCAACTGATGGTTTTTTAAATTCATATGCCATACCAAGTGGCGCTCTGGCACCAAGCCCAAGACCTGTTTTATTCTTACCACTATAACTAGTGATTCTTGCTCCAGCGCCATAATATAAGTTCATTGGTAATTTGCCAAGATGAAAGAAAGATAACTGATGCACAAGATAATCACCTTGAACATGTATCGCATTTGGTCCTCCCATGCTCCATGCAAACGCTCCATCAATAGCAGTGGTTTTATCTAACCACATTTTTGCTGAAATACCTGTTGGATCTCCGATAACTGCCCCTATGCCGAAAGTTTCTGCTTTTAATAAGGATGAGAACGCCACAATAAAAAAAATGATATTTAATATTCGAATTCTTTTATATAGATATTTCATTGTAGTGACTCCTTATAGTTACAATTCAAAATTAAGATTTCCAGGAATGTAACATAATTACTGTTTAAAAAGAATTATTCTCATTTTAGCTCTCTATAATTATATTGAGTAAAATCTCATATCAAGGCAAGAACTTTCAGCTAAGATTAATTTTTCCTTATCTCAATTCGACAATTTCCATGAATTTAAAGGGATTATCTATTTCGAGAGAATTTTTTATTAAATTTCATTTAAGCAATTTGAAAAAACTTACGATAAGATATATGAGGTTGGAGGCTTGCTAATGAACGTATCCTACATTAAAGCACTAAAGTTTCTACTTTTCACTTCATTCGTTTTATATCATTCAAATTCTCTTTCTAACTCCAATTATGTCGAAGGTGAATTAATTATAAAATTAAAATCAAAATTATCTTCTGTTGGAAATAAAAGTGCATTAAGTAAATTAAGTCAAAAAGGTATTACAGTTAAATCCAGTTTTAATAAAATGCAAATGCATCTAATTAAATTGCCGAAGAATCAAGATTTAACTCAATCGATTAAGGATCTTTCTACGGATCCCGATATCGAATTTGTCGAACCTAATTTTATCTTACATAAAGCAGATGAAGTAACTACACAAATTCGACCTCTTTCATATGAACAAATGTTATCAACAGTTAATAATCTTTCTAACGGTTCTTACACTCAATCGCGCTTAGATACAGGCGTCAATGAAGCTTGGTCTGAGATGGTGACTACATCAGAGAACAAACCACTTGTTGCAGTTATTGATACTGGTGTTGATTACAATCACACTATATTAGTTCAATCTAATGCCGTTTGGACTAATTCCGCTGAAATTCCAAATAATGGAATTGATGATGATAACAATGGGTATGTCGATGATATTTATGGTTGGAATTTTTTCGCTAACAATAAGCAACCTTGGGATGATGAAGGACATGGGACGCATGTCTCAGGAATTGTTATTGGACTAGGTATAGATATTTATGCCCAAATCATTCAAGAATCGAAATTCCAAATTATGGCCTTAAAATTTCTAGGATCAGACGGCTCTGGAGATAGTGCTAGTGCCATACAAGCTATTGATTATGCTATCAACAAAGGTGCAAAAATTATTAATGCTTCTTGGGGTGGAGACTCTTATAGTCGATCACTTCACGACGCTTTCACAAGAGCTTATGAACATGGTATTTTTATTGTGACTGCTGCTGGAAATGCTGGCTCAGATAATGATGCAGCACCCATTTATCCTGCTAGCCTTCCTATCCCTGGACTTATTTCAGTTGCAGCAGCTAACGGTTGGGATCGCTTAGCTTCATTTTCAAATTATGGTGTAAAATCTGTACATATCGCGGCTCCGGGAGTTAGTATCGGCAGTATTTACCCAAAAAATCTTTATGGTTATTCGAGTGGTACCTCAATGGCATCACCTTTTATTGCAGGAGTCGGTGCTCTACTTTTAAGGGAATCACCCCAACTTTCAGGTTTTCAACTCAAAGAATTAATTCTTGGGTCCGTTGTGACTTCTGAAAATTATTCTCAAAAACTTTATACGAGTGGAAGAATTAATGTTTTGGCAGCACTGAGAGCATCGAAAACCATGATAGGCTCTCAAAGTATTATTCCATCTTATACCCCATCAACTCCTGAGAGAGCTGTTGCATCTGAGGATGGAGGATCTTCAGGCGGTGGGGATTCAGGTAAGGCCACTGGTGGTTGTGGAACTGTTCAAACTTTGAGTGCTCTTAGTAATAACCAAAATAATAGAGGAAACTCAAATAATCCAAATGCTATTCCAATATTGATTTTGATGTTCCTACCCTTAGTTTTATGGGCATTACTTAGACAAAATTCAGCACAGCATTCTGCTGCAGAAATTTCTGAGTTTGATATGAGATTTACTCAAAGAATAAATGTTTCAGATAAAGTTATTGTAAAAACAAATGAAGGTATTTTTGAAGCTAATTTAAAAAATATATCAAAAGGTGGTCTTGCCTTTACGCTTAATGGTAAACAAATCAAGGTTAACGAAACAGCTGTTTTTGTTTTTACAAATAAAGATAGTCTTGAACGAGTAGAAGTCTCTGGTCGTATTGTTTGGACCGATGAAAAGACTGTTGCGGGCGTTCAATTTAATCAAATAAATTCTTATATTCAAAGTTTTATGTTGCGAACTTATGCAACAACAAAATCGTAGTAAATCATTTTGTTTAATATATAATAAGAAAATTACAGATTATCAATGCGATTGATATAAAGACTCAACCAATAGATATTCTGAACACTTAATAGATGAATTTCATTTAATTTTTGACAACCTTACTATAACCATTTTTTTGAATTAAGGATTCAAAATACTGAACAATCCCTTTACTAATAAAAAGAATCTTATTCATTTCATTTTCACTCATATATTCCTTAAATTTTCGTAGATCTTCAATTTTAAGTCGTTTGAGATTTGCAAAAGTAGAGGCACGAATAACTTCCACAGGCCCTGTTTGAAATGCATTTTCATGAGTCATAGTAACATAAGCTTCTTTTCGAAGACCTGCTCCGTGATCAATGAGTAATGGTTGATATCCATCTTTAACCCAATGTTTACCATACAAAAAATTATCAATGTGACGATCAGAATTTTGGATTAGAACATCTAATATTCGAGTGTCTGAGAGAAATAAATCGACATCGAGGCCCCAATTTTCTCTTGGAATTTCTTTTAGGCCTCGTGGTTCGGAAACAAAATGAATAAGCGCTCCTTCAGAATAATTTTTATAATTAGCATTCAAATTTCGTCTATATACAACAGGGGGTATTAAATCCATCCCCAGCAATAAATTTAATTTATAAGTAATAAATTCCATCGGCGTGCGATTATAACCTTGTCCATCACCAAAAGGACGAGGTTTAAACAAAGCTTTTTGAGTACGTCCTGTTTTTTTATTATAGATATCAACAACAAGAAGCTCTTGTCGATTATTATTTTTACTAAAAGGTAAAGCATTTACAACAATTCCAGCTTCAAGATCATTTAAAATTTCCAAGTGCTTAGCAAGATCTTTTTGACTCAACTCAGTTGAGTCAAAAAGATGACGACATAAACTTTGTCCATGAACAAACTCAGTTGAAAACCCAAAAATAAAAAAATAAGTGACTATTAAATAATTTAAAACTTTAAAAATCTTCATAAATATTTCCCTAATAAATTGATCTTAAGTAATAACTAAAACTAGTGATCGATTTGAATAACATATCAAATCTACTAATTCTCACATATTTTATGAGTTTATCTCATTACTTTTGGCAATTGTTTAATGGTAGTTTTTCAATTAGATAATATTGAGAATTTCCTTTAATTACCCGGGCGCAAACGGCTTTTTCCCAAGCTGATGGTTGGTACATTCCAACCAAATCACCCAAACCTTTGTTTATACAATCGCTTGTTTTCAACGGCGGTCCCACTATTTCACCATTGACTTGATAAACGCATCTTACATTCATCCCTGCATATTGAAGATGCCAACGTGGTCCATTTTGAGCAAAAGAGGTTAGCGAAAATGCTATAATATTTAGTGCACTAAAAATCAATAAACGTAATGAGTTTGACATATATTTCTCCCATTTTTTGCTGAACATGCGTCTCTATTTAAAGATTTAATTTTAATAACTACGATTTCTAAGAGAGTAATATACAAAATATTGTAATGATTATAAACTGTTATTATTTTGACACTCATGCCATAATTGTCACTAAATGAAATAACGCAGCGATTTTGTCCGCCCAGGAGTATCTAAACAATTTGATTCTTGAGGTATTTTTAGATACTAACTCACGGAAGTATTTAAAATGAAGTGTATGGAAATGTTAAAAAATGATTTTTCCCTGAACTAAATTAAAATAGTGCTTCATTATTATATTTAGATTTGATCTAATTAAATGGTCAAAACCTTAATTATGGTTGATAAGGGGACATCAATTGAATATAAAAAAAATTAAACAAAATGTAGTAATTCATTTAGTATTCTTAAATTTTGTTTATTGGACACCATTTTTACAGGCCTTAGAATCTAAAATTTCATTACAATTTGGGATTATTGGAGATTGTGGATGGTTGCCACAACAAACTGAAGCTCTTCGCCAATCTTTGATTTCTCATAAAATTTCACATTTAATACTTCCGGGCGATAACCTATACAATACAAACCTAAATTATAATAAGATATGGGATATTTGGAAAAAACAAGGTTTTGTTTTTGATCTTGTAGCAATTGGTAACCATAACTTAAGTTATGATAGTGAAATGACCTATTTTAAGATGAAAAATGAATTTTATAAAAAGGAAATTAGAAATAACTCCTTCTATATATTAAATTCAGATAATATTGAAAGTGTCGATGAACAATTACAGTGGTTAGAAAATAGTTTAAGAAATGATCCTAATCCTCATATTTTTTTAATCTATCATCATCCAACTTTTACAGTCAGTACCAATCATAAATGGCAAGAAAAATTGACTTTTCAATTGAAAATGCGATCATTACTAAAACACTACGCCAATCGCATTTCATCCGTCATCGTAGGCCACGATCACATTAGTTCGATGATTCAAATCAATGAATTACCTTTGATTATTAGTGGTTCTGGAGTCGAAGTAAAAGAAACTCAATCTGTTGATTATTTTGAAGATGGATTTCAAATAAAAACTATGTGGTTAGCTCCAAAATCAAAGCATTGGGTAAAATTAATCATTAATGAAAGTGAATCTAAGTTAACTTATGATTTCATTGATGTTAAATCTGGTAAAAGGAGTTGGAGTTACAATCAAGAATTAAACCACAAGTTCAGGTAAGTTAAATGTCGTTAGCTCTAATACATAGAACTTACCCTAAACCTGGCATTCTTCAACACTACTGATCTGATTTTAATTCTGTTTTTATTGTATTTTAAAGTTTACTTTTATTGGAAAATGATCAGAGGAGTAAATTTGATTTAATACTTGAGGATCGTAGGCCACTAAATCTCGATAAAAGATATGATCCAAGCGGACAAAACGAGGATCTTGTTTAAATTCAACGGGTTTTAGTCCCATTTTTTTACAATGCGACTCCAAATATTCCATTCTATAACCATTCCAAGTATTAAAATCACCAGCAAAAATGGTAGGTCCTTGATGTTTTTCTAAGGCTTGAATGACTTGATCCATTTGTTGGTAAAAAGAGTCATTAGAAACAAAATTAATTCCATGAAAATTAGCAACCAATAAATTTTTATCAGAGTAGGGCAAAGTGTATTGTGTTAAAATTGTCATTTTTGGAGATTCGTAAAATGGCTCTCTGCCTTGACTCCTCAGCCATTTTGTCATTATTGGTTGTGCGAGTGAACCTGTAACAACACCTGTTTCAAAACCTTCATAAATAAAACTTATTGCAAATGACCATAATATGTTAGGAAAATAATTTATTGCTGCTTTATAAGTTTCGTTTAGATATCCTTCCTGCAACAGCACAATATCACTTTGTTCTGTTAGTTTTTGAAAATCTTTTTGCCAATTTTGTCCACTTTCGGCTTTATGAATATTCCATATAAGCAAACGAAATGAATCTGGTAACTCTTTGTATTTTGGTTTACCAGTTTCAATCAAAACTTTGTCATCTGAGGGTATAGAAGCTGAATATAGTATTGTTGAATTAAAATAAAAAAAGTATGAAACAATTAATAAAAGTAACCCTCTTGAATTCCTTAACGATATTGACATAATTATCCCCCTTATTCATTCTTATGATGAACGAATCTAATTTAAGTTTCAATACCATAGTCTAAATGAAAGTTCTGCATCATAAACTTTGATTCGTTTTTTTTAAACCCACTAATCAATAAATAATAGTCTTAATATTACTTCGGTTGATGTAGAGGTAAAATTATTACAAATCGTGTGTTTTTATAGGTTTGATCCACTTCAATACAACCGTGATGACGATCAATAAGACCTTTAGAGATGCTCAGGCCCAACCCTGTACCGTATTTTTTTTCTTTAGTTGAAAAAAATGGATCAAATATACGATGAGTCACTTCTTTAGAAATGCCAAAGCCACTATCGGTGAGTGTTATTTTCAAATGATTTGGATCACTTAATTGAGCTTCGATTTCAACCCATTTATCTTTATTTTTAACTATGGCATCAAAGGAATTATTTAATAAATTTAATAACACCTGACTAATCTCAGAACTACGACACTCAATAGTCAAATTCAAATCTATAGGCTTTACTGTTAAATCAATACTATAATCTTTGAAGCGTTGTTGAACAAAATCAATCGTTTCATCGATCAAATGCTGAACGATAACTATCTCAAAGGGATCTCCATCCCCAGCAACAGAAAAACTACGCATGCTACGAATAATTTTTTCTATTCTTCTGGATGTAAATTCAATTGATTCAATACCACTGAGAATACTTTTTGGGTTTAAGTCGCCTTTGTGCAACTGTTGAATCAGCATTTCACAACGGCCTAAAATTGCAGCCAAAGGATTATTTATTTCATGTGTGAGATTGGCGGCCATCTCTCCAAGTGCAGAATACTTGGATGCAACGGCAAGACGAGCTTGTTGTTCTAAAATTAATTGCTGAGCCTCTTTTAAATCAGTGATTTCATGACGTATAGCCAAAAACTGAAAGATCTCACCATCGTGTCCTCGAAAAGGCACGATCGTCGTACTCACCCAATAGAACTGACCTAATTTAGTTTTATTGCGAATATCTCCGCGCCAAACATTTCCTGCTTTGATTGTATTCCATAATTCGCCAAAGAAGGTAGGTGGGTGATACTTTGAATTGATGATGGAGTGATCAGCTCCAATTAGCTCTTCACGTGTATAACCAGACACTTCACAAAACTTATCGTTAACATAAGTAATGATACCCTTCAAATCTGTTGTAGCAACAATCGATGATTGATCAATTGCATACTTATGATTTTCAAGTTGTTGAATAAGATCCAATCGAGTCATTGAGTTTAATCCTGTGGATGATCGTCATCATGGTGCTGTCCATCATCTTCAACAAAACCATATTCTCTTTCTTTTCTATAAAGAGTCCTGCGATTGATCCCTAAAATATGAGCGGCTTTTTCTTTTTTTCCGCCAGTTTTATTTAATATATATTGTATGTACTTTTTTTCTAAATCTTCCATCGTTGGATAAGTTTCTATGACTTTACCAAAAAATTTATCAGTATCAGACTGGTCATTAGGCTGTATATCAATGTCTTCAATAAGAGGACCATGGGATAGTATGACGGCTCGTTCGATAACATTCTCTAATTCTCTAACGTTTCCCTCCCAGCGTGCTTGCATCAACTTAGAAACAGCTGTCGTTGTGAATCCCTTTAATGATCGGTTATTGATTGTTGAATACTTTTCCATAAAGTGCTGAGCAAGAATTGGGATATCATCTTGACGGTAGCGGAGGGGAGGGAGGCTGATGGGAACAACTGCTAAGCGATAATAAAGATCTTCTCTAAAGTTATTTTGACGGATGGATTGCCGAAGATCTTTTTGTGTTGCAGCTATAATTCGAACATCAATAGGATGATATTCTGAGGCTCCGACTGGTTTAATTTTCTGATCTTGAAGGGCTCGTAAAATTTTTGCCTGCATAGACGCATCTAAATCACCAATTTCATCAATAAACAAAGTACCAGAAAAGGCCTCATCAAATAACCCTCTTTTATCATGACTAGCACCAGGAAAAGCCCCTTTAACATGTCCAAAAAGTTCTGATTCTAAAAGTGCTTCGGGGATCGATGTGCAGTTAATGGCAACAAAAGGCTGATCCGCCCTCAGACTAAGATTATGAATTCCGCGAGCAACCATTTCTTTTCCAGTCCCTACTTCACCACTAATGAGTACATTGGCTAAAGATGGAGCTACACGTTGTATAATATCAAATACTTCTTTCATCGAAGGATTTTTCCCTACAATTTCTTGCATATTGTAAGAATTTTTCTGAGCCATACGCAGTTGTTTATTTTCCTTCTTTAATTTTTGAAATCCGATGGCACGATTAGCAACAACCTCAAGAGCCGCAAGTTTAAATGGTTTTGTTAAATAATCATAGGCTCCACGTCGGATAGCTTCTATCGCTGTTTCAATACTGCCAAATGCTGTTATTAAAATCACGCAAATCTCTGGAAATTTATCTTTAATTTTTAAAGTAAAATCTAATCCATCCATTTTAGGCATTCGAATGTCTGAAATAACAACATCTGGTGGATCAATTGGCCGTAATTTCTCTAAAGCATCAATTGCAGAACTAAATGCCGAAACCTGATAATCCTGAGATCTAAAGTAATCCTCAAGCATACTCCGCATTTCATTGTCATCATCAACAATGGCCACATGGCCCTTTATCGGATTAGGTAAAGTCATGGAGGCTCCCTCTGTATAATTTGAATAAAAGATATTCCAAATTTATTAGGATATACAATTTAAATCGAATGGAATTACAAAATAAGTTTTCTTAACTCCTCTTTGGAATAAATATAGTCGGCGTAGATCATGGTGTTATTAATATTACGATGTCCAAGGGCCACCTGAACAAGCCTCAAATCTCTTGTTTTTTTATAGAGATTGATAGCAAATGTATGCCGCAAACTGTGAAAACTCTTGTGGCAAGGGCGATAGATATCCCAAATTTGATATAGGCGTTGATAGGAAATATCAAAAATTAGACCATTTGTAAGTTGAGACTGACGCAAAAACCAATCTAATTTCTTATAAAACTCCTTTTGAAGGGGAATCTCGCGATCATTACTTCCTTTGAGGCCCCGAATATAGACGGATTGATCATAATTGGAGAGATCATTAACTTTAATATTTAATATTTCTTGGGCGCGGGCCCCCGTTTTTAAACCCATCCAAATTAACATACAATTTCTTGGATCATTTTCAAAATGTCGTTGAAGAAGATGCTCGAGAGAGTGGATTTCTGGCTCGAGGAGATACTTATTTTTATTCAAACTATATCGCATTGCATTATCCTCGCGTGAGGGATTATACAGACTGAAAACAGTAAATGCTGCTAAGCGTCTAGCATTCATAGATAGGCTCTTCATCAATTAAATCAATATCGATTCAATTTATCTATGTAATATTAGTATGTTAGCTCTTAAACTTATAACTATAATATCTAGTTGATTTTAAAATTACAAGTACTTTGTATTGGGTTAAATAAAAATCGTTTTGTAACGTAATATTATTTAAAACATATTAAACAGCAGTTGTTTATTATACAATGTTTTTTATTGTTATTTGCATGTTTTCAATGTGAAATACAATAGCTAGAAGCATGCCAAAGGGGAGGGACATGGAGTCAGAAGCTAATAATATTGTTTTGTCTCCAATAAATTCCAGTCATCGTAAAGATCGCTCAAAAACGACTGAACGGATTACCTACGAAACAGAAGCTAATGTAATTAAGTCTCAAATTGGTGATCTTGAGGATATTCGATTTAGATTAGGGCTTTCAGCACGAAAAATGGCTCAACTTTTAATGGTTGATCCATCAGCTTGGTCTAGATGGTGTAAAAAAATAACTCCGCCACCACCTCATATTTATCGCGCGCTTCAATGGTATTTAATTTTACAAGAAAAAAATCCAGGCTTTACACCCCAAGTTTTTCTAGCTAATCGGTGGCATAGCTCTCAACTTGTAAAATCCGAAGACAATAATCTCTTGCAGGATCAAATTAAACTTTTAAATCAAAAAATAGTTCAATTAGAAATGCGAGATGAAGCTCGATTGAATACTTTAAATGAAAAAAATGAAGCCTTAAAATCATTTCGAGCAAACTCAAAATTAGTATTATGGGGTTCTCTTTTTGTCGGCGTAATTTTAGGAGCATTATTCATGCGACTCATTAAAACACTCTAATTAGCGATCGATCTCCATTTCAGTACACGAAGAATTAAATAAAAAACTTTCCTAATGCTGATAATTACTTATAAAAAAGTTCTTTACAGATACCCTGTTTCTCATTTTTGGGAATCCAAACTTTCGGATAATTATTTATATTAATAATTCGACGAAAACCAGGTCCGGGTGTTGCAATTGGAGCATTTTTACTATTGATTGTGATTCCCTCTGGACGCATTAAGTCGGCCAATTGAAACCCATTAAATCCCCAATAGTATGGATCAATAACCCATTCCACATTTTCATACGTCACAACAACAAATGCGTGATCCTCAATGATGTTAAAATTGTCGTAATTGCTCGCTCTTTGAATTTTTGCATAAACAAAGTTATTTGGAATTCCTGCAGCTTTTAATGCAAAATGTGTAAATAAACCAAACTCCCGGCAGACGCCAGCTTGACAACTTAAATACTCACTAAGTCTTAGTTCTCGTTTCTCAATTCTTGCTTTCTTAAGAAGCCTCAAATAATAGGGATTTTTGTAATTAACATACTTAAAGGTTTCTCCATCTATAAGATTAATTATTTTACGAATCTTATCCCAAAAATCAACTTCGGTACTCCCTATGTATTTCGCTTTTGCTAAGAATTTTTGAAATTTTTCGTGTTCTAAATCAACTAAATAATCTGGTTGAATGCCACCGTGCCCAGAAGATCCCTCAATAATTGCTCCATTTAATATATTTAGAAGCCCGCCACTCTGAAAATGATAAGTGTCATTTTTGGATACAACTGTTTGGGTTTTAGACAAACAATTCCATAATGTCAGCGTTAAGATAAGTATAAATTTAAATTTCATATGAAAAAATAGTAATGCAAAGATCAAACCAATGACTTGAGTAACATCCATTACAGTCGCGTAAGATCAAATTTTATCTAAACTAATGCAATAATGAATTAAGCCTTTTTCTCTTCCAATTTCAGTTTGTTTAAAAATCGAACTAAAAAAAATACTGCAAAAGCAATGATTGTAAATGAGATTATAACTGTAATAAAATTCCCAATATTCACAGTAACGGCCCCTGCTTTTTGTGCCTCTACCAGAGTCAGATAGGGACCGACTTGACTAGTGCCATCCTTTAAAGTGATAAACAGATTTTTAAAATCAAGACCTCCAATAAGCATTCCAATGGGGGGCATAATTACATCTTGAACTAAGGAGCTTACAATCTTCCCAAACTCGCTCCCAATAATAAGTCCAATAGCTAAGTCCATCACATTCCCTTTTACTGCAAAAACTTTAAACTCTTTCAATATTTCCATTTTAAATTCCTTGGTTAAATTTGATACTCTATCAAAACTCTACTATTGGAATCAGTAGTTCGAAAATTATAATATAATCCCTTTCTTATTTTTTCTAATTTATGGCAATGGATAATTTAACTATTTAACATTTTCTGCTTTTTAGAGAAAAGACGACTCATTATTTTATTAAATACCCACACGAATTCCGAATTTTGGTTTCTTACTAATTTTAAAATAATATTCAAATTACTTTTCTGATGAAGGAGGATAGTTCTTTACCTGCAATTCAAACTTTTATAATTAAAATAATATTATCAGTATATTATTGAATTGACATAAAAAAATCAGTTTCAGATTAATGTAATGGACGAGTATAAATCTATATTTTTTAAATAAGGTCTGCAAGTGATCTAATAACTCAACCACTTGCATCAGTTAATCGATGACTTCTCATATGAACTTATCTCATTCAAGTCATTTTTAATTTTCAAACTTATTTCATAATAAAAACTTAGACACTTAATTTTAAAGTGTCTCAAAACGATAATTTAAAAATATTCATTAATTCAAATATATAGAGCTTTTACAATCAGGCATAAATTTCGCAGTTAAAATTTGAAAATGGAGTATAGTATGAAACTAAATTTTTACTTAGCAAATACCCTAGTTATATCACTTTTTGTAATCACCCTTGGGTGTACGAATTCAAAAAAAAACGTTAATTGGATTAATAATAATCAAAGTGAATCAAATTCTTTAACTAAAGCAATTAATTACAAAAATCAACTTGTGACCTCTACGAAAAATCATCTGGATCAGACTATTGCTATTCAATACGGCGATGCTTTCTTAGAGAAGTTATCAGTTATTAATGAAGTTAATAAATTAAAAAAATCAAATTTTTCTGATCTTTATAAATTAATTTTATTACTGCAAAATATAAAAGCACATTCAATTGCCTATAAACTTTGTTTAGCTACAGGTAAAAATATCAAAGATTGTACTTTTTCAATCGAAGATAAAAATTTAGGATATAGTCTATGTATGAATGGTGGTCGCGCTGAAGATACTTGTGCTGCAGCAATAGGTCAATCTGCTGTTGGATTTGGTCTTTGTATGATGGCTGGTCAAGATAAATATAATTGCAATAGGGCATTAAATAGTAATAATTTAGGATTTGGAATTTGCATGGCTGCAGGTCGAGATCACTACAGTTGCGATCCTGCATTAGGAACTGATAATTTAGGTTTTGGAATTTGTATGGCTGCAGGTCGAGATCAGTACTACTGTAAAGACGCACTAGGGGCTAATAATATTGGCTTTGGACTTTGCATGGCAGCTGGTAAGGATCAGTACTACTGTAAAGAAGCCATTGATAAAGAAAACATTGAAACAGATAATTTAGGTTATGGAATTTGCATGGCTGCAGGTCGAGATCAGTATTATTGTAAGGATGCACTCCG
>Ga0154020_10000618_pt1 | contig 43371 bp, 33 predicted proteins | sample Klosneuvirus_201_FD_109709 | JGI IMG/M metagenome (GOLD analysis project Ga0154020, IMG submission 109709) | Active sludge microbial communities from wastewater, Klosterneuburg, Austria - Klosneuvirus_20160825_MG | ecosystem: Engineered > WWTP > Aerobic digester > Activated sludge | place... | reverse complement strand
GCGTCACCGACCGCGTCGTCGAGGGCACGTTTCGCACGGTGACCGGCGGCATCCAGACCTACCTGCCATGGAGCCCTGGCGAGCCCGACGACGACGATGACTGCGTCTTCATCGACGGCCTGACCACGCAGCTCGTCGTGCAGGACTGCGACTCGGGCCGCCGCTATATCTGCGAGTGCGACGGCGCGCCCGCGAATCCCACGAGCTACTGATCGATCCGCACGAGGAGCGCGTCGCCGATCGTCACGTTCGGGATCAGTCGCATGCCGACGTTCACGTCCGTCGTGCCCAACGTCGATCGAATCTCGATGCTGTCATCGAACAGCTGCCACGTGCCCTCGGTCACTCGCGAGTACGCGGTGCTCGTCTCGGACCAGGTCAGCGAGTTGTCGGCGCGAAACTCGAACGTGGTCTCGGTATGGCGACCGTCCTCGTACGTGTACTCGCTCGCCCACGATCCGACGAGGCCGTCGGTCGCCGTGGTCGGCGTAAACGCAACCGTCATCAGCGTCGCGTGATCGTCGGAGAGATAGAACGGCGCCGTCTCCTTCGGAGCTTGCGATCGGTCCGTGGTGAGCTGGGTGCCGGTGATGCTCCACGTACCGACGTCCTGGTTGTAGCGATATCGCCCGCTCGCCTCGAACGTCACCACGGGCGCTGGTCCGGTGTCTCGAAACGGTTGCCGTTCCCACACCCCCACGATCGGATGCACGGGCGCATCGGGCGTATCGATCACCGCAGCATCGGGGGACACAGCACCATCATCGCCACACGCGGATAGCGCGAAGGCGAGCACGAACGAGGACAACATCGGGAGCCGCATGGCTGGTAGCGTCGCGCTCCCGCCGAATGTGACTAGGTCACGGACACACGTTCACGCTCTCGAATCGTGCCGTGCCAGGGGCCGCCTCCGCGTTCGGTGTCGTAGCGACGACGCGCAGGCTCGCGGTGCCGGTTGGAATTCCTCCGATCAACGCGAAGTCGGTCCACATCACCCCATCGGGGCTGTGCTCGAAGTGAACCTCGCCGTTCGTGGGGCGGATGCGCCACCACCGCTGCACGGTGCCACCACTGAACGTGACTCCGAGGGTCACGTTGCCGGCACGCATGCCGTTGTTCTCGGTACCGATGTAATAGACCTGCCCGCCCCACACCGCCTCGAGGCGGGTCGTCGACGCCGCCCCCGACAGCACCTGGCTGACCTCGGCGAACGCGCCCGCAGGACCGATCACGACGGTGCTGCGCTGACAGCTACCGGTCGCGCCGGCGGTGTTCACGTTCGGCGTGATGACGAGCGTGCCGCTGCTCTCCGAGAGCCCCGCATTGACGAAGCTCGAGCTCCCGCCCCAGTTTACACACGGAAGACCGCCGGGGAACGTCGTCGACGGAGTGGTGTTCGTGCACAGAAGGCCGCTGTCGATTCCGCCGCCGCCATCGCTGCCACTTCCGCTGCCGGCGTCGCCGATCATGCTCCCGCCGCCATCGCCACCGCCGAGCGGATCGAAGCCGACGCGGCCGCACGCGCTGATCGCGATCACGGCGTAGAGCGAGAGGCGCACGCGTCGCATCCTACTACGGTCGATTTCGGTGCGACGAATCGCGGGTGCCTCCTCCGAGCCGCATGAGGAACCGTCTCGTCCTGTGTGCTGTTCTCGTGACCGGTGGGGTCGCACACGCGGAGACCGCCGTGAAAGTGCCGAGTTGTCTCGACGCGTTGTACGCACTCTCCGACTACTGGTACTGCCTCCAGGGCTACGACGCGCCGCAGTGCACGCCTCCGCCGGTCTCGCAGTGTTGGGACTTCGAGCCGGGCTACGCCATGTCCGGCTCGTTCGCGATGACCGGGAACGCATTCCTGAGTCAGCCCACGGTCGGTGACAACGTCGCCGCGTCTCGCGTGGTGCAGTGGCAACCCAGCCCGGTCACGTCGGGCACGTCGGTCTATCAAGACCTGAGCAGCGTCGGTGGTGACTACTGGAATGTCCCGTACCCGATCGGCAATCAGGGAACGCAGTGGATCGGCACGTTCGAGAATCGACCGACCCTCGCGACGACGTGGAACAGCACGCAGGGCGATGGACCGACGGGAACCGCGACATCACCGTCGTTCATCATCGATCGCAACTTCGTCTCGTTCTTGATCGGCGGCGGCTGCGAGATCGACAAGGTCTTCGTCGAGCTCCAGGTATGGCAGCCCGAGGTCCGCGCCTGCGGTCCCCGCCGCGGTGGCGGCCAGACCTGCATCACGATCCCCGGGTTCTGGCTGCGCGCGTTCGGTGCCGACACCGGCGAAGCGAAGGTGCGCACGGGCCGGTGCTCCGAGCTCATGTTCCGCGATGGGTTTCGCACCGACGCGGCGACCGGACTCCTCGGTCGCACGGGGCGAATCGTGATCGCGGACAACTCGTCGGGATCGTGGGGCCACATCAATGTCGATCACATCGAGACGACAAACGCGATTCCCACCGACGTCGAGGGCGTGAATCAGCCGCTGTGGGGATTCGCCGATACCCACGCGCACCCGGGAAATCACCTCGCCAATCGGGCGACAGGTGGCGGTCCATACGACGGCTACTTCTTCCATGCCGGCGAAGGCACGATCACCTCGGACTCCAACACTCTCGCGGGCGAGCTCCCGTCGTGCGATGGCTCGGGACACAAGGCGCCGCATGGAGCGCGGACGATGATCCGCGCAGCAGAGCTCGCGAGCTTCGGTGCGTCGCCGAACTACCCGAAGGACTGCAATCCGAGCAGTTGGTTCGGGACGTGTCAGGTCGCGGGGCAGTCGGCGGAGTTTTCATCGGGACAATTCATGGAGTGGCAACACCCGTCGACCGGGATGGTCAACGGAACAAAGGATCTGAACGGCTGGCCGTACTGGACGACGCGAACGCACCAGCAGATGCACCTGACCTGGATCCAGCGCGCATACAAAGGTGGTCAGCGTCTGATGTTCGCAGCGGGTAGTAACACCGAGGTGCTCGGTGCCGCCGTTCGCGAGAGTCACGTCACCACGTACCTCTCCGACTACGGCGCGCTCCGACGGTTCAAGAACTATATGAAGGGTCTCGCTGCGGCGAACTCGTCGTGGATGGAGATCGCTTACAGCCCGGCCGATGCCCGTCGGATCATCCGAGCGAACAAACTCGCGATCGTTCTCGCCACCGAAGTCGATGATCTAGGCAGCCACTGCGATGGAGACCTGAGGTCGACCGCCGTCGACGAGACGTTCGATCACGGACACACGACGAGCACCACGGGAAACGATCCCTTCAACCAGCAGCGCGATCGTACTGGCGTAGGTGAAGCGTCGTGCGCGTCGAAACAGGAATGGGATCGGCGCATCGACAACCTCTATGCGGCCGGCTATCGCGTCATCATGCCGGTTCATCTCGCCGATAACGATCTCGGTGGCACCGCGATCTACGACGAGAAGTTCAATACCAATTCGCGCTTCATGAACGGTGAGTACATCGCCGCCATGGTCTCGCCATCGGTGGAGTACGTATTTCCCAAGGAACCCGAATGGTCGGGATTTACGGACAGCTGGAAGGGCTCCCAACTCGGGTGGACCGAACACCTGGGCCTGATCGGGTCGCATGACATCGAGTCGGTTGCCTTGGTCGAGGAGCACGTCACCAACAAGTACGTGTGGCCCAGCGGCTTCGGGCACATCAACTGGCGCCGGTTGACCAGCTTCGCCGCTAACTGCGAGCCGTTCTGCGGGGGCGGTGCTGCCGTGATCGAACGGATCAAAGGGCATGGCATGTTCATCGACCTGGCTCACATGGGGCAGACCGGGCGCGCGCAGATCCTAGGTCTCGGCTCGTTCTCGACGACGTCGCCGCTGCGGAATGGAAGCTGCGATCTCGCGCTTCAAGAGTGCCGCGACATCGCCTACCCCGCGATCTCGAGCCATGCAGGTCTGCGAGAGATGAACTTGCCGGCGGAGGAGTTCACCGGCGGCGGAACGAACGAGAGTGGCTTGACCGCGGAGATGATCGAGCGAATCCGCGCGCTGGGTGGGACGATCGGCGTCGGAACGACTCCGGCCGACTTGAAGAGCGTCTCGGAGGCAGCACCGGGTTCGTGGCCTGGCCCTCTCTTCGCTGCCACCGTCGACAATACGTGTGCCGGCTCGACTCGCTCGTTCGCACAGTCCTATCTCTATTCGCTCCGGCGCATGAACGGAAAGGGCATCACCCTCGGTACGGATATCAACGGCCTCGAAGATCGATTGAATCCTCGCTTCGGAACGCAAGCCTGCTACTCGCGCGGGAACATTCCCCGCTCGCTCATGTATGCGGCGGATGGAACGAAGCTCGTCGATACGTCGACGCATGTTCCGATCCGATTTCGACCGAGCATCTTCGCGTTGGCCGACGGGACGGCAGGTCTCCAACGTGCGGCAGAGCGCGGACGATCGGGACTCCGATACTCGCACTACATCGGTGTTCCGACCGGGGGGCGATTCGCGACGCTCCTCGATCCGCCTGGATACCAGGCGCGCATCGCGGAGGCGTTGCTCGACTGGCAGAAGTTCCACTACTCGTACGTGGGAACGACGCTGCTTTCCGACGGCTTGGTTGGCACGAGCGGGCTCGCGACTCTGAACCCGAGCGTCACCGGGAATCGGACCTTCGATTACAACTTCGACGGGCTCGCCCACTACGGAATGCTCCCGGACATGATGCAAGACGCGCGTGTCGTCGGCCTCACCCAGGAACAATTGGGCCCGATGTTCCAGGGTGCCGAAGCCATCGTGCAGACCTGGGAGAAAGCGTGTCGCTTCCCGGGCACGGTCTGCAACTAGCACGCGCGCCCGAACGGGCGGTGTACGATGCGATGTGGTCGAGCTTCCGGGGCGGCAGTTGGGCCGCTATCGCTTGCTGCGTCTCCTCGGCTATGGAGGCATGGGCGAGGTGTATCTCGCGAGCTCGCGCGGGGCGGCGGGGTTCGAGAAGCTCGTGACCGTCAAGATCCTGCGCAAGCAGGTGAGCCAGGACCCGGCGCGCGTCAAAGACCTGCTGCGCGAGGCCTTCATCGGCGTGCGCCTCGATCACGAGAACATCGTGCAGGTATTCGACCTCGGCGAGCACGAGGGCACGTACTTCCTCGTGATGGAGTACGTGCGCGGGTTCTCGCTGCGCGAGGTGATCGCGTTCTGCGCCGAGAAGGCCGAGCCGCTGCCGTTCCGTCCGATCGCGCATGCGGTGCGCTGCGTGGCGGATGCGCTCGAGTATCTGCATCGGGTGCGCGGGCCGCACCGCAAGCAGCTCGGGCTCATCCATCGCGACGTGTCGCCGTCGAATATCCTCCTCGGCGCGGAGGGGCGCATCAAGCTCAGTGACTTCGGCGTCGCGGGCATGGTGATGGATGCCGCGCGTGCGGGCGTGGTGATCGGCAAGCCGCGCTATCTGCCGCCGGATGCGCGGCACGGGATCACCGCGACGCAGGGATGGGATCTGTACGCGCTCGGCGTGGTGCTGCACTCGGCGCTGTCGAACGATCCCGATGTCGAGAACAGCGGCGCCGCGGGGGCGACGGTGATCGGCGCGCGCCTGCCGTCGCTCGCGGAGACGCGGCCTGATTGTCCGCCCGCGCTGCGCGAGCTCGTCGAGAAAGCGACCGCGCGCACGCCCGAGGATCGGCTGCACGATGCGTCGACGTTTCGCGCGATGTTGGATGCGGCAGTGCCGCGGCAGGCGGACGACATCGATTACTGGCGGCAGTTTCTCCAGGACTTCTACAAGCGCGACGAGTTCGTGGCGCGGTTCGGGACGCTGCCGCACGTCGAGGATCTGGTGCCCGAGCTCGCGGCGGATTCGATCGAATCTCCCGCGGTGGCATACATCGAGACGGTGGTGGTGGATGCGGCGCGGCCGATCCGGTTCGGCATCTCGCCGGCCCTCGGCGTGACGGCGGCGCGCGCGCAAGCCGATCGGATCGCGGCGTGGTTGCGAAAGCGGATCGAGCGCGACGTGAAGCCCGTCGTGCTCGGCGACTACAAGGCGCTCGTCGATGCCACGGTGGACGGCGAGGTCGACTTCGCGTGGATGCCGCCGATCAGCGTGGTCCAGGCCGCGGAGCGCGGATGCGGCGTGGTGGCGGTCGCACAGCGCTACGGGCGGCCCACGTTCGATGCCGCCATCGTCGTGCGGCCGGACTCGACGATCACCGAGATGGCGGACCTCGTCGGGAAATCGATCGCGTTCGTGGATCGCGATTCGTCGAGCGGTTTCCACTATCCGATCGACGCGATCACGCGCGAGGTGGGTCCGCCGCACGAGGTGCTCAAGGAGCAGCACATCCTCGGATCGCACAAGGCGGTGTGCGAGGCGGTGCAGCACGGCTGGGTCGATGCCGGCGCGACGTACATCCTGCGCGACACGACGAACACGATCGTGCACTCGGGATGGATCGACCTCACGGACTTCGGCGAGCTGCGCGTGCTGAAGATCGCGGGGGCGGTGCCGTGCGATGCGATCGCGCACCGACCGGGGCTCGCGCCCGCACTCGTCGAGAAGATCGCGAGGACGCTCGTCGATATCGACCCGGCGGACACCGAAGGCGCGACGATCCTGCGCGAGGTGTTCCACACCAGCGGCATGTTGCGCGCGGATCTGCGCATCTATGAAGAGGTGCGCGAGATGCTGTCCCGCGCACGCTGAGGTATGGTCCCGCCCGAACAAACGATGTCGCGCAACGAGCAGATCTACGACTCCATCCTCGACACCACCGGTCACACGCCGATGGTTCGCCTCTCGCGGATCGCCAAAGGCTTGCCGTGCGAGCTGCTCGCGAAGTGCGAGTTCATGAACCCCGGCGGTTCGGTGAAGGACCGCATCGGTGTTCGCATGCTCCTCGATGCCGAGCGCGAGGGCCGCATCAAGCCGGGTGACACGCTGATCGAGCCGACGAGCGGTAACACCGGCATCGGTATCGCGATGGCAGCGGCGGTCCGCGGCTATCGCGTGATCATCACGCTGCCCGAGAAGATGTCGCAGGAGAAGCAGGTCGTCCTCGAGGCGCTCGGTGCGGAGATCATTCGCACGCCGACCGAGGCCGCGTGGGATTCGCCCGAGAGCCACATCGGCGTCGCGCGGCGGCTCAAGGAGATCATCCCGAACTCGCACATCCTCGATCAGTACTCGAATCCGTCGAACCCGGCCGCGCACGAGGAGGGCACGGGGCGCGAGATCATCGATCAGTGCGGCGGCAAGCTCGACGCGATCGTCATGACCGCGGGCACCGGTGGCACGATCACCGGCGTCGCGAAGGTCATCAAGCGCGAGGTGCCGGGCTGCAAGGTGATCGGCGTCGATCCCGAGGGTTCGATCCTCGCCGGACCGGGCGAGATCAAGAGCTACAAGGTCGAGGGCATCGGCTACGACTTCATCCCCGACGTGCTCGATCGCCGCCTCGTCGACCGCTGGGTCAAGAGCAACGATCGCGACTCATTCCTCGTCGCCCGTCAGCTGATCCGCCAAGAGGGCCTCCTGTGCGGTGGCTCGTCGGGTTCGGCGGTGTGGGCGGCGATGCAGATCGCGAAGGAGCTCGGCGCGGGCAAGCGCGTCGTCGTGATCCTGCCGGACTCGATCCGCAACTACCTGTCGAAGTTCGTCGACGATCGCTGGATGCGCCAGCAGGGCTTCGTGAAGGGCGATTGGGAGGTCGGCACCGTCGGCGATGTGGTCCGCGCGCTCGGTCGTCGCGAGGTCATCTCGCTCGATCTCAACGACAAGCTCGGCCGCGCGACGGACGTGTTCAAGGAACACGGCATCTCGCAGATGCCCGTCCTCGACCAGGGAAAGCTCGCGGGCATCCTCACCGAGAGCGACTTGCTCCATCACCTCGTCGCGGGTCGCGTCACCAAGGACACGCTCGTCGCCGAGATCATGGAGCGCAAGGTGTCGACGGTCGGGCTCAACGCCTCGTCGAGCGAGCTGCCTCGCATCTTCGAGCGCGGCGAGGTCGCGATCGTGATCGACGACGCGCGCAACGTGACCGGAATCGTCACGAAGATGGACCTGATCGAGATGCTCGCCGCGCGGAAGAACCAGATGCCGTCGTGACCGCGCTGGCCGCAGCGGCACCGAAATTGGTTCGACCTCGTTGCGTTCCTCGACGGCATCGATCGCGTTCGTAAGACAGCATTCAGGTTCTGACACGGTTGCGCACGATCGTGCGCAGTCATGTCCGATCTCGTCGTGAATATTGGCTTCCATCGCCGAAGCCACTTCGCATATACGTGCCGCGTGACGGTGAGTGAGCGGATCGGCGAGTACCGGATCGTCAACGAGATTTCGCGAACCGCGGCCTCGAGCACCTACGAAGCGGTGCACGCGGTACTCCCGCGGCGCGCCGTGCTCAAGGTGATGGCGAGCGCCACGCATCGCATCGCCGTCCGCGCGCTCCGCGAGGCGTACTACCTCGAGACGATGGATCACCCCGGCGTCCCGCGGTTGTTCGAGTCCGCGCTGCTCGCGGATCGCCGTCCGTGGTTCGCGCGCGAGCTCGTCGAAGGACCGACGCTCGCCTCGTTGTTCATCCGCCGGCGCAGCGAAGCACTGGACGTCCTCGAGCACGTCCGCGACGTCGCCGAAGTGCTCGCGCACGCGCATGGCCACGGCGTGATTCACGCGGGCCTACGCCCCGATCGCATTCTCCTCTCGCGCCGTCCGCGCGGCTTCGCCCTCTGCATCCCCGATTGGAGCGAAGCGCGCGCTCACGATGCGCAGCCCACGCCGTTCAACGGTGCATCCGGCGCGTGGCACTACGCGGCGCCCGAGGTCGTGATCGGCGACGTCATCGACGATCGCGCCGACGTGTTCTCCCTCGGCGTCATCGCGTACAAGCTGCTCACGGGAAACCTTCCGTTCGAGCGCGGCGCGATCCAGACGCACAACGATGGCGAGCGTCACGTCCCCACGCTCGATGTCGTCCCGGAGACGCCCCGCGAGATGGCCGCGATGGTCGATCAGATGCTCGCGTACGATCGCTGGGATCGCCCGAGCAGCACCGAGGTGTTCAAGGACGCGACGTGGCTCGTCGAGGCGCTCGCCAGCGCGCGCATGCGGATCCGCAATCCGCGGTGGACACCGCAGATCGAAGTCGCGCACCCCGAGGCGCTGGTCACACCGCGCGCACAAGCGCTGATCGTCTCCGAGATCTCGACTGGGGAGATCACGAGTGGCGAGCTCGTCGTCCGCGATCTCGCGATGAACGAGCTCTCCGCGCTGTCCGCCGACGAGATCGCGATCGGCGCACCGACCCAACGCGTCCTCCAGGATGCGAGCCCGGTCGCACTCGAAGCTGCGCTGCTCTCGCTCACCGACGCAGAAGTCGACGACGAATACGCCGAAGTCGAGATCTCTGGACCGTACTCGCGCCACGACACCGACACCGACGGCGACTAGGCCTGCGTCGGCATCACGCGCGTCGCGGGATCAGCGCGAGCACCGCGTCGATCAGATCGGCCGCATCGTCGGCCTCGCCGGCCAACCCCGATCCGCACGCGGTGATCGCCACGCGCTCGCCATCCTCGACGATCGTGAGCACGCAGCCGCCGACCGGATCGCTCTTCGATGCCAATCGCGCGGGCGAGCTCACCGCGCACGACAGCGGCACGGGCGTGGCCACGCGGATCTTCGACAGGCACGCGCGTCCACCGACGACCTCGGCGATCTTGTCGAACACACCCGCACGCCCCGCGGTGAACGATCGACGCTTGAACGCCAACGGCACCGGCACCGCGCGCGCGGCGGTCAACAGTCGCGAGCACAGCCCGCGGCCCTGCGCCTCGCGCGCGAGGATCTGCTTCGCGCGCGCCTCGAACACCTCGAACGGCTCGGGCTCGCCGTGATCGAACCGCACGCTGATCGCGGTGGGCACCACGCGCCGCTTGCTGCGCTCGCGATCGCCCGGCTCGCCCGGTGCGATCGGGATCTGAAACGTGGGCGAGAACTTCGCGTCGGGCTTCCCGGTCACGCGATGAAGCACGCGGCCCAACGCGTACGCGAGCTCCAACGCACGCGGCGCCGGCGCGGGTAGCTCGCGCCACGCGACGCCGAGGGGAATCGCCTCCGACACGAGCGCGAGATGAGGAAGGTCATCGCCTCCGAGTCGCGACGACAGGGGCTCGTCGCGTCGCGATGGCAGATCGCCGGAGGTCTCGGACGAGACGATATCCCCGTCTACCGCTGGGGAGATGGTCTTCGTGGCGGGGTTCGATATCGCAGCGGGGTTCGCGACAAGCTCCGCGATGGTCGCGTGGTGCTCGGCGATCCGTGCGGCGAGCCACGCGTGTCCGTACCCGTCGACGACCATGTGGCACGTGGATGTCGTCGCGAGCTCGCCGACGCGGCCGAGGCCGAGCCAGGGTCCCGCGCCGTCGCGCCAGGCGCGCCGATGACCGTGCCGCGCGACGGTGATGCGCTCTTCGCCGATCGACACGCACACGAACGGGACTTCGTTCGTGTGCACGAGCGACGCATCGAAGCGGATCCGCGCGGGGGCGCCGAACGTCGTCGTCGACGTGCGCGCGATGTCCGCGAGCCGCGCGACGAGCGGGCTCTCGTCGCTGACGCGATCGCAGAGGCGCGCGAGCGCCACGGTGTCGCCGATCGCGAATGCAGCGATGTCGAGCGATGACGGGATCACGCGCGCGCCGTGATCGCTGCGTCGGATCGTGACGGCGAGTGGTTGGTCGGGTAGTTGCCCGTCGAGCTCGCGCAGCGCGTCGCGGGCGGCGTGCGCGCGGCAGATCGCGTCGACGATCGGATCGAGCGGCGGGGCCGAGCGGTGGCCGATGAACGTGTCACCGTTCGGCTCGGCGTCCGAGACCACGTAGTGTGCGCGGGCCGGCAGTGGCTCGGCGGCGGCGGCCGTACCTGCGACGAGCCACCAGGTCGGACCGAGCGCGGAGACATCGGTGATCGCGGCGAGCTCGTCGTGGAGCTCGCGAGCGCGGCGGGCCCAAGAGATCACGAGAGCTCCAGGATGTAGACCGGTTGGACCGGATCGTCACGGAGCGAGCGCTGGGTAAAGCCGGCCGCGACGGCGAGGGCGGAGATGGCGGACGAGGAGGGCGCTGTGCGGACGACGAGGGGACCGAACGCACGCCTCAATAATGTAGAGCCGAGGTGATCGGCGTGGGCGGCGATACGGGTGCGGGAGGCGGACGGGTCGAGCTCGACGATGAAGGCGCGTCCGGCGGGAGCGAGCACGCGGCGCAGCTCGGCGAAGGTGCGAGCGCGGTCTTGGACGTGGCGGATCGAGGACACCATGACGGCGACGTCGATCGACGACGATACGAGCGGGATCGCCTCGCCGGCGGCGCGGAGCACGGTCACATCGGGATGAGGCATCTCGCCGGCAAAGTCGCGTGAAGGGTCGACCGCGATCACCGTGAGCTGTGGATAGCGCACGCGGGTCCTGGCGGCGAAGGTGCCGGGACCACAACCGAGATCCAAGATGCGTCCGGCCGGCGGTCGCGAGTGCGACACGGGCGACTCGAAGATCATGTCGAGCAGGCGGTCGTCGAGATCGCCGAACGCGGGTCGCTCGTCGCGGGCGTAGCGCCGTGCGCTCCGACCCTCGAACGGGTAGCGGAACAACCAGCGGTCGAGGAGTGACGAGAGCACGCGGGCCGACAATACCTACTCCCGGGGCGAGTCGTCGGTGATAGGGTCGGCCCAACTCCTCGGGGGGAGCGCATGCGTAAGCTCGTCGCGTTCGTTGTTTTGTTCGCCGCTTGTGGGGATGACGGAAACACCAGCGGCATTCCCGATGCGTGTAATCCGATCGATGGCCACGGGTGCATGTTGCCGTGGCCGTCCTCGACGTACATGAAGAAGGACTCGACGACCGAGACCGGTTATCGCGTCGACATCCCGCTCGCGGCGATGCCGACGAACGAGGACGAGGTCACGGTCGATCCCGCACCGCTCAATCGGTACGACGGATTCTCGATGACGGCGCCGCTGCTCGCGCGGTTCGAGACCGGCGTGTCGGCGACGGGCTTGCCGAGCTTCAAGAATCCCGACGAGTCGCTCGCCGCGGATTCGCCGATCGTCCTCGTCGATCTCGACACCGGAGAGCGCGCGCCGTTCTTCGCCGAGCTCGACGTGAACACGTTTGATCCGAACGTTCGCAACCTGATCATTCGACCGCTCGCGCGCCTGCACGAGAAGTCGCACTACGGCGTCATCATCACCACCAAGGTGAAGGCGGCCGACGGTGGTCCGCTCGTGTCGCCGAAGGGCTTCCTCGCGCTGCGCGATGGCGGCGACTTCGGTCATCCGCGGTTCTCGGCGCTGAAAGAGGGCTGGACCAAGATCGAGGCGGCGCTCGGAGATCTCGGCATCGCGAAGACCGACGTCGCGCTCGCCTGGGAGTTCCGCACCGCGAGCGATGACTTCATGCGCTCGGATTTGACGACGATGCGCGAGAAAGCGTTACCGGTGATCGGCACGAATGGCTCGGGCGTCGGCTTCACCGTGACGTCGACCAAGCCGAACCTCGCGACCACGTTCAAGCGCTACCTCGGCACGTACAAATCGCCAGACTTCCTCACCGACGGAGAGAAGGACGCATCGATCCTTCGCCGGGGAGCCGACACGCTGCCGACGAACACGGGCCTGCGCGATGCGCGGTTCGCCGCGATCATCCCCAAGTGCGTCACCGACGGTACGTACCCGCTGCCGCGTCCGACGGTGGTGTTTGGCCACGGCCTGTTCGGTTCGGCCGAGGAGTATCTCGACGATGACTTCGTCGGCGATCTCGCGCAGGACCACTGCCTCATCATCATCGCAGGTGACTTCATCGGCCTGACGTCGCGCCAGCTGCAGCTCGCGCCGCTCGCCGTCAACGACATGAACCGCGGCACGCAGATCAGCGAGAAGCTCGCGCAGTCGGTGATCGACTTCATGTCGCTCGGCGCGGTCACGCGCGGACCGATGTCGACGTCGGCAGACTTCCAGTTCAATGGCACGAACCTGATCGATCCCGAGAAGGTGTTCTACATCGGCGGATCGCTCGGCGGGATCATGGGCAACACGCTGATGGCGTACGACCCGAGCTTCAAGAAGGGCGTGCTCGCGGTGCCCGGCGGCGTGTGGTCGATGTTGTTCGAGCGCAGCGCCGCGTGGTTCGCGCTCCTCGGCGCGGCGCAGGGCAGCTACTCGGATCCCGAGGTCTATCAGCTCGTCGTCTCGTTCCTGGGGCTCGCGATGGAGCCGTACGATCCGATCACGACGGCGGCACACGTGATCAAGGATCCGTTGTTCGGCCAGCCTGCGAAGGACATCTTGATCTGGTACTCGATCGGCGATTGCCTCGTGACCAACATCTCGACGGAGATGATCCTCCGGACGATGGGCATGAAGATTCTCGGTCCGAGCGTGAGGATGCCGTGGCACATCGAGGTGGCCGAGGGTCCTCTCACGAGCGGCGCCACGGTCTACGACGAGCATCCAACGCCGATGCCTCCCGACACGAACCAGCCGCCGGCCGAGGACAACGGGACGCACTCCGGCGTGAACCGCAACCCGTCGGCGCTGCGCCAGGTCGAGCAGTTCCTCTTCCAGAACCAAGTCGTCGCGGAATGTAAGAGCGGTCAGAACATCGTGCCGTGCAACTGCAACCCGGATGGTGGTGGCGTATGCGACTAGCGAATCTCTCGCCGTTGTTCACGATCGGTCTCGTCGCCGCGGCGCTCGCCGCCTGCGGACCCGACGCGCGCAGTGGATCCGATGGTGGTGGATCCGGAAGCGACGGCGGCGGCCCGCAGTGTGTCGATGGCATGCACCAGTGCCTCGGCTCGACATATCAAGTCTGCGCGGGCCAGCAGTGGACCACGCAGCAGGACTGCAGCGCTGCGTGCGATGCCGTGCTCGGCTGCGTGGCGTGCGCTCCGACGACGTCGGTGTGCCAGGACGGCAACGTGCACAGCTGCACCGCGACCGGCGAGATCGGTCCGGAGACGATGGCGTGCACCGGATCGAACATCTGTCAGAACGGTACCTGCGTCGACGCGTGCGCCGCGGCCGCGACGAGCCGCAGCTACACGGGCTGCGAATACTGGGCGGTCGACTTGGACAACGCCGAGGAGATCCAGGATCCACCGCCGTGCACCGGCGACAACCAAGGCGTCGCGAAGGCGATGTCGAAGGTGTGCATGGCGGCGGACGGAATGACGTCGGCCGGCGGCTGCGATCCGCCGAGCGACACCTGCCCGGTGGGATACACGTGCCAAGCCGCGACGGTCTGCGTGCTCGATGCGCAGCACGCGCCGTTCGCGATCGTCGTTTCGAATCCGCAGTCGCGCTCCGTCGACGTCACGGTGACCGCGGCGAACGGAACCACGACGTTCATGGCCACGGTGCCGGCGGGCCAGGTGCAAGCGCTCCTCCCGCAAGCCGCGCCGCAGAGCATCGCGGATCAATCGATCGACGGCAGCGGCACGCAGAAGAAGGCGTACAAGGTGACTTCGACGCTGCCGATCGTCGCGTACCAGTTCAACCCGCTCGACAACTCGAACGTGTTCTCGAACGACGCGTCGCTGTTGATCCCGCGCACAGCCTTCGACATCGAGTACTACGTGATGAGCAAGCCGAGCATCGATCGCCGGACGGGCATCCCGGCCGCTTCGAGCTCGAACCCGTACCTCGGCTATCTCGCCGTCGTCGCGTGGTCCGATGGCACCGTCATCGAAGTGACGCCGAAGGTCGCCACGCTCGCCGGTCCTGGTCAGCCCGCGATCGCGGCCGGTGTCGCGACGACGTTCACGCTGAACGCGTTCGACGTGTTGTCGCTCCAAGCGGCGGGAACGGGCGATCTGACGGGCAGCAAGATCCGTGCGTCCGGCGTGAACCAGATCCCGTTCGGCGTGTTCGGTGGCCACGAGGCGATCAACTTCGGCGAGACGACCGCGCCGCCCGGTCTGTTGATCCCGCGGGGGCCGTGCTGCGCCGACCACCTCGAGGACATGATGTTCCCGACGTCGACGTGGGGAAAGACGTTCGCGATCACCCGCAGCCAGGTGCGCATTCCGAACTACGCCGATCCGGACGTCATTCGCATCATGGCGCAGAAGGCGGGCACGACCGTGACCATCACGCCGGCGCCGACCGGATCGTGCAGCACGCTCGGACCGGGTGCGTTCTGCGAGGTGAAGATCTCCGCCGACACCGTGATCGTGGCGAACGAGCCGATCCTCGTCGGTCACTATCTGCAGGCCGACATCTGGCAGGACTTCATCGGCGCCGTCGTCGGCGAGGGTGACCCGTCGATGGCGATCGCGGTTCCGACCGAGCAGTTTCGCAACGACTACACGATCCTCGTGCCAAGCCAGTACGCGAAGAACTTCCTGTCGATCGCCGCGAACGCCACGGGCGCGGTCACCGTCGACGGCACCGCGGTCACGCTCGCGGCGAACGGTACGTATCGCGCCGCGCGCGTTCCCGTCACGGCGGGCCAGCACAAGATCGTGTGCCCGGGTGGCTGCGGCGTCGAGGTGTACGGCTACAGCGACGCGGTCTCGTACATGTTCGCCGGTGGACTCGATCTGAAACAGATCGTCATCCAGTAGTCACTCGATGATCAGCTGCGCTGCTTGCTGCAGCGCATCGGCCATCTCGCTCGCACTCGCGAAGCGATCGTCCTGGTGCTTCGCGAGCGCTCGCTGCAGCATCGCGTCGAGTGCGATCGGAAGCGTCGCGTCGAGCGGCGGTGGCACGTCGTGGAGGTGCGCTTCGATCAACGCGAAGTCGTCGGTGGTGCTCCACGGCGGCGCGCCCACCAGCATCTCGTACAGGATGATGCCCATCGAGTAGAGGTCGCTGCGGTGATCGACCTTCTCGCCGCGCAGTCGCTCGGGCGCGATGTAGCGCAAGCTGCCGACGACGGAGCCCTGCTGTGTGAGCCTCGCGCCGCCCTCGAACGTGGCGAAGCCGAAATCGATCAGCACGACGCGCTCGACGGGACCCGGCGACGGTTCGAGCATGATGTTCGCGGGCTTGAGATCCCGGTGCAGGACGCCGAGCGCGTGCACCGCGGACAGCCCCTGCAGCGCTTGCCACGCGTAGCTCGCCGCGCGTCGTGGTGGAACGCGGCCGAGCTCTTTGAGGACGCCGCGCAGGGTCCGGCCGCGCAACAGCTCGACGACGAGGTACGGCTCGTCGTGATCGGTGACACCGGTGTCGAGGAGCGCCGCGATGTTGCGATGCCGCATCTTCGCCTGCACCTCGCCCTCGCGGTGGAATCGCTGCTTGATCGACGGATCGGTCCCGAGGATCGACGTCCGCAGGATCTTCACCGCGACATACGCCGAGGTCTGCTGGTCGAGTGCGCGATAGACCGTCGCCATCGCGCCCTTCCCGATCGGTGCGTCGAGACGGAAGCGACCACCGAGGACCTGCCCGGTCCGGTCGATCTTGTCGCGATCTGACGACGACACGGCCCCACCTTACCACCGAGGAAATGCGCTATACGAGGTGCGTGCGCCACCTGGTGAGCATCGCCGACCTGGACGCAGCCGAGATCACGGCCATCCTGGATCACGGTGATCGCTACTGGCCGATGGGCGACGAGCCGATCAAAAAGCTCACGTCGCTTCGCGGCCGGACGGTCATCAATCTGTTCTTCGAGAACTCGACGCGCACGCGCACGTCATTCGAGCTCGCTGCGAAGCGACTCAGTGCGGAAGCGATCAATATCTCGAGCTCCGCGTCGTCGATCTCCAAGGGCGAGACGCTGATCGACACCGCGCGAAATCTGATGGCGATGCATCCCGATGCGATCGTCGTGCGTCACTCGTACGGTGGCGCGGCCGCGGTGATCGCGAAGTCGGTCAAGGCGAGCGTCATCAACGCGGGTGACGGTCAACACGAGCATCCGACGCAAGCGCTGCTCGACGCCGCCACCATTCGTCGCCACAAAGGCAAACAGGGCTCTATCGAAGGGCTCGAGGTCGTCATCGTCGGCGACCTCGCGCATTCGCGCGTCGCGCGCTCGAACATCCTGTGCCTCGCGAAGCTCGGTGCGCGCATCCGCGTGTGCGCGCCGTACACGTTGATCCCGCGCGGCATCGAGCTGATCGGCGGCGAGCTGACGCGCGAACGCGTGCGGGTGGTGACGCGTCTCGAGGACGGGCTCGAGAACGCGGACGTCGTGATGATGCTGCGCGTGCAGAGCGAGCGGTTCGAAGGCGAGGCGCCGCGGTTCCCGAACACGCGCGAGCTGTCGCGAACGTTCGGTCTGTCGGAGCGCACGCTCGCCTACGCGAAGCCCGACGCGATCGTCATGCACCCCGGTCCGATGAACCGCGGTGTGGAGATCTCGCCGCAAGTCGCCGATGGACCGCGCGCCGTGATCCTCCAGCAAGTGTCGTGGGGCGTCGCGATTCGCATGGCTGTTCTCGAGCGCTGCGTGCTCGGTGATGCCATTCCTTCTCCCGTCACGCCCTGAGATTCATGACGAGCGCGCTGTCCATTCGCGGGATCGTCAAGAAGTTCGGGAATCACGTCGCGGTCGACGACATCTCGTTCGAGGTCCCGCGCGGCGTCGTCTACGGCATCCTCGGGCCGAACGGCGCGGGCAAATCGACGACGCTGCGGATGATCAACGACATCATCGCGCCCGATCGCGGCGAGATCCGCATCCTCGGTGATCTGACGCCCGGTATCGCCGCGGCGAAGAAGATCGGCTACCTCCCCGAGGAGCGCGGCTTGTACCCGAAGATGAAGGTCGGCGAGATCGTCGAGTTCATGGGCGAGCTGCGCGGCCTGTCGCGCGCGGAGGCCAAGACGCGCGGCACCGCGTGGCTCGGGCGGCTCGGGCTCACGAAGTGGATGGGCAACAAGGTGCAGGACCTGTCCAAGGGCATGCAGCAGAAGGTGCAGTTCGCGACAGCGCTGCTGCACGAGCCCGATGTCGTCATCCTCGACGAGCCATGGAGCGGCCTCGATCCGATCAACGCGGAAGTGCTGCGCGAGATCGTCGACGAGATCCGCGAGAGCGGCCGCACGGTGTTGTTCTCCACGCACCAGATGGAGCAGGCGGAGAAGATCGTCGACGCGCTGTGCATCATCGCGCGCGGCAAGCTCGTGCTCGAAGGCAAGCTGCGCGATCTCAAGACCGCAGCCGGCGCGGATGGTTGGCTCGCGCTCGCATTCTCCGACGACGCCGCGCGCACGAAAGCAGACACGGTGATCGCAGACACCACGCTCGTCGGCGAACGCCGTGACGCACGGGAAGATGATCACGACCTCGAGGTGAAGTCGTCCGATCCGCAGCGCTTGCTCGCCGCGCTCGTCACGGCCGGCGTGTCGGTGCGCAAGTTCGAGATCGTCACGCCATCGCTGCACCAGATCTTTGTCGACAAAGTCGGACCGGAAGCGGCGGTCGCCGAGCGTCGCGAGGAGCCCTCGGCATGAGCATGCGAAACACGTGGGTCATCGCGCGTCGCGAGCTGCTCGAGCGCATCAAGTCGAAGTGGTTCGTGGTGATCACGCTGCTCGGGCCGGTGTTCATGGTCGCGCTCGTGGTGGTGCCCGCGATCATCAGCGCGAAGAGCACGTCGGGTGCACGCATCGATATCGTCGATCACACCGGCGTCATCGGCGAGCCGATGGCGAAGAAGCTGCGCGCAGATCACGAGTGGGTCGTCACCGTCGTCGACAAGGACACGCCGGACCAGGTCGAGCTCGACAAGATCCGCGACGACAAGATCAACGGCTTCCTCGTGATCCCACCCGGCGCGGTCGTCGTGTCGAATGCGCTTTATCGCGGTGACAACGCCGCGAGTCAGTACGTCAAAGGATATCTCGAGAAGGCGATGATCGACGTCGTGTCCGACGCGCGCGCGGATCTCGTGAAGCTCACGGCCGAGCAGCGGGCGACGATGACCGGCGACATCGACGTCGTCGCGATGCACTCGACGGGCGAAGCGCAAGGGAGCTCGGGCCTCGGCTCGTTCTTGATCGCGTACATCCTCGCGTTCATCCTCTACATGGTGATCACGCTGTACGGCGTGAACGTCATGCGCAGCGTGGTGCAGGAGAAGACCAGCCGCGTGATGGAGTTCTTGGTCGCGGTCGTGAAACCGCAGAGCCTGATGTCGGGAAAGATCATCGGCGTCGGCGGCGCGGCCCTGATCCAGCTGACGGTGTGGCTCGGGATCGGCGCGATCACGCTCGCCTACCGCACGGAGATCCTCGGCGCGTTCGGGATCGCGAGTGGAGAGTCGCCGCTGCCGCCGCTCGACTTCTTCGCCGTCTCGATCACGATCGTCTACTTCATTCTCGGCTACTTCTTCTACTCCGCGATGTATGCCGCGGTAGGTGCGATGGTGTCGTCCGAGCAGGACACGCAGCAGGTCCAGATGCCCGTGACGATGCTGCTCGTCATCGGAGTCATGTGCTTTCAGCTCATCGCCTCGAGCCCGCGTGGCGGTGCGGCGTCGGTGATGACCATGGTTCCGTTCTGGTCGCCGATGCTGATGCCGATGCGCTTCGTGCTGGGAGGTGCGACCTTAGGCGAGGTAGCGCTCTCGCTCGGCATCCTGCTCGTATCGACGCTCTTGGTCGTTCGCGCGGCAGCGAAGATCTACCGTGTCGGCGTGCTTCTATATGGCAAGCGACCGAGCGTGCGAGAGCTCGTTCGGTGGCTTCGTTATTGAAGTCACACCAAGACTGTAAATCCGTCGCGAATCGCCTTACACTTTTTGCAATGCGCCGGGGAATCGCATCCGTTCTGGCTGTCGTGGCAACTGCACCACTCGCGTGGGCGCAATCTGCTCCAGCCGATGTCGTGGATTCCGCGGCCGAACCGCCGGATGTAACAGAGGGTGCGGGGCCGGTCATCGGCTACGGCGCCCTCCCAGGCGGACTGTGGGCGCCGAGCGCCGAGACGTTGCCCAAGGGCGCCGTGCAGGTCGCGCTGCTCGGTGGCTACGGCATGCGCAACGACCTGATCAACACGAACACGAAGTTCACGCGCACCAGCGGTCGCTTCGCGATCGGCTTCGCGCCGCACGAACTGCTCAGCATCGCGCTCTCTCTCGATGGTCGCTTCGACAAGCACACGGGTGACGCGACGGGCAATGACGACGATGGCTATGTCGGCGATCCCCACCTATTGATCCGCGCCGGCAAGGCGTCGGGTACGCTGCACTTCGGCGGTCAGCTCGATCTGTGGGTGCCGGGCAAGGACGCTCCGTCGGTCGCCGGATCGGCGATCTCGGTCGCGGCATCCGGTCTCGTCTCGCTTGCAGCGGGCCCTGGCCTGCTGTCGTTCAACGCGGGCTTCCGCATCGACAACAGCGCGAAGTCGGTCGATCAGCCGACGCTGCTGTCCATCCAAGATCGGGTGTCGCTCGGCGTGTCCGAGTTCCACGCCGTCGTCGGTGGTGCTCACCTCGGCATCCCCGTCGGAACCAAGGCGTACATCGGTGCGGAAGGCCAGATCGATGTGTTCGTCGGCAGTGGCGACACGCCGATGGGCGCTGCCACCGCGCACGAGGCTCCGAGCCCGCTGATCCGCTTCGGCGCGAGCGGCGGGTATCACGTCAACAAGTCGTGGACGATCCTCGCGTACCTCGGTGGCGCACGCGTCCCGAAGATCACGAGCGCCGAGATCTCGGCCAATGACGTTCGCCTCGTTCCGTACGAGCCGACCTTCAGCTTCGGCGTCGGCCTGCAAGGTCGGTTCGGTGGACCGTCGACGAACGTGAAGAAGCGCGTCGATCCGGGCACGATCGATGTCCCGATCTTCGCGGCGGTCGAAGGCGAGATCCTCGACGAGGCGGGCAAGCCCGTCGTGGGCGCGAAGGTCACCGTCAAGACCTCCACGTACGAAGGTACCGGCGTCACCGACGACAAGGGCGGCTGGAAGGTCGAGAAGCTCCCGATCGGCAAGCAAGTGAAGGGCGTCGACACGATCACCGATGCGGTCGGCGAGATCACCATCGACGTCAGCAACAAGAAGCCCGTGAAGGTCACGGTCAACCTCAAGCCCGGCGACAACAAAGCGGAGCGCATCTCCCTCGAGCCGGTGCTTCCGCCCGGTCAGCTTCGTGCGGTCGTTCGCAATGCGAACACGGGCAAGCCGATCGGCGGCGCGACGGTGAAGATCGAGCCGGGCGGTCTGACGGCTACCTCGGCGGCGGACGGTCAGTTCTCCGTCGACCTCGCGCCGGGCACCTACAAGATCACCGCTTCGTCGCCGGGTCTCAAGGACCAGGAGCTCGACGTCACGATCGATCCCAATGGTGTCGCGATCAAGATCATCGAGCTCCGGTAGCGTGCTCCGTTCGCTCGCCGTCGGCATCGCTCTGATTGCCGCATGCCTCGTCGCGTGCGGTGGCAAGAAGGGCAACCCGATCGCGGAGCTGAAGAAAGCCGATGGCCCGATCGAGCGCCAGCAAGGCGAGGGCGCGTGGGCGGCGGTGAAGGTCGGGCAGCTCTATTACATCGGGGATGCGGCGCGGACCGCGGATGCTCCCGCCGAGCTGCAGATCACGGGAGGCGGCGCGACGATCACGATGCAGCCCCACACGGTGCTGCGGTTCGGTGGCAAAGAAGGCAACAGCAAGATCGCCGTCGAGCTCGGTGCGATCGACCTCGCCGGTAACGGTCTCGTCGGCCTCGATATCGGTGATGTTCGCCTGAAGTCCGGTCGTGTCCGCGTCACGTCGAAAGGCGAAGGCGCACAGCTCTCTCTCGAGATGGGCGATGCCTCCGTGTCGACGCTCAAGGGCGAGACGTTCGACATGGTGATCGGCTCGATCGTCGATCTGAATCCCGGCGACGTCACGGTGACGTCGGTCCCCGATGCCGCCGTCGCGGACGCGGCAGTCGACGCGCCGATCGACGCCGGTGCGACGGCGCCCGATGTCGCGACCCTGGTCGCCGAGGGCAAGAAGGTCGAGATCCTCCTCCCGGGCGAGAAGAAATGGACGGCGGTGCAACCCGGCCAGCTCGTCCTGACGCCCGCCTCGAAGGTGCGCGTGGGCAAGGGCTCGTCGGCGAAGATCACCGCGAAGGGCATCGTCCTCGACATGGCCGGCGGCTCGAGCATGACGCTCGGCGAAGGCCTCGCGCTGATCATGGACAGCGGTTCGGCGCACGGGCTCGTCGACGCCGGCGGAACCGGCAGCGTGAAGTTGCCGGGTGGTGCCATCGCGATCCGCGGTGGTCAGCAATCGGGCGCGGACGCGCGGTTCGACGTCTCCACGCGCGATACCAAGGTCGCGATGGCGCGCGGCAATGCGGAGCTGTCCGGCTCGACCGGCGGCAAGCTCGAGATGAACCGCGGCGAGAGCGCGACGCTCGCGAAGAACGGCACGATCCGCGTGATCGAGGCGATCCCGCAGTACTACGACTTCCAGGTCGCCGCCGGTGAGAGCGCGACGATCCACGATCCGCGCGGCAACACGGCCGTGCAGTTCCAGTTCGGCGGCAAGTGCAAAGATGGTGGCTTCATCGAGATGGATCAGAACGCACGGTTTCAGACCGCGAAGGTCTCCGGTGGCAAGGACAGCGCGAACCTCATGGCGGGCGCCGGGCAGTGGGCGTATCGCCTGCGTTGCTCGTCGGGCAGTGGCGACTCCGCGCCGGTCGCGTCGGGCCGCGTCCGGATCATGCGCGACGACGGTGGTCGTCCGCTGCCCAAGCAGGCGGCGACGGTGCCGATCGATGCCGACGGGCGCACGTGGCGCATCTCGTATCAGAGCGTGATCCCGCTCGTGCAAGTCTCGACGAAGGGCACGGGCACCGCGTTCAAGCTGCACATCGCGACCGGCGGCAAGGAGCAGGTCTTCGACGGCAAGGGGCCGAAGATCAACGTGCCGGGCACGAAGCTCGACGAGGGCACGTACACCTATTATCTCGAGCGCGACGGCGAGAAGGATCCCAAGGTCTCGACGCTGATCATCGACTTCGACAACACCGCGCCGCAGGTCTACATCCAGTCGCCGCCGGCGGTGAGCAGCAAGCCGTGGGAGCCGCAGATCCAGGTGCGCGGTGCGCTGATGCCGGGCTGGACCGCTGCCGCGTCGGGGGTGGAGATTCCCGTCGACAAACAACGGCGCTTCGTCGGCAAGGTCGACAAGCCAACCGGGACGACCACGCTGGCGATTCGCCTCTCCCACCCGCAACGTGGCGTGCATTACTACTTGCGTCGCGGCAAGTAGCCCGCCGCCCAGGTAGACTGCGCGGGTGCGCTGGCTGACCCGACTCGTGACCGCCGCGATCGGCGTCGTCGTGGCCGCGCTGATCGTCCTCGCGATTCGAGCGAAGCTCCCGTCGACGACCGTCGAAGGCTCGTTCCCGACGTGGGCGAAGTTTCGCGATGGCTCGCGCGTGACCGTCGGATCACCGGTCGTCATCGCGGGCGTGCAGATCGGTCAGATCACGCGGATCACGATCGAAGGAGCGTTCGCGCGCGTCGACATGGAGCTGCGCGACGACGTCTCGATTCCCGCCGATTCGTACATCACGCGGCGCGCGGACTCGCTGTTCGGCGATAGCTACCTCGAGATCATTCCGACGAGTGGCGAGGGCGGCGCTCCGAGCGAGCGGCTCCTCGCACGTACCGAGCAGATCACGCATGTCATCGAAGGTGCGGCGACGGACGCCGTGCTGCGCGGGATGGATCGGGGACTCCCGCGCGTCGACAACGCACTCGACGTGGTGCACGAGATCGTGATCGAAGGGCGCAAGCTCGTCACCGGTCAGAGCGCTGACAAGATCGAAGAGGCGGATCGTTGGCTCGCCTCGGGCAACATCGTCAGTCCGCTCGCGACCGCGCAGCACGCGATGGTTCGTGTCGACGAGCTGACCTCGCGCGGTGCGAGCGCGATCTCCGGACTCCCCGCGGAGTTCAACGCGACGCTCGATCGCATCGACGCGCGCACCGCGGAAGCGCGCAAGGGCATCTCCGAAGGCAAGGTCGCGCTGATCCAAGGCCTGCGCGACACGCGGGCGAACCTCGACGGTGCCGACAAGGAGATCGAGCAAGCGACCGAGCTCGTCGCCGCGATCAACGAGGGCAAAGGTGAGGACTGGAAGGGCACGCTCGGTCGCCTCGTCAACGATCCCGGTCTCGCCGATGCGCTCTACGACGCGAGCGAGTCCGGTCGCGAAGCGGTCGGCAGCTTCTATCGCTTCAAGTCGTGGCTCGGCATGCGCATGGAGGTCGGCATCTACGCGCGTGCGCCGCGCTTCTACGCGACCGCCGAGCTGCGCGCGCGCACGGACAAGTTCTATCTGGTCGAGTTCGAGAAGGGGCCGCTCGGCGGTAGCCCGTATGACTCCGTCGCCGAGGTCACCGGCTCGAACACGTACACGCGCCATCAGGAGATCCGCGACACGCTTCGCTTCACCGCGCAGTTCGGCAAACAGATCGGTCCGCTGTCCATCCGCGGTGGCCTCAAGGACTCCACGTTCGGTTTCGGTATCGACGTGCTGATGGCGTCCGGTCGCTTGAAGCTGTCGGGCGACGTGTTCGGCAGCTTCTCGCGCACGCCGCGGGTGAAGGTCGCTGCCGCGTTCGCGGTGTTCCGATCGATCTACATCCTCGGCGGCGTCGACGATGCGTTCAACACGCCCGGGTATCTGCAGATCAACAACGGTATCGATCAGGACGTGCCGACGCAGTTCACCGAGGTTCGCTACGGTCGCGATTGGTTCCTCGGCGCATCGCTGCACTTCGACGACGCGGATCTGTCGACGCTGCTTCGCGTGTACGGGGCGCTGCTCGTCGGCGCCCTCGCGCTGTGAGGATCAGCCGCCTGCGAGCGGCGACAAGAGATAGATCTCGTCGCCCTCGACGAGCACGCGGCCCTGGTTCTCCTCGAACGCGCAACGCTCGCCGTTGAGCATCAGCGTGTCGCGCAGGTGCGGGCTGTTCTCGATCGCCATGCGCAGCGGGACTCGGGCGGCGTCGGCCGCGTCGACGAGCGCGGCGAGCGTCGTCCCGGTCGGTACGCGGATGTGCTCGTCGACGTCGACCCAACCGTCGCCGATGCGGCCCTTGATCAAGACATGCACGCGGATCGTTCCACCGCGATGTCGATCGAAGATCCCCATTACTCGAGATACCCGTCGAGGATCTCGGTCATTCCGAGCTCGTCGGCGCGCGCCTTCGAGAGATGCCCCGAGGTCGTGTTCCACTTCATCGACGTGTAGTAGTCGTCGCGCAGGACAGGCAACGACACGCGGATGCCTTTGAGCGGACCGGCGCCGAGGTTGCCGTCACCTTCACCGAGCATGCGGCGATGCGGGACGAAGTCCTTCGGTGCGAGACCTTCGCGGCGATTGAACGCGGCACGCAGGTTCTGGATGCGCTCGCCCGCGACGAGCAGGTCGGCCTCGCTCATGCCCCAGCCGGTCGCGGCGTCGAGCAGGTCGGCCCACGGCAAGCGGCCGGTCAGCATCGTGAACATGCACAGGCCGAGGCCGTTCATCGCTTGGTGCGCGTTGGAGAAGTGCGCCTGCGCGACGCCTTTGCCCTCGGTGCCCTTCCACTTCACGTTGACCAGGGACTTGTCGACGGCCTTCGGCAGCGAGAACTTCGCGCCGAACGTCTCGTTCCACGACGCGGAGCCCGCGGTGTGCCGGCCCGGCGTGGGATCGGCGATGTACGTCACGCCCATCAGCGAGGTGAAGCGGCTGTCGTGATACGCGGGCTCGCCGCCATGCACGTGCACCGCGAAGTCGTCGCTGCCTTTGCCGACGTGAGCGGCCGCGCGTTGCACGCCGTGACCGAGCCACGCGCCGCAGCCCTCGCCCGAGCCCATCTTGATCGTGAGCGCGAGTGCGGCTTCGCCATCGCCCCAGCGCATGTCGATGCCGTCGAGGTCCGCGGGAGTCAGTATGCCGCGCTCCACCGCCTCGCACACCCAGGCGAGCGTCGCCGACGACGACACCGCATCGATGCCGTAACGATTGCAGGCGTCGTGACACGCGGTGACGAGCTCGATGTCGTCGTTCAAGAGATTCGCGCCGAACCCGACGATGGTCTCGTAGTCGGGACGCCGCACGTCGGAGAGTCCGCGCGACTTCACGTGAACGCGTCCCTTGCACGGCATCGGGCAATCGCCGCACGACAGCTTGTTGGTGATGTACTTGTCGACGACCTTGCCGTCGATCTTCATGCCCTTCTTCGCGAGGGGAAAGTCGCGCGCGCCGACGCCCATCCAGTTCTTGATCGGGGCGTCGCCGTTCTCGATCGACAGCGCGACGGCCGCGGTCGTGCCGCGCTCCGACCACAAGCGCCGCATCGACGCCGTCGGTGCTTCCGCCTTCATGCCCATCTTCGTCATGAGGCGGTACATCCAGCCGAGCCAGCTCTTCGGCTTGCCCATGTACGCCATGAAGCGCGCGAACAGACCGAGGTCTTTCTTGTAGTCGTCCGTGATCGACTTGCAGATCTTCTTGAACACGTCGGGCTTCGCGATCGGAACATCACCGGAACCACCGACGACGATCGCCTTGAGGTTCTTGCTGCCGTAGATCGCGCCGAAACCCTGACGACCGAACGCGTGATAGCGATCGTTCATCACGGAGGCGATGCGCATCTGCTTCTCACCGGCGGGACCGATCGCGGACACGCCGACGTCGCGCTTCGTGCCGTACTTCTTCGTCAGCGCGTCGAACGCCTCGGGGATCTCTTTGCCCCACAGATCGCCCGCCGGCTCGAACGAGATCTCGTCGTCGCGAATGACGAGCACCGTCGGCTCGCTCGCTTTGCCGGTGACGACGAGAGCGTCGTACCCCGCCGAACGCAAGTGACTGCACACGCTGCCGCCGGAGTTCGAGTCCGCCCAGGTGCTCGTGAGAGGTGACTTGCCGACGATCTGGATGCGTCCCGAGAACGGCGTGCGCAGCCCGGTGAGCAGACCGCTCGAGATCGCGAAACACGACGCGGGTGCGAGTGCGTCGGTGCCGGCCGGAAAGTGTTTCCACATCAGCCACGCACCGAGGCCATACCCGCCGAGATAGCTACGGTAGACGGATTCGTCGACGAGCTCGGTGCGATGTGTTCGCGCGCCGAGATCGACGAACAGAACCTTGCCGTGATGGCCGTAGCGAGGACGTGCGGGCAGCGCACGTTCCTCCCCCGAGCTCCCTGATGCGATCTCCCCCATGTCGCGGAGCATAGCTGGGATTCATCACCCCAAGCCTTCGTGGACTGCCGCCCCCTGACCCCACCATTTGCATAGCTAACACTGGTGAATCATTGGTCTCGGGCCTCGCGCAATCCTGGCCTTGGGCGTGCAGCCTTTGCGTTACATGCGCTTTCCCTCGTACTTGGTCGTCGCGCTGCTCGCTGCTACCGGCTGTGTCGGTGACGTCGTCGACGGGAGCATGACGGGAGACGACGACGGCGGGAGCAACGTGGGAGGCGGCGAAGCCGAGGCGATGTACAAGACGACGGTCCACACGATCGTCCAGGCCAAGTGCGGTCAAGCGACCTGTCACGGACAGCCCGGCGTCACGGGCATGTACGGCTTCGGTACGGCGGACGCGACGAATTCGTACACGCAGATCACGAGCACACCGACGCTCGTCGGTACCTACACCACCGCGTCGGCCGGCATCATCACGAAGATCAAGCAAGGCGGCGGTCACAACGCGGTCGTCTACACTCCGTCGGATGAGGCCTCGATCGGTGCGTGGCTCGCGAAGGAAGCGCAGGAGCGCACGGGTGGCGGTCAGCCGCCGCCGGTCGATCCCGTCGCGAAGTTGCGCGAGTGGTCGGGCTGCATGAGCATCGATAACTTCTCGACAGCCAAGATGCCGACCGCGTGGAACACGCTCGCGTCGGTGCAGAACCAACGCTGCGCGAACTGCCATCAGACCGGCCTCGACACGTTCCTCACCGGCACCGGCAACGCGCAGATCTTCTTCGACGGTCTCACCACGCAGAAGGACTTCCTCCTGAAGTACTTCACCGTCGACGCGACGGGCGCCGTGGTGATCAACACCGCCTCGATGGCGAACGCCGGCACCACGCTGCCGGGTCACCCGCGATTCAACCCGACCGACAACATCGGCATGACCGCGCTCAACGAGTTCTACACGCTGACGAAGACGCGGTTGACGGCTGGAACGCCGACGCCGTGCGATGCGCCGCGCTTGCCGCTGTAGTCACGCGCGACGCAGCAACAGGGCAGGGCCGTCGACCGCGACCGCGGGCTGGAGGCCTTGCTCGAACCGAACCGCCTCGAGCTTCTTGCCGTCCGATGCTTCGACGATGTCGCCGGGCTCGATGCGCTCTCCATCGGCGAGGGCCGCGCTGAGATCGCGCAGCAACACGGCCGCTTCCGTCGCCGCGGGGGCCTCGATGTCGAGCAGCACGAGGTCCGGACGACCGAACTTGCGCAACCCGAGCGACCACGCCGCGAGTTGCTGCGGTCCGGTCTCCTCGAAGAAGAACGTCACTTCGTGCATGACGTCGAACGCGCGCTCCGGTTCGAGCGCAGCGATCGTCGAGCCGAGGTGCGCGCGTGCGGCGTAGACGTCGACGACGATCGCCGCGCCTTCCTCGCAGATGCACTTCGCGAGCGCCCACGCGGCCTGCACGTGCCCGAGATCATCGGGATCGTCGATCGCCGCTTCGATGACATAGGCGTGCTCCGCGGCGAGAGCGGTCGCGGCGGCCTCGGCGCCGAGATCACCGGCGATGAGATCGGTGAACGGCGCGAGCACTTGCTCGGTGAACCATGTCGGATCCTCCGCACGATCCTTCGCGACGATCGCGATCGAGCTCGCACCTTCGCCGTGATCCGGCATGCCGTGTCCGCTGCGCGAGACCGGCAGTGGATCGGGCAGCTTCGCCGACGACAACGCGATCAGCGCGACCTGCGCCGCGCCCCCGCCGAGGACGTAGCCTTCTCGAATCCAGGGCCGTGCCACTAGTTGCCTTCGTCGCCGGCGTACATCGCTTCGATCTCGCGCGAGAAGTTCTGCGCGACCGCCTTGCGCTTGATCTTGAGCGTGGGCGTGAGCTCGCCGGTGTCGATTCCGAACGGACGCGACAGGATCGCGAACTTCTTCACCTGCTCGACACGAGCGAGCGTCTTGTTGACCTCGTCGAGCTGCGCTTGCACCGCGCCGCGGATGGCGTCGACACCGCCGAGCTTCGCGGCGACCGCATCGTCGACCGTGATGAGGCACGTGAGGAACTTGCGGCGATCACCGATCACGACGGCCTCGCCGATCAACGGCGACTGCTTGAGCGCCGCCTCGATGTTCTTCGGCGCGATGTTCTTGCCGCCGGCGGTGATGATGATCTCCTTCTTGCGACCCGTGATCGTGAGGAAGCCATCCTTGTCGAACGCGCCGAGATCGCCGGAGTGGAGCCAGCCGTTGATCAGCGTCTCCGCGGTCGCCTCGGGCTCCTTGTAGTAGCCGAGGAACACGTTCGGACCCTTCACGAGGATCTCGCCGTCATCGGCGATCTTGCACTCGAGGCCCGGTAGCGACGGACCGACCGAGCCGATCTTCGTCTTGCCCGGCAGGTTGAACGACGTCGGTCCGGTGTCCTCGGACTGACCGTAGATCTCGCGAATCGGGAGATCGATGCTCGAGTAGAACTCGAGAACGTCCGGTGCGATCGGGGCAGCGCCGGAGATCAGCGTGCGCGCGCGGTCGAAGCCGAGCGCGGCTTTGAGCTTGCTCAGCACGAGCTTGTGCACGACGCGATACTGCAGCTCGAGCGAGAGCGGCAGCTTCTCGCCGCGATCGCGATGCGCGTTGACGCCGGTCGACACCTTGCGCGCCCAGTCGACGAGGCGCTTCTTCGTGCCGGTGGCTTGCGCGAGCTTGCCCGTCACGCCCGCGTGGATCTTCTCCCACACGCGAGGCACGCCGAAGAACACCGTCGGACGCGCGTCCTTCAGGTTGTCGAGGAGCTTCTCCATCGACTCGGCGTAGTACACGCACGAGCCGGTCGTCGCGGGCATGTGCACCGTCGCCATCTGCTCGGCGATGTGCGACAGCGGCAAGTACGAGAGCGAGACATCGCTCGCCGTGCCCGCGCCGATATCGACGAGCACGCGCACGGTCCACGCGAGGTTCTCGTGCGAGAGCATCACGCCCTTCGGCGGACCCGTCGTGCCCGACGTGTAGATCAACGTGGCGAGGTCGGCCTGCTGGATCGCGTCGATACGCTCGTCGAGCGTCTTGTCCGGTGTGGCGTCGGCCTTCGCCAGGAAGTCGTCCCACGTGAGGACGCCGGCGCCGGTCGCCGTCGCGCCGCGCATCATCACGATGTGCTTGCACAGCGGCATCTTGTCGCGAAGCTTCTCGAGCTTGGCGAGCTGGCCGGCGTCTTCGACGAGGACGACGTGCGCTTCGGAGTGGTGCACGATGTACTGCACCTCGTCCGCGGAGCACGTCGTGTAGATGCCGGCCGCGGCACCACCCGCCATCATCGCGGCGTGATCGAGGATCACCCACTCGGGTCGATTGAACCCGAGGATCGCGACCTTGCCTCCCTTGGGGAAGCCGAGCGTGATCAACGCGCGCGCGGCAGCGCGAACCTGATCGGCAAAGGCCCGCCAACTCGTCGGCTGCCAGCGCCCGTTCAGCTTTACCTGATACGCGGTGGACGCGGGCCGTTCGGTGGCCTGTCGGAGCAAACGATGGGGAATCGTGTCGCGGGCCTTCGTCGTCATTCGGCTCCTAGTTTAGTTCTTTGCCTTACCCGGGAAGTACGCCGTCGAGCGCTTCTTGCCCTTCACCTTGAGCGTGCCGTCCGCGATCATCTTGCGGATCGGAAGCGCGAGGTCCTTCGTCGTCGTGCCGAGCTGCTTGTTGATCTGCTCGATACGCAGGCCCGGATTCTTGTTCACGAACGCGAGGAAGTCATCGGACAGCTTCTCGAGCTCGTCGCCCGTGCGTTTTGCTCCGCGACCACGGCCGCGACCGATTCGGAGACCGCCACTCGCTCCACCCCGACCCCCTCGACCCAAGGCGTTCTCCAGCGTGTCCATCGCTGCGCGGCGCGCGAGCTCGGTGACCTGCGAGACGAAATCGTCGACCAGGCGCTGGATGTCAGATTGAAGATTAGCCATTCGTATTCCTCGTAACGGAGTGTGAACTAGTGTTCAGAACTCGCGCATTCGAGCACACAACAAACTCCGACGGCAACAGGGGGTGCAACAAATTGCGGCAGCTGTCAGGACCCGCTGGGAGGAAATGCCGCGACCACCTCTTCGAGGGTGATGTACACGACCGGACCGGTGTGGTGCGAGGCGAGGAACATATCGGCGTGCTTGAGGAAATCGTTCACGCGGATGAACTCCGATTCGGAGAATCCGGGTGCTGGGTGGAAGCCCATCATCAGCGTCTTCGGCGATTCGAGGATCTGATCGCCACTCCAGTTCGCATCGAAGATCGCGTTGAGCTGGGCCAACGTCGTGTAGTCGATCATCACGCCGTTATCCGGAACCTCGAGGATCGTGAGAGTCGGGGCTTCCGCGCTCAACACGTTTGATTGATTCGGGTAATACGGCTGGCTCGTGTCATTGATCGGAGCCCAGTTCTCCATGTTCCAGCGGAACAACTCTTTGTCGCCCCAGGCGCCTTCGATGTACTTCCAGTTGAGCGCACTCGTATCCGCGGTAAAGCCGGTATCGGCCAATGCGGCGACGGTCTCGAGCGTCGCAGTCCAGCCGCCGGCGCGGAACGTTTTGGGCGTCGGCAGACCGTGCTGTTGGAACAGTGTTTTCGCGTGTTCGAGCAACGTACGCATGTTGTCGCGCCCGTACGCCCCGAGCTTGATCGTGTAGCCGGAGGTATCGGTCGCGTACACGGTGGACTGATCGGTGATGCAGGTGAGTCCGGCGGATTCGACGAAGCTGCAATACGGATGGATGTGCAATCCGATCTCGTCGTCGAAGTCCGTCTTCTGCTTGTTCAGCCACGCGACGATCTCGGCCTGTCGCGCCGGCGTCACCGTCGGATCGGTGAACGTGTACGGTGCTGCGAAGTGCGTGATTCGCATCCCGGGATGGTTTGTGTGCAAATGATCATGGTAGATGAGGGCCTGCTGCCCGGCATCTGCGAAGTCCCAGTCTGTGGTGACGAGAACGTAGTATGGCGCCGAGCGATTGAACGGAATCGCCGCGAATCCGGTGGAGCTGTTGTTTGCCGAGAGGACGATCTGGTGCGCGCCGATCGGTAGGTCCTCGAGATCGAACTGCGCCGCGAATTGACCATTCGGCTGCTTGGAGAACCGCTGGCCGTCATCGCCGATGAAGCCGGCCACCTCGTCGGTGCCGCTCGGTGGCGTGACGAAGACCGTCATGATCTGATCGACGGTCGTGGCGTCGTTGTTCACGACATAGAACTTCCCGACTCCGTCGACCTGGAATGCGGGATCGTTTTGACCCGGCGCATCCGGTTTCACGAGGTCGTCACTACACGCTGTGGCGACGAGTCCGAGGACGATCGCCCATAGCCGCATCCGCATGGCGCGGGACCCTAGCACAGCGTGTCCGGCGACAGGCATGGTAGTTTCTGCGCCGATGCGTAGGATTCTCCTCGGTATTGTCGTCGCTTCGCTCGCAGCCTGTGGTGGCGTCAGCGCGGATGCGCCGCTCCGAGTGAAGCTGGGGACTCCGCGCGATCAAACGCTCGCCGAGCTCCGGTCGCAGAAGTTCTGCTTCGAGGAAGACGGCCCGGCACAGCGGGTCGAGACCTACCCGCGGTGCGAACGCGCCGGCAGCGAGTGGGGCGAAGGCTGGGTCACCGCGACGTACGACCAAGGCAAGCTCGTCGAGCTCCGTCGCTACGAGCGATTCACCGACGACGCACGAGCGGTGGAGCGGTGGAATCAGCTCGTGGCCGACCGCATGAAAGCGTCACCCGGCGCGACCGACGCTGCCGATGCGCTGCGCCGGCGCGGCCCTCTCGAGCCGGGCACGCGCAGCGTGAAATCGTTCCAGCTCGATCCGACGACCGTGGTCGCGATCTACTTGCTCACGCCGTCGCCGCCGGAGAACGCCAGCATCTTGGAGGCGGTGCTCGCGGTGAGCCCCAGCGACAAGAGCGGCATCGAAGTCATCACCGACTGAGATCAGCGCGGGCCCGCGGTTGCGAGGCGCGCGGCGGCGAGTCCGGTGACGGTCAGCTGTGCGCCACCATTGCCGGTCGCGGACGGCGGAGCATCCTCGAACCAGCTACCAGTGAAGTCGCCCTGCACGCCGGGGTTCGTCGCGACATCGATTTGATTTCCAAACCAGTTGTTGTTCGTGAAGTTCGCGTTCGTGCCGCCGTAGAACATCAGACCGTACGGTGTCGTCGAGATGTTCGAGTTCGTCACCTTGATCGTGTTCCCCGCACCACCGAAGTGCAGGTTGCAGTGCGTGGTGTCCGTCTCGCCGACGTTCTTGCCGACCTGCGAATAGCTCATGTCGAGCTCGCCACCGCTCATCACGAGGAAGTCGCTGCCGGCCGCGCCCGACATGAACGTGTCGACGACGACCGCCTTGCCACCGCTCGTGTGAATGCCGCCACCGGTCTGGATGACGTAGGTGAGATTCACGAGGCCACCCGTCGGAATCTGCAGTCCGGCGTGCAGCCCACCGGGTGCCGACGGTGCGATCGTGATCGGCGCCGCCTTCGTGCCTTGTGCGTCGAGCGTGCCGTTGACGGTGATGCTGTAGCCACCGGGTGCGAAGCTGATCGTCGTACCGGGCTCGACGGTCACGGTGACACCGGCCGCGATCGTGAGGTTCGCGCTCACGGCGAACGTGCCGCTCCACGTGGTGTCGACGCTGATGGTGTTTGGCGTATTGCTACCGCTGCCGCTACCACTGCCGCTTCCGCTACCGCTGCCTTGATCATCACCGCCCGGGTCGGTGCCGGTTCCGTCTTCGCCGACGACACAGGCTGCGAGGGGGAGTGAGATGGCGATGAGCCAGGCGAGCTTCTTCATGCGCCCTCCAAGAGCAACGCTCGTGCCGTCACGATTCCGCGAACCGCCCGCGTGCTCCGCGAAACTATTGAGAGATCGACAGTGTAGGCAAACGTCCGCCGACCGCGATCGGGGGAGCGTTCCCCCAGGTCGGTGGGCCTCGTGTCATCAGTCGGTAACGTGCGATCTCCGCACGTCTCCACGGGATTCACGCGGGCGGAAACAAGAACCGCAAGAACCGCCACGCGCGAGCCTTCCACGCGAGCTCGTCGTGCGTGGCCCCGGGTTCCATGAAGTAGCAGAGCGTCGTCTCGCTCGGCGCGCAGCTCGGCGAATCGCTGCGCTGCCATCCGAGCCCGATCATCATGTCGCGAACCTCCACCGAATCCGCGGCGCCATCGGAGTTCGCAGCCACGTTGCCACCGTGATCGATGTACACGGCCAGCGGCTGCTTTCCGTACGTCGGAATCCGATCGCGGAGCGCTTGATCGGACTCTTGCAGCGGCCAGAACGCACCCGACAACGAGGCGACCGCGCTGTACGTCTGCGGATGCGCCAGCGCCAAGTGCATCGAGACCAATCCGCCGAGCGAGCTCCCGGCGACCGCGACGCGTTGCTGATTCCAGCGCACTTGCCCGAGTGCATGCGGCTGCAGCTCGTCGACCTGGAACTGCATGAACGTCTGCATCGCCGTCATCGACAGCCCGTACTCGTTGTTGCGCGCCGTCGTGCTCGCCGCGGCGATCACGATCACGGGCGCGACGCGATGCGCGGCGATCTCCGCATCGAGCGTCGTGTCGACTTCCCATCCCGTGTGGCCGAAGCAGCAATCGTGATCGCTCCACACGTTCTGCCCGTCGTGTAGGAACAGCACTGGATACGTCGTGCCTGCACTCGCCGGCGACGTATATCCCGCCGGCAGATACGCAGTGACATCGCGACAGTTCGCGAGCGCCGTCGAGCACGCGCGATCCAATCGCACGACGTGTCCGCGTCCCGAGTCGCTCGTGTTCAGCACGCTATTCTTGCCATCGGCGTTGCCCGCGAAATCGTCGTACGCGAAGGCGGGATTGTGCGGATCGAGCATCCACGTGCCGACCGACTCGAGCTTGTACTGCCAGTAGCCCGAGCCCACGCTCCCCACCGCGACGAACAGATCCGTCCCGCACACCGCCTGCGTTTGCAGGTCGGTCGTGAGCCAATTGTTGAACCCACCCGCGATCGCCACCGAGCTGTCCGTGCGAAACAACGCGCGACCACCCGCCCACAGCGGCCCGAGCTCGCTGCGTGCATCGAGCTCGCTTCGTAGCTTCGCGACCACCACCGGATCACAGCCATCGATCGCCGTCTCGTGCAGCGCGATCACGCACGCGGCACCCGCATAGCTCGCCGGGCACCCGCCGCTCCCGCCGCCATCATCGCCGCCGCCACCGTCGTCGCCGCCACCCGAACCGGCGTCGGTTCCCTCGGCCGGCGCGGCGGGTGGGCCGCAGCCAACAGCGCTGGCAGCGAGGATCGTGGCGAGAGTGGCAAGTCGAAGTGCGCGCATGTTGCGATCGGCAACGCACGCGCGCGGAAGTGCGCGACGACGCGTCGGTGGTCCGGCCACACGCAAAGAGTCGGCCAATGGGCCAACGGGCGCTAGGAGTGTTGGAACGGGGTAAGTAGTAGGTGGTGAAGACGACGATCCAGAACCCCCGATGGTTGTGGATCACGGCGCTCGTCGTCGGTGGAGTCTGCACGATCGCGTTCGTGGCGATGTGGTTCGCGCCCTCCGAGCCGAGTGCTCCGGGGCCAACACCGTCGAACAACTCGGGGCTCGGGTTTGGTGCGGGAATGATCCTCGGCCTCGTCGCGGGTGTCGCGATCGGATTCGCGATCGCGCGTCAGCGCTTGGCTGCGAGGGACGCGTCACGCGACGAGACGTGATGCGCACGTCGGAGGCACGTGCCGGGTCGGAGCAGGTCGCGGTTCCGGGTTCTCGCTCTCCATACGGACCGATCAGTCCGTTCCTGCGAGCCATTCATCGCGAAGCAGTCCGTAGAGCACGACGTCGCACAGCTTCTCGCCCTTCTTGACGTGCTGTCGTTTGACGCCTTCGGTGACCATTCCAAGCTTGTCGAGCACGCGCTGCGATGCGCGATTACCAGCGAGCACCTGCGCGTAGATCCGCGCCAGTGACAGCTCGCGAAATCCAAAGTCGACGGCAGCGGTGCACGCTTCCGTCGCGATGCCCGAGCCCCACGCGGATGCAGACAGCCAGTAGCCCAGCTCGGCGCGGTGGTCGCGCGAATAGCGGCGCAGGCTGACCGTGCCGAGGCAGACGTGCGGATGCGAGCGACGCGCGATGGCGAAGGTGACGCCGCGGCCGAGCTCCCACCACTCGACGCGAGAGAGGAGCCATCGGCGCGCGAGTGCGACGGGATACGGAGATGGGACTTGGATCAGAAAGCGCGCGACTCTGCGATCGCCGGCACCCGCAGCGATGGCAGCAGCGTCGTTGATCTGGAGCTCGCGCAGGACCAATCGCTCGGTGACGAGCGATGGCGTGCGCGAGGTCAGGTCGGCGGACGCGTGCCGTTGAATTCCTGGAACGAAAGACATCCCTGGATCGATGCGCAGTCGGGGTTCGTGGGCGTGGTGGTAGCGATCGTGTAGTTGACGCGGCCTTCGAGAGTGTCGCCGTCGACGCTACCGACGATCTTGCCGTTGAGGGTGTACGTGCAGGTGTCCTTCATCTGGGGGCGCGTTCCGAACAGATCGAGATCGAGATCGTTGCCGTCGATCGTGCCCGAAAACATGTTCGAGCCGAGACCGATGTTGAGGCTCGCACCGGTGAACCCCATCACCGTGGCTGTCACGGCGGTGCCTTCCTGGGTGATGACGACGGGGATGTTTGCCTGCGAATCACCCACCGTCCAGCTCGGGATGTTGCAGCCGTTGTCGCGATTGGTGACGGCGACGGTGAAGCTGCCCTCGACGTTCGCGGGGTCGTCGGAGCCGCACCCGACGACGCCGATGACCAGGATCCCGCCAAGTGCTAGTGCCCTCATGGGCACGAGGATACCCGATGAGGGTAAGTTCCCAAAAGATGCTCTGCCGGTCGGGCCGTGCCTACAATTTCGCCGCCGCGGTGCTGGTCGCGGGTTGCGGAATCGCGAGCGCTGCCGTGCACGACGTCCATACTCATCGGTTCGATAACGGGCTCACGCTCCACGTGGCGCCGGGACATCCATCACCCGTGGTGGCCGTCCAGGCGTGGGTCGGCGTCGGTTCGGCGGACGAGCAGGCACCGATCGCGGGCATCGCCCATGCGGTCGAGCACATGTTGTTCAAAGGGTCGAACGACTACGGGCTCGGCGAGCTGACGCGCACGATCGAGGCGGGCGGCGGCGAGATCAACGCGTGGACCGCGTACGACCACACCGTCTATCACGCGGTGTTGGGTGCCGATCACACCGATGGTGCGATCGATGCGCTCGGCGATACGCTGCTCGCGCCGCGCGTGGATCCCGCCGAGCTCGCGCGCGAACGCGAGGTGATCCTCAACGAGATCCGGCAGGGCGCAGACGATCCGGCGCGATCGGTCGCGCAGAGCTTGTTCGCGACCGCGTTCGTGGCGCATCCGTATCGCCGTCCGGTGATCGGCACCGCCGATAGCGTGCGGCAGCTGCGCGAGAGCCAGCTCGTCGAGTTCTTTCGCAGCTATTACGTCGCGGACAACCTGACGCTCGTCGTTGCCGGCGACGTCGATCCGGAGCGCGTGCGGCGCAGCGTCGAGCGGCGATTTCGCGCGATGCCCGCCGGCCGGCCCGCGCGATGCCACGCCACCGAGCCGATGCAGACGGCGCCGCGCGCGAGCTGCACGCATCGCGACGTGGCCGAGGCCTACGTCTCGGTCGGGTTCCACGTACCCGCAGCGCGCCACCCGGATCTCGCGGCGCTCGACGTTGCGGCGATCCTCCTCGGGCAAAACGAGTCGGCGCGACTGCCGCGGACCTTGGTGCGCGATCGGCTCGCGACGAGCGTGTACGCCAACGTGCACGCGTTGCGCGATCCGGGGCTGTTCGTGCTGTCGGCGACGACGCGCGAGGCGAACGCGCAGGCAGCGGTCGGAGCGCTCGTCGAGCACAGCCTCGCGCTGAGCGACGCGCTGTCCACCGAAGAGCTCGACAAGGCGCGCATTGCCGCCGAGACCGGGTTCATCCGTCAGCTCGAGACCGCGCAGGGTCGCGCGCGATCGCTCGGCTGGTACGCGACGACTACCGGCGATCCGCAGTTCGGCCACGTGTATCTCGATCGGATTCGCGCGGTGCGGCCGGGCGATGTCGCCTCGGTGATGCATCGCTATCTGCGTGCGGACAACGCGAGCGTCGCGGCGATCCTGCCCGCCGGCGCGACGAAGCGCGCGAAGTCGTTCCCGCGTGATGCCGAGCGACGCGTGAAGACCGCGCTCGCGCCTGCACCGGCGAAGGCGGCTCCCAGCGAGAAGCGCGTCGTGCTGCCGAACGGGATGGTGGTGCTCGTGCGCCGCGATCCGTCCGTGCCGGTGGTCGCGATGCGCGCGGTGTGGCGCGGTGGTCAACGCAACGAGGACACGAGCACCGCGGGTGCGTCGTCGCTGCTCGCACGGATGATCACGCGTGGCTGCGGCAAGCGCGATGCGGCCGGCGTCGCGGACGCGATCGATCGACTCGGTGGGGCCCTCGCCGGCGTGACCGGCCGCAACAGCTTCGGCCTCGCGAGCGAGTGGCTCGCGCGCACGTGGAAGCCGGGCCTCGACCTGTTCGCGGATTGCGTCCTCGATCCCCAGTTCGCGGCCGAAGATCTCGTGCGCGAGCGGCGCTCTCTCGTCGACGACCAGCTCGCGCAGGCCGATAGCCCGACGCAGCTCGCGTTCCGCGCGTTCAGCGAGGCGCTCTACGGCACGCACCCGTACGCGCGCGATGGGCTGGGGACGCCGCAATCGCTCGACGCGCTGACGCGCGTGAAGCTCGCGTCGATCTATCGCGCGCAGTATCCGGTGTCCGCGATGACCCTCGCCGTCGTCGGTGACATCGAGATCGACGAAGCGATCGCAGCGATCATGACGCGCTTCGGCGCGGTCGCGAGGGTGCAGGCCACGGCACCGCGCGTCGCGCCCCTCGTGTTCGATGGACGCAGCGCCACGGATCGCGAGGTCTATCGGTTCCTCGAACGCGCGCAGTCGCACCTCGTCGTCGGCTTTCCCGGAGCGACCGTGGACGCGTCCGATCGCTTCGCGCTCGAGGTTCTCGTCGCGATCCTCGGCGGTCAGAGCGGCCGCCTGTTCACCGAGCTGCGCGAGAAGCAGGCGCTCGTCTATCGCGTATCCGCGCACTCGGTCGAAGGCGTCGATCCGGGATTCGTCGTGGTCTACCTGTCGTGCGCCGGCGACAAGATCGAGACGGCGCTCGCATCCGTGCGCGCCGAGCTCGCTCGCGTGCGCACGAGCGGCGTGACGGCCGCAGAGGTCGAGCGAGCGCAGAAGTATCTCGTCGGCAGCCATCAGATCGCGATGCAGCGACGCGCAGCGGTCGCGAACGCGCTCGCCTATCACGAAGCATATGGTCTCGGCTGGAAGTCGTGGGCGGACTACGACGCACAGATCCGCGCGGTCACACCAGCGCAGGTCACCGCCGCGGCGGTCGCGTATCTGCGCGAGGATCGCGAGATCACGGCGACGGTTCGCGCACCTGCCGCGAGCCCCGCTGCGGCGAAGAAGTCGAAGCTCAAGACACCGCCACCGTCGACGAAGTCGCCACAGCGCCGCATCGTGCGCCGTCCCCGAGGCACGGTCTGAGCACCATGGCGAAGCGCACCTCCGCCCGATCCAGCGCGCCTGCACCTCTTCATACGTACGGCCATGGCGATGTTGCCTCGAGCCTCGTGCTGATCTTCCCCGTGCTGCTCGCGTACGAGATCGGCGTTCTGTTCGCGGGACGCGTCAACGGCGCCGATGTCGTCACGCGCGCGCTGTTCTCCATCGCGGGCAGCCGCGGCGCGTACCTGCTCGTGCACGCGATCATCGCGCTCGCGTTCCTCGTGTGGATTCGACGCGAGAAGCGGTGGGCGACACTGTCGTTCGACGTGGCCGCTCCGGTGGTGCTCGAAGCTGCGATCTACGCTCTCACACTCGGCGCGCTCGGAACGTTGATCGTCGAGAAGCTCCTCGGGCTCGGCGTGGGGGCCTCGATCGTCTCCGCACTCGGTGCCGGTGTCCACGAGGAGCTCGTGTTCCGCCTCGGGCTCATGGCGGGAATGGTCGCGCTCTTGTCACGCGTGGTCGGGATGCGCGTCGGTGTCGCTCTCGCGCTCGCAGGATCGAGCGTGCTGTTCGCGGCCGCGCATCACGTGGGCGCGCACGGCGAGGCGTTCACCGCGCACGCGTTTGCATTTCGCATCGTCGCCGGCTGCGTGTTCGGCGCGATCTTCTGGTTCCGCTCGCTCGCACACGCCGTCTACGCGCACGTGCTCTACGACGTGCTCGTGACCACGCTCTGACTTACTCGAGGCCGAGGCCCTTGGTCCCGTCGAGGTCCATGCGGCCGATGAACAGCTCGAACTGGACGCGCTTGATCTTGTCCTCGTTCGCGGTGGTCGGCAGCATCTTGATCGACGCGAGACCGACCTCGTACAGGTTCAACTGGAACAGCGTGGTACCGCGATCCGGGGTGAGGAACTCGATCGATCCATCGATCTGGCCCGTCTTCTCGGACTTCCCCTTGATGATCTCTTCGTGCCACTTGTACAGGTCTGCGGCGTACGCCTCGGCGATGGTGCACACGAGGTTCGGGTACTCGATCTTCGTGGGCTCGAGGGTGGGGAATCGATCCATGCCCACGTAGAACTTCTTCACGCCCTGCTTGATCGTGAATGACTCGATCTTGTTGACCTTGCTCAGGTGCTGCATCGTTCCGAGGGTCAATCGGAAGGCGGACGACAGCCACGACTTCTGCTTCATGCCACCGACCGCGCTCACCTGCGCGCCGGCCTTCTGCTTGACGACGATCTTCTCGGGCTGGAAGGTCACCTTCATGTTCGGTGCCTCTCTCGACGACCCGTCGAGAGTGGGGAACGTGGTCTCCAAGATCATCGCGTCCGAGAACTCCTGGACGAACGTCTGCTTCAGGTTGAAGTCAGCGTGAATGATCTCGCCATTGCGCGTGCCCCACGCGTGACGCCACGAACCTTGAATCCACTTGAGCACCTCGTACGATCCGGCGAGGCCGAAGTCGATCGTGATCGGATCGATGTCCCACGCACCACCGTGCTTGATGTGGTTGAGCTCGCTTCCGGTGGGCTCGTCGATGACCTGTTGCTTTTGATAGCCACCGTCGACCGACTTCAAAAAGGCCGTGGTCTTGTGGCCGTCGAGGAGCATCTCGAAGTGACCAGCGGCATAGGGTCGTGGACCGGAAGGTTTCGTTGCCATAGAGCGACCTCAGCTTATCGCGTTCCTGTTACGCCCTGTGGCGCCTGGATCCCCCCGACGAGGAGAGTCCACCCAGGTATGGCGTTCCCGCTGGAACGACAGGGTTCCCGCGCCGGATCAATCGGTCATGATTCAAGGCGCTTGCCCCTGCGCTGGTGGTGGTCTTCCGCGGATCCCTCGGTGGTGTGTGCTGGTGATCAGGCACGAGCCTTGTAGAATGATCAGTCATGAGGGTGACGGCACTGATCGTCGTGCTCCTGATCTGCGTCCTCGGTGCCCCTGCAACGAGCCACGCCGAGAAGGTCCGCACGAACGCGAAAGCGAAGGTCTACAACCGCCCTGGCGAGCAGGGAAAGATCATCGTCCGGGTCAAAGAAGGCCAAGCGATGACGGTGCTCGCCAAAGAAGGGCGCTGGTTGAAGGTCCGGGTCTCCGGCCGCACCGGCTTTATCCCGCGCAGCAAGGTCGACATGCCGGAGGGCGACGAGGAGATCGCGCGCAACACGCGGCGCCGTCCGTTCGTCGATGGTCGCAGCACCAAGCGTAGCTTCGGTGGCTCGGCACCCGACGATCGCATCGCGGAAGACGCGACCGAGGATCGCGGCGGCGACGAAGGCGACAGCAGCGAGGGCGAGGGCGAGGACGATGAAGGTGACGAGCCGCCCGCGAAGAAGGAAAAGAAGCCCGAGAAGAAGGAAAAGAAAGAGAAGAAGGTCGAGAAGGCCTCCGTCGAAGAAGAAGAGGAAGAAGAGGGCTCCGACGAAGAAGAGCCCGCGACCGAGGAAGAAGAGGAAGTGAAGGACGAGCGCAAGCGTGCGCGCGTCGCCGAGAAGACCACGGCCTACTCCGATCCGGACAAGAAGAGCGAGAAGTCGTTCACCGCGACGCCGAAGGACACGCTGTTCGTGGAGAGCACGAAGGGCAAGTGGGTCGAGGTCTCCGTCGAAGAGGGAGACATCGGCTGGATCCAGGTCTCGAAGCTCGAGATGGACGGCGAGGACAGCGGTGGCAGCGAAGGGGGCGGCTCGAAGAAGCGCATCATCGATACGCGCGCACGCCTCGGCTTCCGCTTGATCAGCCAGACCCTCACCTCGGCGGGTGGCGCCACGGTGTGGCCCGATCGCTACAAGATCGGCAGCTCGTCCGTCGCCGTGTCGCTCGGCGGGATGCTGCTGTTCCCGTACAAGAAGGACTTCCTCGTCGGTGGCGGCATCGATTACGACATGGCCTACGCGATCCCGGGCATCTCGTTCGATCCCGACGGTGCCAACGGTCCGATGCCGGGCTCGACGACGAGCTTCATCATGCACAACCTCCGCGTGCGTGGCGTCGGTGGCTATAACTTCCACAAGAAGAACGGCCTCGTCGTCTTCGCGAAGCTCGGTGTCCACTACGAGTCGTTCCTCGTCGCGAACAAAGAGGACCTGGTCAAGAACACGGCGCGACTCCCATCGGAAGTGATCAAGGGCCCCGGCATCGGTCTGGGCGTCTCGATCCCGCGACTCACCGACAAGATGGGCCTCGGCATCAACGTCGATGCGGTGCTGTTCGGCGGCAGCCTGACCCAGACGAAGAACCTCGAAGACGGCGCGAACCCGAGCGTCAAGCGCTACACCGTGAGCGCGCTGGTCAACTACAAGTACTCGTCGGGCTTCGATCTCAACTTCGGCTACGACTTGAACTACGCGAGCCTGACGTTCGGGGCGCCGATCGCGACCTCCATGCGCATGCACACCGGCACCGCGGTCGCGCGCACCGACCTGAACCACACGGTCTCCGCCGGCATCTCCAAGGCCTTCTAGCCTCGTACTCGTACGTCGTACTTGTCGTGCTCGATTCCCCGCAACTCGCGGTTCTGCTCGATGGGCGGCGGCATGGCGGACTTCGATCACGAGAAGCTCGACGTCTATCGATTGGCGATCCAGTTCACGGCGTGGGTCGGGACCTTGCTCGACCGACTCGCGAAGCCCAAACCAAGCGTGGGTCGT
>Ga0154020_10000617_pt1 | contig 43440 bp, 35 predicted proteins | sample Klosneuvirus_201_FD_109709 | JGI IMG/M metagenome (GOLD analysis project Ga0154020, IMG submission 109709) | Active sludge microbial communities from wastewater, Klosterneuburg, Austria - Klosneuvirus_20160825_MG | ecosystem: Engineered > WWTP > Aerobic digester > Activated sludge | place... | reverse complement strand
CCGTTGCCATGAGCTCCACCGACGGCCTGACGCGCGGCATGAGCGTGGATAACACCGGCGCACCGATTTCTGTGCCCGTGGGCGATGAATGCCTTGGGCGCATATTCAACCTGCTGGGCGACACCGTGGACGGCGGCCCCGCGTTGCAAGTCAAGCAACGTCGCGCCATTCACCAGAAACCGCCGAAGTATGAAGTGCTCGGCACCAAGACGCAGGTGTTCGAAACGGGCATCAAGGTAGTCGACCTGCTCGAACCCTATGCCAAGGGCGGCAAGGTTGGCCTTTTCGGCGGCGCCGGCGTAGGCAAGACCGTGGTAATCATGGAGCTGATCAACAACATTGCGCGCGTGCACAGCGGCTACTCGGTGTTCTGCGGCGTGGGTGAGCGCACCCGCGAAGGCAACGACCTTTGGCTGGAAATGCGCGAAGCCATCATCGGCAAGAAGGCCGATGGCACGAATAAGACCGTGCTCGACCAGACCGCACTCGTGTACGGCCAGATGAACGAGCCGCCGGGCGCGCGTCTGCGCGTAGCCTTGTCCGGCCTGACGATGGCTGAATACTTCCGCGACACCTACGGCACGGACGTGCTCATGTTCGTGGACAACATCTTCCGTTTCACGCAGGCGGGCTCGGAAGTATCAGCGCTGCTCGGCCGCATGCCCAGCGCCGTGGGTTATCAGCCCACGCTGGCCACGGAAATGGGCGCGCTTCAAGAGCGCATCACGTCCACCGATCGCGGCTCAATCACTTCCGTGCAGGCCATTTACGTGCCCGCCGACGACTTGACTGACCCGGCACCGGCCACCGCGTTCTCGCACCTGGACGCCAAGACCGTGCTCGACCGCAAGATTTCAGAAAAGGGCATTTACCCCGCGGTGGATCCGCTTGGCTCCACTTCGCGCGTGCTCGATCCGCTGATCGTGGGTGAGACGCATTACAAAGTCGCGCGCGACGTGCAGGGCATCCTGCAGCGTTATAAGTCGCTGCAAGACATCATCGCGATTCTGGGCATGGATGAATTGAGCGACGCCGACAAGATCATCGTCAACCGCGCGCGCCGCATCGAAAAATTCCTGAGCCAGCCGTTCTTTGTCGCCCAGCAGTTCACGGGCGTGGAAGGCCGCTACGTCAAGCTCGAGGACAGCGTGAAGAGCTTTGCCGAGGTGGTCAGCGGCAAGTACGACTCGCTGCCGGAACAGGCCTTCTATATGAAGGGCGGCATCGAGGAAGTGCTCGAGGCAGCCAAGAAGATGCAGGCGTAGCAGCGAATTCTGAATTCAGGGTTCTGAATTCAGGGTTCTGATGTCACAATAGTCGGCCCACATGTGGGCTGAAGGAATTGCTTATGGCAGGATATCCTCCGCAGCAGCAACCGCCCCAGGGTTATGGCCAGCCGCCTCAAGGCTATGGCCAGCCCGGCTACGGCGCGCCCATGGGTCAGCCGATGATGGCCGATCCCAACGCACCCTACGGCTACGACCCCAAAACGGGTCTGCCTTATTCCGACAAGCAGAAGATCGTTGCAGGCATCCTGCAGTTATTGCTTGGGGGATTTGGTGCCGGCAGGTTCTACACGGGGCATACGGGTACGGCGGTTGCGCAACTGCTGCTTACGTTCTTTGTTTGCGGTGTAGGATCCATTTGGGCGCTGATTGACGGCATCATGATTTTGACGGGCGACCCCACTGACGCTCAGGGGCGGCCGTTGCGCCCCAACTAGTTAAGGAAAGACCATGGCAGGCGGATATCCTCCTCAACAGCAGCAGCCCCCGCAGGGCTACGGTCAGCCTCAGTCTCAGGTTGATCCCAACGCGCCCTACGGCGTTGACCCCAAGACGGGCATTCCGTACTCCGACAAGCAAAAAATGCTTGCAGCTGGGCTTCAACTTCTGCCGGTAGTTTTTCCCATTGGGGGCATCGGACGCCTTTACGCCGGCCATGTTGGCACGGGGGTGGCCCAGATTTTGCTCAGCTTCCTTTGTATTGGGCAGTTCTGGTCACTCATCGATGGCATCCTCATGTTTGTTAATGAGAGCCCGACAGACGGCCAAGGCCGCATCTTGAGACCATAATCAGCTTGCGGCATTCGGTGGGCAGTCGGTTGCAGCTGCCCGCTATGAGCCGCGCAACGTAAGCCCACCTTATGCCTGAACTGACCGTTGACGTTATTTCTCCCGAGAAGCCGCTGTTTTCCGGCAAGGCTGACTCCGTGACCGCTCGCGCCTTTGACGGCGAAGTGGGCATTCTTTCCGGCCACGCCCCCATGCTCACGAAACTCGGCACGGGTCAGGTGGTCATAACGCAGGGTGCCAGCTCGACTCGCTTTGCGATTCAATCCGGATTCCTCGAGGTCGCGGACAACAAGGTGGTCGTGCTCAGCGAAAAAGCCGTCGCCGTTGAAGACGCACAATGGGTCAAAGCCGAGGAGATCGCGGCCACGGATAAGGAACTCTCCGAAACCTCCGATCCGGCCCGTCGCGAGGAACTTGAGCAGCGCTTGGCGTGGATGCGCGCCTGCGAAAAGCTGCGCCTTGATGTGAAGTAGCTCGCAGTTTCAAAAACGCCGCGCGACGCGCGGCGTTTTTTTTGTGTACCCGTGAAGAAGTAGCACGAGAATTTGTAACCGCAACGTGCGTTTGGACACGCTATACTCGGCACCGAGGTGAATCATGGCCGGCGGCAACGAACATCAACCAGCACCGTGGGAACATCGCAAGAACCCCACACGCGCCTTTGACCCGCAACAGCCCCCGGCACAGCCGCAGAGTCCCTATCCTCAGCAGGGGGCGCAACAGCCTTATCAACCCTATGCCGGCCCCGGCTATGGCCAGAATCCGATGTACGGCCAGCAGGGTTATGCGCAGCCTGGGTACGGCCAGCCCTACAATCCGCACGCATATTCAGCGCCCTTTGGCGGGCAGCCCGTGGGCTGGTCCAAGCCGCACCGTGGCGCTATTGTACTGGTTCTGGCGATCCTGACCTGGTTCTTCGGCTGCCCGATTACGGGTTTCATCGCCTTCTTCATGGCCAAGAACGACCTGGAAGAAATGAACCAGGGCGTCATGGACCCATCGGGCAAAGGCCTCACGCAAGTGGGGTACTGGATTGGCTTGGTGGTGGGCTCATTGTTCACGTTGATCTGGCTGTTCTACATAGTGTTCTTTGCCTTCATTGCGGTGGCGCGCCCATGAGCGGACCTGGCAATAACTCCAATTGGCCGCCACAGGGCGGGCAGCAGGGCTATCCACAACAGCAAGGCTACCCGCAACAACCCGGCTATCCGCCGCAACAGGGCTACCCGCAACAACAGGGCTACCCGCCGCAACAAGGCTATCCGCCCAGCGATTTTGGTCAGCCTTTTGGCATGGCGCAGCCCGGATACTTTCCACAGGGCGGTTACACGCCGCCCACCATGCTGCACCCGGATTGCTACGGTGGCTTCTGGGTTCGCTTTGCGGCCTATTTCATAGATGGATTGGTGCTGTTCCTGCCGATGCAGATTGTGCTTTTTGTGCTGCGAGCGGGCATGGGCCTGCCCATGGTGGCCGATGTCAGCATGCGCCGCGGCAATGTCGCGGACAGCCGCGAAACCTTGGTCTCGCTCATCAGCAATGTGATGTTCATCGGCGGAGGCTGGCTGTACTTCGCGTTCATGCATCACAAGAAGGGCGCAACGCTCGGCAAAATGGCGCTGGGCCTGAGAGTGGTGGACGAGTTCGGCATGTATCCCACGCTGGCAAAGGCGACGGGCCGCTATTTCGCCACGATTCTTTCCGGTTGCGCGTGCTACCTCGGCTACATCCTGGCCGGCTTTGATCCCCAAAAGCGCTCTTGGCATGACAAACTGGCCAACACCTACGTTGTGCGCAAGGAATTTGTGAATCCTGCCCAGCCCCCGGCATAGTCGCGACAACGCGCGCTTGCTTTCTTACAACATCACCATGGAACATCTGGACCGGCGCGCTTCTCGCCCGATTCACGATCTGACACTGGGTACGCTCGACTACCTGCTTGTTGTTCCCGGCATGGCTTTTGGCGTTTACTTCATGCCGCTCACGCTGGCGGCCATCGGCCTTTGGCTGGGCTGGAAAGTGGCGGTTGTCGGCATTGCCGCCAGCATCACCACCGTGGCGGTCACTGACCCGCTGAAACTCTATTTTTCGCGCCAGCGCCCCGCGCCTCTTGAGGCTCCGCGCCACTTGCGTATCCGCAAGCTGGTCAACAACCCCTCTTTCCCATCCGGCGACAGCGCACAAGCCGCGCTGATTGCGATCTTGCTTTGGGCCAATTGCGGCGTTGAGGACTGGCGCCGGCACTTGTGGCTGGCGCTCGTGCCCGCGTGTATGTTTGCGCGCGTTTATTTCGGCGCGCACTGGATAGGCGACACCATCGCAGGCGCGGCTATCGGCGCTTGCGTGATGCTTGTCTATCAAGGGTTGTTCGCGTCATTCGTGGCCTGACACGCGGTTGTCGCGAAGATTAAAGTTACTATAAGAGTCGCTCTCTTATCCCGAGGTTTCCATGGCAGACCGAGTGTTGTTCACGAGTGAATCCGTAGGCGAAGGCCACCCAGACAAGCTCTGCGACCAGGTATCCGACGCGGTTCTCGATGCGATCCTGGCCAAGGATCCCAAGGCCCGCGTGGCCTGCGAAACGGCGACCACCACAGGATTGATCGTGGTCATGGGCGAAATCACCACCACCGCCCATGATGTGCTCGGCAAGATTGGCGACATCGCCCGCGAAGCCGCGCGCGAGATTGGCTACACCAAGGCGGAATACGGCCTCGATGCCGAGTCCTGCGGCGTGATGGTGGCCGTTCACGGCCAATCGCCTGATATCGCCATGGGCGTTGATGAAGGCACCGGCAAAGAGCAGGGGGCCGGCGACCAGGGCATGATGTTTGGCTATGCCTGCGATGAAACGCCTGAGTTGATGCCCTCCGCGATTTCGTTTTCACACCGGCTGACAGCGCGCCAGGCCAAGCTGCGCAAGGCCGGCGAGCTCAAGTGGCTGCGCCCGGATTGCAAGAGCCAGGTCACGGTTGAGTACGAAGGCCACAAAGTGGTGCGCGTGCACACGGTGGTGCTCTCCACGCAGCACGATCCGGAAATTTCCCAAGCGCAGATTCGCGAGCAGGTGATTGCCAAGATCATCAAGCCCGTGATCCCGGCCGAGTTGCTCGACAAAAACACGATCTTTCACGTCAATCCCACCGGCAGTTTCGTGATTGGCGGCCCGCACGGTGACTCGGGCCTGACGGGTCGCAAGATTATCGTGGATACTTACGGTGGAGCGGCCCCGCACGGCGGAGGCGCTTTCTCGGGCAAGGACCCCAGCAAGGTTGACCGTAGCGCGGCTTACTTCACGCGCTACGCAGCCAAGAACGTGGTCAAGGCAGGTCTTGCCTCGCGCTGCCAGATTCAGGTGGCGTACGCGATTGGCGTGGCCGAGCCGGTCAGCATCAACGTTGAAACGTTCGGCACAGGCAAGATTGCCGAAGCGAAAATCAGCGAGCTGTTGCGCAAGCACATCAGCTTCAAGCCCAAGGCGATCATTGAGCGCCTGAATTTGCTGCGACCGATATACCGCGCCACCGCCAAGAACGGGCACTTCGGCAACGAAGCTTTCCCATGGGAACAGACCGATCTCGCAGCAGCCCTGCGCAAAGATGGACTGTAGTAAAGCGCGTCAAGCGTGGCGGGAAGGAGCAAAAGGCGTCCGAACTCGCCATGAACTGAACGTCATGGGCATAGCGCCCAAAGAACGAAAAACTGTCATGGCCTTGGAGTGAGCCATACAGGCGGATTAGGCAGCAGAAGGCACATTTTCTGCAAAACATGCTGGAATAAACGTTTGCTCCAACTATTATTCGCGCGCACTGGCTGTAGGCAAAGCACCATTTAAATCGATTTCAAACCCGAGGGGGATTATTCCATGGCTGACGCACCCGCTGCAGTTGAACAAAAGACACTTGAATCGCTCGGCGTTTCAAAGGATCTCGCTGACAACGCCAAGCTGATGTGGATTGTTTCCGGTATCGCGACGTTTTGGGGTCCGGTGCTTTGGGGCTTCGTGATCAAGAAAGAAGGTCAGGACACCAACGCTTGGTACAAAGCCCAGGTCAAGGCGTGCTGGATCGTTGCGGCGATTTCGTTCGTTGGCTCTTGGTGCGGCATCGGCTGGTTGTTTGGCGTGTACCTTGGCTTCCTCGGCTTTTCGCAAATCGGCGAAGGCAAGGATCCGCACGTCATGATCGTTGCGCCCAAGGGCTTCCAGGCCTAAGGCGATTGCCTGAATTCAAGAAAGTGGGCCGGTTCGCCGGCCCATTTTTCATTTGCCCGTCCCCATGAGATTGACGGTTGATCTTTGCGTGAACGACTATGACCGGCAAATCTTCGCCGAGCGCAAGCTCGTCTTTGAGCAGCGCGAGGGCGAGGGCCTGGTTCACGTGATGCTCAAGGTGCTGGCCTTTGCGCTTTACTTCGACCCCAAGCTCGTCGTCGAGCCCACCTTTGAAGACGAATACAAGCCCGACCTGTTGATCCGCGCCGATGACTACCGGCCTGAGCTTTGGGTGGAGTGCGGCGCCGTTTCCGTGCGCAAACTCGACAAGATTTCCTTCCGTTACTACACAAGCCGCTTTGCCGTGGTGAAACAGCAGCAGCGCGAGATTGTCGATCTGCTTGAACGCTGCCAGGGCGAAGTGCGCCGTCTTGAAGCCATTTCGTTTGTTGCCTTCGACCCGAGTTACTGCCTGCGCCTCGCCGAGTTGCTCTCCGGCCGCAATGACGTCGTCGCCGTGATTTCCGGCGACACCATCCAGGTGGTCATTGGCGGCGTTACAGAATCCAGCAAGCTGCACCGTCTGCCCTGACACGCTGCTAGACTGCGGCCATGCGCACTCTCTTCGCACTGGCTGTTCTGGTTCTGGCGTTTTCAATTTCTCACGCCGATGAGCCTAAGGCCGCATTTCCTAAGGCGCCAGTCGGATTTGACGACGGCCGCGCGGAACTTGAACGCAGCCTCAGCGAGCGGCGCGAGTTTGCGGCCACGCTTATCAGCCGCGCGTTTGAAGGTGCCACACTGCGTGAACTCGCCGAATTTGCCGTGGCGCACCTGGAGTCCGCCGACCTCACCACGCTTGAAAAGTTGCTGAAGCTTGGGGGCAAACTCGCCACTCTCAAATCGGCCGGCGAAATCCGCAAAGCCCTCAGTGATGCCAAGATCCAGCCCAAAGATTTGATCGCCGCCTTGGGCGCCATGCTCGAGGCGCGCGGCTACGCCCACGGCGAATCTGCGGCGTGGCTGTACGCGCGCGATTTCAACTGTCGCGCGTTGCTGGGTGCGCTTGACCGGGGCAGCAATGCCGCGCGTGTGCTGGCGGGACGCCTCGGCGAAAAGTCCACGAACGAAGAGATCTTCGAGACTGCCTGCTGGCACTTTGATTGGCGCGATTGCTCGCGAAGCGACGGCGGGCACTACGACATGGCGCAGATCATCCAGGCTTTGATGGACTTGAACATGGACTGGACGGTCTGGGCAGCAGCCCTGGGCCTGACCAGCGAAAAACAGCTCGACGCGGATACGAAGCAGGCCCTGCGCTGGGGAGACGCAATGCTGGTGCTGCCGTTGTTCGAAGGCGTTTCAAGCGAACGCGACGTGTTTGAGGCGGCACTCAAAGGCGTTAAGAGCGGCAGTTTTCATGTCACGGTTGATGGCGACACGCCGGAAGTAAAACGCGGCGCAGTGCTGGCGCAGGCGCAGCGCAGGCTCAGCCTGGGCCGGCGCTGGCTGCGCACTGCGGGCCAGGGAGTGATCGGGGTTTACCAGGGCCCGCTTTCAACCACGCGGGGAATCGAGACGGCGCGCGGCCTTGGCGCGAAGACCGACAAGGAATTCGCCGCCGGACTAAGCGGCGCGATCATGGATCACTTCAAGCAGAAGTTCGAACTGCTCACGCTGGTGGCCTATGACGACGGCAGCGCGCGCGCATTCATCTCCGGCCAGCAGGACAATTACGAATACGGGCCTGATGCGCCCTTGAGCCAGGGCAAGCACTGGACAACGCTGTTCGAGGGCCGCGTCAGTTTCAAGGGTCGCGAGGGATTGCTGCGCGCGGTTTTCGGGGGCGCCAACAAGTTGAAGTTCGACGACATCTTGCTTGAGAACTTGGAAGTGACGCCGAACGGAGCATTCCTGTTCGCACAGGCCACAACCGGGAAACTCAAGGGCGAGAGCCTTTTGCTGCGGCGCATCAGCCGCAACGTCGCGCTGGAGTAGCTACTTCATTTTCGCGGCGAAGAAGCGGTCAATGCGCATCCACAGGTCGCGCTCGGCGGGTTCTCGATATTCGGTGTTGCCGGGCTCGTTGTCGAAGAACGCATGGCCGACACCGGGGTAGGTGTAGGCTTCGTCGTCAGCGGGGCTTTGCGAAAGCAGCCGTTCCAGCGCGCGGATTTCGTCGAGCGGAATCTCTCCATCGAGCTCACCAAACACCGCCAGGATCGGCATTTCCAGGGCGGCAGCAGCATGGAGCGGCTGTTGCAGCAACGAATTTTCGCCGAGCGGCAAGCTGAGGTGCGGGCACACCGCGGCGCAAGCGTCAGCGCCGGATTCACCGGCCAGCAGCGCCAGAGTGCCACCCAGCCATGCTCCTACGATACCGATCTTGCCGCCGCCGATCGCCTTTCTCAATTCTCCCACAGACTGCTGAACCTTCGCCAAGGCTGCCACAAGTTCTCTGGCCGATACATTGTCAACGGTTTTCGGCTCTGGGTTCAGGTCAAGCGCAAGACAGGCATATCCTTGACGCGCAAAGGCCTGGGCGGCGTGCATGGCCGCCGAATCAAGTGCCAGGCGCTTGGGCACAAGCAGTATCCCTGCCTTGGGGGTTCCTGATGTGGGGTTGATCAGCATGGCTTTCTCGCTTTTGCCTGGTTCTGCCATTTACCGAATTTGTACTTCGCCATACAATCGCCAAGTACCGTGGCCGGGTCTTTGCCTTTTTGCTTGCCGCTTGGTCACGGTTGTAACATCATCACCCGCCAGACTTACGGCAGTTCGGGCTGCAATTTTACGGGGCATCGGGCCCCGGTGCCGCAGCCACAGGCTAAGGCCCCATGCTCAACTTAAAATACGGACAACAGGCAGTTTCGCGCGGCTACGTCACACCGCAACGCCTTCAACAGGTTCTCGCCAAACAGAGACAGCTCGCCGACCAGGGCAAAAAGGTCAGCGTACGCATGATCCTGGAGAAGTCGAAGCTGCTCTCGCCCGACCAGCTGGATCAACTTGACCGCGACTTGAACATCAAGGTGGTCAAGAAGAAGACCAGCACGATCAACAAGGCCGCGCTTCAGCAGCGTCAGCCCTCCAAGCCGGTTCCATCCATAAGTGCTGATAACTTTATGGGTGATGAGGCGCTTCCTGATGTATCTGGCACCAAAGATGCGAACCCGGACGCCACGATTTACAGCCCGCCGCCGCCGGATATGCAGGAGCGCATTCGCCAGGAACGCGAGAAGGCCAAAGCCGCCGTGCGCCAGAAACAGGATGCCCAGACGGGTCGTCCCGCGCCGGCTCAACCGCAGCGACCTGCCGCGCCGCAGCGCCCGCAGCCAGCCTTCGCCGAGCCGATGATGGAACCGGAGATGGAGCCGGAGCCCTTTGGCGAAGCCGCCCCCGAACTTGAGCGCATGGACTCATCGCCCAAGCTGCAGTCGCTGCCGGCGGAGTACCAAGGCATCGCGGCGCCCGAAGATGAAGCCTTGCCCACGCTCGATGGCGGTGGATTTGATCAATTTGGCGAGCAGCCTCAGCAAGGCGGCTTTGACAACCTGGCGCCCGCCGAACAGGGTTTTGACCAGTTTGGAGAACAGGGTGGCATGTCCGGCACGGCTGCTCTGGGCGCCGAGCCCGAGCCGGGCAACTGGGGTGAAGAACCCCAAGCGCCAAGCTTTGACGACGGTGGCGCGGCTCCCATGGACGCCACGATGTACAGCCCGCCGCCACCGCAGTATGAGGCTCCGGCGCCGGAACCAGAAATTGCTCCGCAGGGTTTTGACAATTTCGGTGAAGATGACGCGCCGGCTGCGCCCGCCTTTGGGGATGTCGGCGAGCCCGCATCCATGGACGCAACGCTATACAGTCCGCCGCCATCGGCCATGCCGGAGGCAGAGCCCGAGGCCATGCCCGAGCCTGAAGCCGAGCCTGAAATGGCTGAGCCCTCGTTTGGCGAAGAGAGCCCGGCGTTTGGTGAGCCCGAACCTGTGGCGCCGCCCGAACCGGTCAAGCCTGCCGTCAGCGGCCGCAAGCTGCCCCCGGGCAAGAAGCTTGTGGACGATTTTGCCGGAGCGGAGTCTGACCATGCACCCAAGCAGCCTGCCGGCTTGGACGACGTGCCCACGGTGAAGCCGCGTGGCGAGCCTGTGCATCCGTTGCGCCGCGGTGTATCCAGTGAAATCAACGCGCTGGATTCGAAGCAGCCAACATCCAAGAGAGTCGAGGCCGGCCGTCCGGGGCCCGTGAAGTCAGAGGCGCCCAAGCCCGGTTCCGGCAAGTTGCCCAAGAAAGCGGCCGAGCCCGAACAGGATCTCTCGGTGGACTTGCCCGAAGAAGCGCCCGAACCAGAAATGGTCGCGCCGACGAAGCCGCCAAAGGGCGATGCAAGAAAGGCGGGGCAGCCGGCCAAAACCGACGACAAGAAGTCAAAATCGGCGCCCGCAGCCGCGCCGCAGTCGGCGTCATCCGATGATGACGGTGCCAGCAAGAAGAAGGGCAAGATGCGGATGTTGCTGACCTTTGTGTTCATGTTGTTCCTGGTTGCGGCCATATTGATCTTGCCTGTGGTGCCGCAGATGCAGTCGCAGTATCCGTTCCTGGGGCAGATGCGCCGCAACGAGCACACGCGCCAGCTTTACGATCACGTCGAGAACTGGGCCAACCAGGTGCGCAAGATGGTGGAGCCCGGCGCCCAGGACTGGAAGACGGGCGTGACGCCGATCAAGCCGGCCGTTGACGGCGTTCCTCCGGAAGACAAGAAGCCGGAAGATCCGCCCAAAGACGAGCCCAAAGACGAGCCCAAAGAGACTCCCAAAGAAGAACCAAAGGAACCGCCCAAGGAAGAGCCCAAAGAGCCTCCCAAGGAAGAAACAGAGGAACCGCCCAAGGAAGAGCCTAAAGAAGAACCCAAGGCCGACGGCTTTGCGCTTTACAAGAAGCAGGGCCGCTCCTGGACCATGAAGTCCGTCTCCAAGATGGGCGACATGGCCGAGACCATCAGCTACATGAAGACCGAAGTTCTTGAGGTCAGCGCGGACTCAGCCAAGATCAAGACCTGGATGCTGGACGCTGAAAAGAAGCCCATGGCGGGCATGGAAGCGGGCAACGAGAGCGAAATCAAGTTTGCCGCTCCCGCCGCTACCGACGGCAGCACAGCACCGGCACCCAAGATCGAGGACGGCGGAGAGATCGAAGCCGCTGGCAAAACCTGGAAGACCGACAAGATTACCACCGAAGCCAACGGCATGACCACCACGACCTGGGTCGCCAAAGAAATCCCGGGTCTCGCGGTCAAAATGGTCATGGACGGCAAGGCCGGCGACATGGCCATGCACACCGAAATGATGCTCGACGAATTTGTCGACTAGCTGGATTGATCGAAAAGCGAGCCCCGGGGGCACAAGCCCCGGGGCTCTCTGTTTGTCATGGCGAATTGCGCTTGCCGCCGAACCGAGCAATAGTACGAGCCATGCTTTCCCTTGAACAACTGCACCAGTGGCTGGCCCCCCATGGGCAGGAACACGTGCTCGCGTTCTGGCCGCGCCTGAATGAGGCTCAGCGCGCTGAACTCGCGCAACAGATCACGCGGCTTGACTTGTCGCGCCTCGCGGAAATGAAGGCCGCCATCGCGCTGCTGGCAAGCCCTGTCGTGCGCGAACTTGCTCAGGCGCCAGTCGTCGAACTTGCTGGTCGTGCCTTTCCCTACCGCCTGGGCGCCGAGGCCGAGCGCGCGCGGGCCACGGGCGAACAGGCGTTGCGCGATGGCAAAGTGGCCTGCCTGCTGGTCGCCGGCGGGCAGGGAACGAGGCTTGGTTTTGCCGGCCCCAAGGGCTGTTTTCCCCTCATGCCCTTGAGCCAGATGACGCTGTTTGAAATCTTCGCGCGCAAGTTGTTGCGGACCGGCCGGCAATACGGGCGCGTGCCGCCGCTTTACGTGATGGTGTCGCGCCAGAATGAAGGCCAGACGCGCGAGTTCTTTGAAGCGCACCGATTCTGGGGGCTTGACCCGTCAAGGGTACGCTTTTTTGCGCAGGGCGAAATGCCTTCGCTTGATTCACAGGGCCGACTCGTGCTCGAAAGCCCAGGCTCGCTGTTCATGGGGCCCGACGGCCACGGCGGCGTGCTGTCGGCGCTGCATAAGTCAGGCTGCCTTGATGAAATGGGAAAGGCGGGGATCAGCACGATCAGCTACTTCCAGGTGGACAACGCGCAGGCGCCGGTGGCCGATGAGGCGTTCCTCGGCCTGCACTTGACGCGTCAAGCTGATGTCTCGCTGAAAGTCGTGCGTAAGGAAGACCCCGCTGAGCGTGTGGGCATCTTCTGCGCGGATCGCGGCGTGCCGCAAATTGTCGAATACAGTGAATTTTCGCAGGCCCAGTCCGGGCAGCGCGCGCAGCATGGCCAGTTGTCTTACTGGGCCGGCTCCATCGCCGTGCACGCATTTTCCGTGGCGTTCTTGCGTGATCTGGCGGCGCGCGGCATTGACTTGCCTCTGCATGCGGCCCACAAAAAGGTGGCCACGATCAGCGAGGCGGGCGATTTGCACGAACCGGCCTCGCCCAATGTCTACCGCTTCGAGAGATTCATTTTCGATACGCTCGCTCTGGCAGCGCGCGTAGCCGCGCTGGAGGTTCCGCGCGAGGAGCAGTTTCTCCCGCTCAAGAACGCCGACGGCCCCTTTGGCCCTGAAGGCGTGCGCGAATCCTTGCAGCAATACTGGCGCAAGTCGCTGGCTGCGGCGGGCCTGCCGACTTCGCCCGACGCTCCGCCCGTAATCGAGGTCGACCCGGGCTTGTGCGAAAACGCGCGCGAATTGATTGATTACCTTCGCAAGCCAGGCGGGCACGGCATCAATCTTACGGGGCCTGTGCACCTGACCTAGAGTACGCTTACAATGTAAGCCGCGTGATTGCCGGTGATGCTCGCGGCGTCGTGCAAAATGCGCCGAGGCGGCTTCAGCCCCGCTACGAGATCGCTTCGCGGCTTTCCCGCAGCCAAAGGCGCGAAGATCTGTCCTTGCAGCATCAGCACGTTGGCCACCGCCTGCAGGGCGTCGGCCGTGGCAAAGTTACCGAAGTTCCCACGGTGAGAGAGCTTGGGCAGCTCTTGGCCCAGTGCGCTGTCAAGCGCGGCTTCGCGGGCGGCATCGAGCCTCGCGCTGCGGGCCGTTCCTGCGCGCGAAGTCGTGATAAGGTCAATGGAACGAGAATCCATGCCGGCCAACAGCGGCAAGAGGGCGTCAGCGCGAGGCAGGTCGCAGCGACCAACACTCGCCCGATCAACTCGCGCAAGGGCCTTGCGCGGCGTGCCTTCACGCTCAAGCAACAGCACAGCCGCGCCGTCGCCGGGAACAATCCGTCCGCGCCGTGCCCATGGGTCTGCTCCAGAAACAGGGCCGCGCTCTACGTAACGGAAATGGCTCGCGAATTCATGCAACATGCTGGTGAGTTCATCGCCGCCACCGACGAGCAGCGCGTCTGCCTTGCCCTGTTCGAGTAGGTCAAGGGCCGTGGCCAGCGCGGCCTCAAAGCTGATGTCGCGCTGTGCAAGAGTGAGGTTGACGCCGATGGCGCCGATGTCGAGCGCAATCTGGCTGGCGATGATTCCGTGAACGCTGCTCATGAACGCCAGCGGGCTGGCGTGGCGCTCGCCGTTTTTCAGCCAGCTATCCACGAATTCCTGCGTGGTGCCCAAAGCGCCGTAGGCCGTGCCAAACACCACGCCAAGTCTTGACGCGTCAAATGTGGACGGGTCAAGAGCGGCCTGTTTGAGCGCCTGGCGCGCGCTCACCGCGCACATGCGGATCAAGCGATCCATGCGCCGCAGCTTGCGCGGCTCGATCAGTCCTTTGGCATCTGCTGGAACGGCCATGTAAGCGGGTGCGCTGATCTTCTGTCCGCCAAAGAGCGTGAACTCATGGCGCGCGCAGGCGTTGACGCCCGAAGCCAGGCCGGCGGCAAAGGCTTCTACTCCGCTGCCCAGCGCGGAGACAACGCCCAGGCCGGTGATTAAGGCACTCATGGCGCCTCCGAGAAAACGAGCGCCGCGTTGTTGCCGCCAAAGCCAAAGCTGTTCGAGATCACGTGTTTGAGTTTCTGTGCCTTGCGCGGCTGCACGAGTAAATCCAGCGCGTCATCCTGCGGCGTATTGAGGCCGAAATTGGCGGGCAGTGTTTTGTCGGCCAAAGCAAGCATGCTGATCACAGCCTTGATGCCGCCGGAGGCCGCGAGCGTGTGGCCAAACAGACGCTTGGTCGAGCTGACGGGCACAGCGCGCTGGCCAAACACGCGCGCAATTGCGAGCGACTCCACCTTGTCATTATCAAGCGTGCCCGTGCCATGTGCGCTGACATAGCCGATGTCGGCTGGGGCAAGCTTCGCGTCGGCCAGAGCGAGTTTCATGGCGCCAATGGCGCCGACTCCCTCTGGGTGGGGCGCAGTGAGGTGGTGGGAATCACAGGTGTGGCCGTAGCCGGAAAGCCAGCCAAGTATCTTGGCGCCTCGTTTGCGCGCGTGCGTCTCGGATTCGAGCACCAGCATGCCCGCGCCCTCGCCCACACACATGCCTTTGCGGTTGGCGTCAAAGGGCCGCGGTCCCTCAGGGCTCATCACGCCCAGGCTGTGAAAGCCAAGATATGCAATGCGCGAAAGGCTGTCTGCACCGCCCGCGACCATGACTTCAGCCCTGCCTGCGGCAATCTGCGCGGCCGCAAGGCCAATGGCGTTTGCGCCCGAGGAGCAGGCGGTCATGAACGAGGCCACGGGGCCGCCTAACTCAAACTCGCGCGCGATAGCATCGCACGAATTTGCGCCCTCGTGCACGTAGAGCGCACTAAGATTGCGCATAGTGGCGCGCCCAAGCTTGGTGCCTTCTTGGGCGCATTCAATGTAGCGCTTCTCGCTGTCAAGCGTGCCGCAAACACTCAAGCCGAGATAGACGCCTGCAGAGTTGGCGGGCAAATCGTTCGTGGAAAGTCGGGCGTGATCGACGCACTCGACTGCGGCAACCAGTGCCAGCAAATCGGAGCGGGAAAGGCGCTGGCGCTTGCGCTTGCCCAGTACGCGCCGGCGTGACATGAAGTCCGAAGCCAAATCGCCCGCGTACTCGCCCACGGGGTACTCGGCGGCAAGTTCGCTCTCAAAAAGCGTTAATGGCCTGATGCCGGAAACGCCGGTACTGAGCGCACGGCGCAACGCATCAACGCCGTTTCCGACGGCGCCAACAAAGCCAAGGCCCGTGATCGCGACGCGAGTCTTCATGGGTTACTTCTTGCGGTTTTCGCGAACGAATTTTGCGAGCGAGCGCAGACTGGCAAAGGCAGTCTTGCCCACGGCCGAAGTGGCAATCTTCGCGCCGTAAGTCGTTTCCATGAGCATGACCAATTCGAGCGCATCGACCGAATCCAGCCCAAGACCTTCGCCGAACAACGGCGCATCCGGGTTTACCTGAGCCGGATCCACGTCCTCGAGGTTGAGATGCTCGATGATCAGCGTCTTCAGTTCGTTTTCCAGATCCGGCACTTGCAGTCCCTCGGTGTTGCACAGCCCGCCATACTCTACATCGCCTGTACGCTCAGAAAAGCGGCACGTATATGCACCTCCTCATTGCCTCTTGCAAGCCAAAGCACGCATTGCCAACGTTGAAGTTTTCATTGAGGATTCAGCGTGTCGAGAATTGCACTCATCACCGGCGCTTCGCGCGGCATCGGGCGCGCCATTGCCCTGCGCCTGGCCAAAGACGGCTTTGACATCTGGGCGAATTACGCTTCCGGCAAGGACGCCGCCGAAACGCTCTGCCGCGAAATCGAGGCGTTGGGCCGCAAGGCCACGCCCGTGGGCTTCAATGTGGGAGATGGCAAGGCCGTCAAAGCCGCACTGGATCCGTTGATCGAACAACATGGCGTGCCGCATGTCGTGGTGTGCAACGCGGGCATCACGCGCGACGGCCTGCTGGCAATGATGAGCGACGAAGATTGGCAGAGCGTGATTGACACCAATCTCGGCGGCTTCTTCCACATCACCAAAACGGTGATGCGCGAAATGCTGCGCAAGCGGGTGGGCCGCATCATTGCGATTTCGAGCCTCAGCGGCGAAGCGGGCAACGCTGGCCAGGTGAATTACGCGGCGAGCAAGGCGGGCCTGATCGGTGCTTCCAAGGCGCTGGCGAAAGAAGTCGCCAAGCGCAATATCACGGTGAACGTGGTAGCGCCCGGGTTCATCGAGACCGACATGGTCAAAGATTTGCCCAAAGAAGAGCTGGCGAAAATGGTGCCGTTGCAACGCTTTGGCAAGCCCGAAGAAGTGGCGGCTGCCGTCAGTTTTCTTGCCAGTGACGAAGCCGCGTACATCACGGGTGCTGTGCTCAGCGTCAATGGCGGCATGTACATGTAGTTCAGTTATCAGTGATCAGTTATCAGTTGGCTGGCGCCAAGCGTCTTGCCAGGTGAAGTGGAACTGACAACTGAAAACTGATAACTGAAAACTGAATGACTTCCCTCTGGCTCAAAATCTTTGATGCCGCCCAGAAGCGAAAATGGCTTTTGCCGCTCGCATTTGTGGCGGTTGTGGGCCTGTCGGGTTTGCTCGCGCTGCGGCTGACTTTCAGCGAGAATATCTTCGATCTTTTGCCACAGGACGACCCGTCCGTGGTCGAGGGGCGGCTGGCGCTCTCGCGCTTCCGCACTCTTGAACGCATCGTCATTGATTTCGAGGCCGCCAACAGTGAGGGCGCCATTGCCGCATGCGATCAGGTGGCCGACGAGTTGCGCAAGACCGAGGGCATCATGAGCGTGACTTCGCGCGTGAGCGACGAAGCGCTCGCCGATATCGCCACGCTTTACGATGGGCGCATGCCCCTGTTATTCGACGCGGCCATGGAAGAAGAAATCGCGCGCGAGACCGCGCCCGGCAAGTTCCAGCCGCGCTTGCAGGAATTCGTGGATGCTGCCGAGGGCAAAGGCGGCATCCAGGCCACGACGGCGCAATTCCGACGCGATCCCTACGGGCTTGAGGGCGCGCTGCTGAAACGTTTTGCCAACTTGAATTCAGGATTCGACGTGCACCTCGTGCGCGGCCACCTTGTCAGCAAGGACGGCAAGCATTGCCTGCTCATTGCTGAAGCTGAAAAGCCCGCCAGCAATTCGTCAGAAAGCCGCGCCTTGATGGAACGCGTCGAGGGCGTGCTGGCGAAATTGCCCGAAGGCATGACGGCGCGCGTGATCGGCGGCCACCGCAGCGCCGCCGACAATTCGGCCACGATCTACCGCGACGTCGCGCTCACGAATACGGCGGGCACGCTTGGCGTGCTGTTGTTGTTCTTGATTGCCTTTCGTGGCATCACGCCGGTGCTGACGCTTCTGCTGCCGGTTTCAATGGGATTGGCGTTTTCGCTGGGCTTGCAGGGTGCAATGGGCGGCGAGATCTCGGCGATTACCGTGGGCTTCGGCGCCACGATGCTGAGCATTTCGGGCGACTACACGATTCACCTCGTGGCCGCCGTCAGCGGTGCGCCGGGTGATACGCCCGCGGCCAGGGCGCGCAACGCGCTGGCGCATGTGGCATCGCCGGTGGCCACAGCCATGCTCACGACGGTGCTGGCGATCGCCACGCTGCATTTTTCGCGCTTTGACGGCCTGCGGCAACTGGCCACGATTGCCGTGGTGGGGGTGTTGGCGACCTTTGTGTTTGCTATGACGCTGGGGCCGCAGTTGCTCAAGTTCTACGCGCGCAAGATGCAAAGCGGTCATAAGAGCCCGTTGGAGCGGCTTGTGGCCTGGAGCGATCGCGCGCGCCAGAAACGGGTCATTGTCACCATGGCCGCGTGCGCCCTGGTGACGCTCGCGCTTGCACCCGGCCTGTTCAAAGTCGGCCTCGAGGGCGACGTCACCAAACTCGATGGCAAGAGCCAGGCCACGCGCGAGGCCGAGGACACGATTGCCGCGACGTATGGCGGCGCCACCCTGCGCCGCACATTGATTGTTGCGGGCGGCACCACGCTGCAAGAAGCGCTGCGCGAGAACGATCTTGTGTGGCGAACGCTGCACGTCCAAGGCGCGCCGAAATTCGAGAGCATTGCCTGGGTGTTGCCCGCGATGCAAACACAGCGCGAGAACGTGGCCCGCTGGCGGCGCTACTGGTCGGCGGAACGCGTGGCTTTGCTCAAGGCCGACATGAGCGCGGCCAAAGCGACGCGGCATCTGCCCGGTGGGGGAGAATCGCAGGTCACGTTCAGCGCGGAGAAGCGCGACACGTATTTCGCTGAATTCTTTGCCTCGCTGACGCTGCCGGAGAATTTCGCCGATGCGCGCGTTCTTGACGCGTCAACACTGCGCCAACGCCCGCTGTTTGATCTCGTGCGCAATTATCTCGTGGAGGAACCGGGGCGCGTCAGCGTGGCCACCACCGCCAAGCTCACGGAAGATGGGGACCTGAACAAGGAGCGCGCAAAGCTGGCGGAACTGAAAGCCGCCACGCCGAGTGTGCTGGCGCTCAATCGCGCGCAGTTTGCCTCGCGCGTGGTGGGCTTTGTGCGCCACGACCTGGTGCTGCTGGGAGGGCTTTCGCTGGCGCTGGTGCTGGCGCTGCTCTGGTTCAATTTCCGAAACGTGACCGATTTGCTGTGCGCATTGTTGCCGGTCGCGGGCGGTCTGTGCTGGACGCTGGGCGCGATGGGCTGGCTGGGCATCGACTTCAATATCATCAATACGCTAATGACGGTGTTCTTGGCGGGGCTGGGCATCGACTACGGCATTTTCGTTGTGCAGACGTACCGCGAGGCGGAGTCAGCCGAAGAGGCGCACCGCAATCTCGTCAGCGCAGGAACAGGCATCGCGGCTGCGGCGCTGACGACGCTGCTTGGCTTTGGTTCGCTCACACTAGCGCGGCATCCAGCGCTGTTCACAGTGGGATTGACGACGGCCATGGGTGTGATGAGCGCCTTTGTGCTGGCAGTGTTCGTGGTGCCAAGCATCATGGACTGGCGGGTGGGGCGGCACAGGTCGAGCCACGAATGAACACGAATGGACACCAATTCTCTGTGTCTCTGCGTCTCTGCGTGAGCCTGTTGTTGCCGCTGGTTTCGGCTGCGTGCGCGGAATCTGATCCGTACAAAAGACTGGAACACATTACGCCCACCTACTGGCCAAACGGCCACGTCATGTGGGAACACGTCGGTACCAGCGAAGAGCGGCGGACGTATGTCCTTGATGAGTTCAAGGAACGTTGGCCTACGCAGTTCAAGAGCGTGCAGACGGTGACGATTGATTTTGGGCCGGTCACGAAAACATTCAACGCGCTCTTGATTATCCAGCGACCTGGCAAGTTCCGACTTCAGGGCATGACTGAGCAGGGCATCAAGATTTTCGAACTGGCCCATGACGATCGGGGCGATCACGTTGTGTTTCAAGGCGAAGGAATTTCTAACCAATCCATGGATTCCATTAGCCGCGATATATGCCGTGTGTTCCTTGATCCGTTGCCCGGCGTAGTAGAGACCAAGAGGACGTTTGATTGCTTCTTCTTGGAGGCCAATTCACGAAGCCTGACCTATTGCGCCCGGATGATCCCGTTTGCGCAACCGCCGTGGAACAAGGGGCGGAACCCTTGGTTCGGCCCCGCCAGGCTGGATCGCCTCGTAGCTCGACGAGATGATGGAGAACTATACCGGTTCGATCAGTACGAGTGGGGGCCCCCGGAATACCGAGATGGCAATCCGTTCATCCCGCATGTCATCGTCCTGCGCGACAGCGGGCGGGAGTCCAAGAGTTATCCCTACAAGCTCACGATCAAGATCAGTGAGCTGACGGTGCGCGACACGCCCTGGCCGGAGAAGACGTTCAAGCCTTAGCGTTCAGCGGCGTGGACGCCGCAGTGATTCAGCAGCCGGAAGCTGCAGCTACGTTAAACGCCGACGCAGGCCGGGGGGAAGTGGCCTGCGTCGTGTTGGATGCGTCCGTGGGTCGGGGGACGAACGGGACGCACCGAAAGTTGAAACGCTTGCTGCGTGCAATTATTCCCGATTCGCCCCGGACAATTTCAACGCTTGTAGCGCACCAGTTGCGTCGGGTCGGCCCAGTAAGTCATGGCCGGGCCGTCGTCTTCGCTGGTCTGCACGTACAGGCAGTCCGGGCCGAGCTCCGGCACGTGATCGAGCACGATGCAGGGCGTGCCAAGGTTGATGTCCAGGGCGCGGTCGCCCAGGTTCAGGCGCTCGCCGTAGGCGTCAACGATGTTTGCGCGAAGCATGCTGCGTGTCAGAGTTATGGTCATGGCAATGTCCTCCCCGCGAAGGGAATTCCCTTCCTGTTTGCCGCTTTGCGGCTTTGGGTTTGTTCGGGGTTGGCGGGCAGTGCTGCAAGATCAGAGTGTCTTGCACCACTTCCGGCTGGACTCGCGCAATCTACGCGTTGCGTTCGTCCACCCGCCTCCGTGTCAGCCTTCTCCAGCCGACACCTGTTTAACGTTCGAAGGTGCCTTTGGGTTTTGCAAAAAATCCGGCAACTTCGATTTGTTCAAACTTTGATGGTCCGTTAGTCCCCTGGCTGCACTTCCTGAATCGTTCGTTCACTTTTCTGTCTGCGTCTATCTACCTGTCCCCTGATTGCGGTTTTCCTAACCGCGATTTCCGTTTTCAGATTGAACGCGTTGGAGCCTTGCTCGTCTGCTACACTCCCGCGCTTACTTTGGAGCGCGCTCTTCCTTTCAATTACGCCCCATGCCCAATACCCGTTACCGCGAATTCGAATCCACTGTTCCTCAGGCCGGCGTGCGCCTGTGTGCCCTGGAGTCGCGCAAGTACAAGACGGTACGCGCCCATGTGTTTCTGCTTGAGCCCATCAGCGAGCAGAATGCGACGCAAAACTCGCTTCTTGGCTACATGCTGCGCGCCGGCTCTCGCGGCCATCCCACGCGCCGTGATCTGGCGCGGGCGGGCGAGGAACTCTTCGGGGCTTCGATCTCTGTGGGCGTCACCCGTTATGGCGACATCCACGCGATTTCTGGCCGCGCTGAGTTCCCCGCCGACCGTTTCCTGCCAAAGGGCGCCAACGAGTTGCAGCGCGTGCTCGCCCTGCTGGCCGAAATGCTGTTGGAACCGGCCACGGACTCGTCCAAGTCATCCCTACGCACTGAGTCTCTTGCGCAAGAGAAGTACCAACTCGAACAAGACCTGCGCGGCATCGCCGACGAAAAGCCCCAATTAGCCATGCTGGAGGCCCAAAAGCGCATTTATGCGGGTACTCCGGGTGCGGTTTACGAAGGCGGGCGCCTCGAGGACATTTCGGCAGTTACCGGCAAGTCCCTTTTCAAGCGCCATGAGTCCATCGTGCGTAACGCGCGGGTCATGGCATTTGTGGTGGGGCCCGTCGAACCGGCAGAAAGCCTGGCGGCGCTCGGCAAGGCTTTCAAGCTGCCCAAAACCAAGCGCCCGGATTTTCCGGCGCCAGTCAAACTCAAGGCACACGCGCTGAAACGTGACAAGTTGGCGCAGAAAGTGGAGCAGGCGCACCTGGTGTTTTCATGGGCCGGCGCACCGCTGTATGGGCAGCGTGCCTGGGCCGCAGCTTCGATTGGCGATGCGATTTTCGGCGGGCTTTCAATCTCGCGCCTGTTCAAAGTCGTGCGTGAGGAACACGGACTGGCGTACGCGGTCTCGACCCATTTGGCCGGTGCGCGCGGGGCTTCGATTGGCCATGCGGCCGTCGATCCCTCCAAAATCGACGCGGCTGCGAAGCTGATCCACGCAGAGTTTGCGCGCATGCAAAAAAAAGGCTTTACGCCAAACGAGTTCGAAGCCGCGCGCGCAAGTTTGATCGAGGCACGGCGCGCGCAACTTGATTCGCTGGGCGCGCGCGTGACGGACACGGTGTTCCAAAGCGTGCTCGGTTTCACCCGCGAGCCCGAGCAGGAAATTGCGGCGATCGAGAAAGTGAAGCCCGATGATGTGATAGCGGCGTTCAAGAAACTCAAGCCGCACACGGAATTCCGGCTGGCGCCGTGATATTGACCGATCACCGATCCCAGGGAAACGTGCGGGAGATTGAGAGTTGGAGAGATTGAGCGATCGCAATCGGCGGGCCTTTGGCGATCTCTCCGTCTCTCAAATGCTCCCTCTCTCCTGCCTCCTTCATTTTTTCCCGGGTTCCTTCAGGGAATCCGTAACGCCCTGACGCTATATGGCGGGGCCACATGATGCAGGACTCCCAAAGAAGTCTGGAGCGGTTGTTTGAAACGGCGCATGAGCGAGCGTGGCGGTTGGCCTACAGCCTGCTGCGTGAATCACACACGGCGTTTGACTGTGTGCAGCAAGCCTACCTGGTGGCGGCCAAGAACCCCGGGCGTATTCCTGACGGTGACGCCTGGCCCTGGTTTGCTGTGGTGGTGGGTTTTGAAGCACGCAATATGCGCCGGAAAAAGCGGCCAGTGACAAACGCCGAGGGAATGCAAGTGGAAAAGCCCCATGGCGATGTTCCAGGACTGGCGGCGCAGCGCGCGGATGACAGCCGTGTTCTTTGGCAAGTGCTGGATTCTCTTCCCCAAGAAGAGCGCGAAGCCATCGTGCTCACTCACGTCAACGGCCTAACCCACGCGCAAGCATCTCAGGCTCTGGGCCTGCCCGAGAAAACGGTCAGCTCGCAGGTCGCGCGCGGCATGGAACGCCTGCGCGGAAAACTGAAATCGCGCCAGGACGAACTTGGCGCAATGCTCGCGGTTTTGCCTGTCGTTGAACCACCCGGCGGCTATGAAGCCGCCGCAGCGGCATGGAAAGCCGCAGCCGTTTCAGTCATCCCCGTTGCCTCAGGCGCGGCCATCGTTGGAGGAGCAGTCATGGGCAAGTATGTGCTGGTTGCGGCTTGTGTGGTGGTGGCCCTGGGTGTTGGCATGGTCGGCGGGTATTCGCTCAAGACCAACGCAGAGCCGGTGCGCGAAGTTCCGAGGCAGCAGTCTGAAGTGAAGAGCGGAAACATCGAAGTACCCGCCAAGGATCCCGCGCCCGCGACTTCGCCCGCCGACGACTCAGCGCTTAAGCAGGCACGCAAAGAACGAGACGACGCTCGCGCTGAGGCCGACGCCATGAAGAAGCGTTCGGATGCTATGGAGAAAGAGCGCTCGGATGTCGCGCGAGAAAACGAGCGACTCAAAGCGGAATTGCAGCCCTACCGCGAGGCTGCGGCACTGCGCGGACCAACGTTCACGTTTGGCGAGTCCGGCAAGCTCGAGGCCATCCGCGAAGCGGACTGGAGGGAGATGGCGCAGGCCGATGCGGTCATCCAGCAGTGCCTGATCAAGATCTACGAATGTGGCCAGAAGGGCGAGCCAGTGCCGGATCAGGTCTACATCGATTTACAGGAGAACACGGAGAAGATGCGGAAGTACGAGTACCGTACGATTCGAAAGATGCCCACGGCCGCCGAGCATAACGGTGAACTGACCCACCCAATCTCGATGGCCAACCTCCTGGCGACAACGCTAAAGCTCGCGGGCAAGCCGCTGAGTCAAACGCAGGTTACCAGCATCAACGCTTTGGGCGAGCAGTTCGACGCCGACTTTGCCAAGCTCCGCGCCGCGTACACTGAGAAGACGCTGCGCACGCAGAAAATGCTGGACGAGTACCTGCTCAAGGACAAGTTCCGCGACGCCATGCTTGCGTTGTTGGATGCCGACCAATACGCGCTGGTGGTCGTGCCCGCGGTGTTCAAAGTGGCAGGCCTGGATCTGCACGATGTCTCGCTGATGATCATCCATACTTCGCCCATCATCACCGGTGACACGACCGCGAAAATCTCGACCAAGCTTCAGGACGTCCTGCGCAAGCGCTATGAGCTCAGTGCTGAGCAGGAAGCGCAGTTGGCTACCGCCATTGACGGCTGGATGCAGGATCTCACACCTCTGACGCCGTGCGCCAAGAACATGGCCCGCAATTACACCTGCGCCCAGGGCGCGCAAGCCGGCGCAGCCACAGTGCGCCTGCAAACCGAGATGTTGAACGTGCTCAGCCTGACCGAAGACCAACGCAAGAAGATCTTGAACGACAATGGGTTTTTCATTCCCCGGCTCGTGCAGTGAGCGCTTTCTTGAGCCGGGCTTCCACAGCCGCGTCGAAACGCTTGGCAAAGAGCCAGGAAACCGGGAAGCTGATGACCAGCGCGACGCCCACGATCCAGAGCGAGTACTCTTGAAAACTCTCCACGGACGCGGCTGCGTAATAGCCAATCATGGATTGCACCGCGGCATTGATCGAGGCGCCGAGGAATGTGAACAGGAATGCCCGCCTGGCTGAAACGCGGCGCAATCCCGCTGCCGCGGGTACGAAGCGGCCAAACCACGGCACCCAGCGCCCGAAGACCAGAAGCGGAAACGCATAACGCGCCATGCCCTCGCCCAGCAGTTGCAGGCGCGCCTTATTTTTATCGCTGCGGACAATTCGATCAAGCCATTCGGCACGCCAACGCCCGATGGCAAACAAAGCCATGTCCGAAACAAAACTGCCCAGCATGCCCGCCACCATCACACCCCAGAGCATGAACTCAGGGTTTACGCGGGCATAGGCCGCGCCCACGACCACGAACATGGTCAAGCCGGAATGGTCGAACAAAGTACCGACGGTGACGGCGACGTAGCCGTACTGAACGATGTATGCCTGGATGCTCTGCCAATCCACGGGGCGGGATTGTCGAATCGAGCGCGCCGGTTGTCGATTGCCTGTCTGCGGGGTCGGCTCGCGGCACGATTCTCCGAATTCGCTGGAAGCTGTAGTGGTGTACGGGTTTAGACTACAGCCTGATGATGGTCGTCCTCAACATTCTGGCCGCGCTCTTGCTCACGGTTTTGCCGGCGCTGAAGCCCTGCGACTGCAACGGCTTTTCGTTTGTTTGCGCTTGCGCCTTGGATGAGGCCGGCGCGAAGAGCCGCGTGCGCGCGGCAGCCGCTGAGCCCAAATGCTGTTGCTGCCGAAAGTCGCATGCGCCTGAGGTTGACGAATCGGGCCAATTGCCAAAGTTGCCTGCTCCGCGCAAGCACGGCGGGTGTTTGAAATTCGCTGTGCACCAGGCAGATTTCGCCACGGCGGATCTGATTCCTATGCAGAGCGAGACATTGCCGATGGTAGCCGCGCTGTTGCCGGAGTTTCATTTCAGCGCGCCGGTTCTTGCCCCTTCAACGTTGCACCGCCAGCGGCCTCCGCCGTATGGCCTCATTGTTGCCCACCTTCGGCGCATTCTTATCTAGCAGCACCTCTGGCACGCTGGGGGCTGTTGTGCTATCGCGCACAGGCCTGACACGGCATTTTGCTTACCAGAGGAGCTGTTATGCGTTGTTCCGTCATTTGTGCGGCCTTGAGCGCGGCTTGGCTATTGGCCTCTTGCACAACCGATGCGCGCGTGGCGCGCCACGAGTTTGATCGCGTTCCGGCGCCTGTGGTGGAAGCGATGCATCAGGCGCGTGCTTCCGCCACGGCCGGTGCTCAGGCCGCGCCCGCGCTGAAGTCTGTGACACTGGCAGAACTCCTTCGCCAGTGTGACCTGCGCAGCCCCGGCTTGGCGGCCGCGTATCATCGCTGGCGCGCGGCTGTAGCGGAGATCGGCACGGCCGTAGAGATCCCCGAGGCGATGCTGGAGTTTTACGAAGGAATTGAGGATGCACGTTCCAACATCATGCTTGATGGCGGCAAGCGCGGGGTGATGTTCACCCAGCCCATCACCAACCCGGGCAAGCTTGTGGCGCGTGAGAAGATGCTCGCCGCAGAGGCGACGGTGATGGCGCAGGACTACGACGCCATCCGCCGCAGTGTTCGACTGCGTGCGATGTTGAGTTACTTCGATCTGCAGGCCCTTGATGCAAGAGTTGTTGTGACCGGCGAGCTGGTGGGGCTGATGCGCAGCCTGGAGGAAAGCATGGAGCCCATGCTGGCCTCGGGCATGGCAACACAGGCCGAGTTTCTGCGCATGCAGGTAGAGCGCGCGGAAATGGAATCCGACCTCGCAAGCCTGAAGCTGCGGCGTGGCGCGCTTGTGCGGCAGTTGGTGGCTGCCAGTGGCGTGGAGCTGGCGCCGGACGTGAAACTGGAAGCGCTGGCTTTTGCGTCGGCGCCCACGCTGCTTCCCGAGCGGACGCGGCTGTTCGTGGCCGTGGAAGAGAATCCGATGCTGCGCATGGAGCACGCGCGCGCAGCGGTGGCTCACGCCCGCCGTGTAGAAGCCCATTGGATGTGGGTGCCCGATTTCGTGGTTGGTGCAAGCTGGATGGATATGGGCACGCCCATGGGAGAAGGCGGCACCTGGAGCGGGGTCAGCGTGCGCGCGGGCATATCGATTCCGTGGCAGTTTCATGTCAACAAGGCGCGTTCCGACGCCGCCGCGGCCAATGAGTTGGCGGCGCGGCTGGTTGTAGAGCAGCGCAAGCTTGACTTGCTGGCCGAGCTTGATTTGGCGCTATATGAACTGTCCGACGCCGAGCGTATGCAGAAACTGCTTGACGACGACGTGCTGCCCAAGGCCCGCATGGCGCTGGATCTCATCAGGGGTGATTTCACCACCGGCAAAGCCCGCTTCGGCGATGTTCTGGGTGCGCAGCGCTCGTTGCTGGCGGGCGAACTGTCGCGCATTCGGGCGCGCGCCGAGGTGCTTAAGGCTCGAGCCATGCTGTTGTCACTGACCGGCCTGCAACTCAAGAGCCAGGGAGAATAGCCATGAAAAGTGTGTTTGCCTTCATGACATCATTTGCCGCTGTTCTGCTTGTGACTGCCATCGTGCGCGGCGCAATCTTGTCGCGCGATGAGCGGGTGGAGTTCGTACCTGCCTCAAAGCAGCCGCGCAGTCACAATCACTCTACACCTGAGTTCAACGAGGCGCCGCCTGCCGATAACCGCGCCGCTCCACCCGAGTCGCCGGTCAAGCCCGCTGAGGCCGTTGAGCTCGGCAATGACACTGACCCCGTTTCGGGAGTCAAGCTTGGATCTGCACCCGCGATGCTGGTGCACAAATCCTGGCGCATCGGTTTTGAAAGCGAAGCAAACGGCAGAAAGTTCGATAAGAACCCGATGCGTTATTACGCCAGACTGTCTCTGGAGCCGACAACCGATGGCCGCCTGCTCAAAGTGGACGGTTCCAGTTTCGAAAAGGCGCTGGCATCGGAGTGCCCGATCATGGGCGGCGAGATCGACCCCGACGGCGAAGTCTTCATCTTCCATCGCGGTTTCAAGATCTACTTCTGCTGCTGGAGCGGATGCCCGGACGAATTCCTGGCTGACGCGAAAAAGCACTACGCCCATTACGGGCTGGTTGAACGCGACGGAAAACTGGTGCGCAAATAGTGGAGAGAGCCATGACCCAAGATCAACCCGCCAAACCAAGTGCGTCCTTTCTGCACCGGCGCGCGTTCTTGCTCGCGGCCCTGGGCGGGGGCGTTGCCGGACTGATTGGGGCGGTCGCACTGCCGCGCGAGTGGCTGGTAGCGGCGCCCACCATTGGGCCGGGCATAGGAAACCAGGGCGTCAAGAAACTGGAAGAGTTCTATGCCTGCCCGATGTTCTGCACGCGCCTGGAAAAGCCCGGCACCTGCCCGGTGTGCGGCATGGACCTGGAGCGCTTTGTTGACAGCGGAGAAATGCTGGAACTGAGCGAGCGTGAGCGAAGTTCGATGGGCGTGACTTCGGCGCCGGTCAAGCGCATGCAACTGGCGCGCGAGATCCGCACCCTTGGCACGTTTGAGGCCGACGAATCGCTGGATCGCGTTGTTTCCGCGTGGGTGGCGGGTCGAATTGACAGACTCTATGCCGATTTTACCGGCGTGACCGTTTCCGAGGGTGACCACCTGTTTGACCTCTACTCGCCCGAACTTTACGCGGCGCACCGTGAACTCAAGGTCGCGCAACAGTCCGTGAGCAACAAGACTCCTGGCGCTGAAAGACTGCTCGAGCTTGCGCGTGAGAAGCTGCGCAGGCTGGGGCTGGCCGCGGCGCAACTGGCCGATCTCGAAGCGCGCGAGGCGACGTCTGCGACATTCACGGTGCGTTCGCCCGCATCCGGCGTCGTGCTCGAGAAGATGGCGCGTGAAGGTCAGTACATCGAGATGGGCATGCCTGTCTATCGCGTCACTGACCTTTCCCGTCTGTGGCTGATGCTGAGCATTCACGAGCGCGACCTGGCCTTTGTTGCGCTGGGTCAGCGCGTTGACATCGAGATTTCGGGCCTGCCCGGTCACCACTTCGAGGGTGCCGTGAGCTTCATTGACCCGGTGCTCGATACGATGACTCGAACGGCGCGTGTGCGCGTTGAAGTGCCCAACGTGCAGGGCGCGCTCAAGCCCGGCCTGTTTGGCGCCGCCACGCTCTACGCCGAGCTTGCCTCGGACGGCACGCTGGCGCGGCCCGCCATGGAGGGCGAATACGCCTGCCCGATGCACCCGCTGCAGCGGAGTGACGCGCCCGGACGCTGCCGCATCTGCGGTATGGACTACAAGAAGCGCGTGCCGGCATCGGGCAAAGTGCCGGGCAAGGTGTTGGCGGTTCCACGCGAAGCTGTATTGAGCACGGGCAAACGGACGCTCGTCTATGTCGAGTGGTGGGCCGCACGTGAAACCGACGGGAACATCGCGCGTGACGCTGCGGGCAACGCGCAGCGCCTGGAGCAGCCGCAATATCAAGGCTTTGAGGTTCACCTCGGGCCGTTGTGCAGCGCGTTTCACAGAGGGGACGACGGCACGCTGCACAAACTGGGCGATTACTACCCCGTGCTCGAGGGCCTTCCCACGGGCGTGCGCGTCGTGACCAACGGGCAGTTCCTCATCGACAGCCAGCAGGAGCTGGCGGGCAAGCCTTCGCTTTTCAGGCCGCAGGGCGGGTCTGAGGGCGGCGCGCACTCGGGACACTAACCATGATCTCGCGCATCATTAACGCGTGCCTCGACATGAAACTTCTGGTGCTGCTGGTTACGGCGCTAGCGGTAGTGCTTGGCTTCAAAGCACTGCTGGAAAATCCCAAGGACGCGATCCCGGACATCTCGCAGAACCAGGTCATTATCTCGGCGGAGTGGATGGGCCGCAGCCCGCAGGACGTCGAAGACCAGGTGACCTACCCGATCTCCGTGGCCATGCAGGCGCTGCCGCGCGTGGAAGATGTGCGCACGATGACGGGCTTTGGCATGTCGCGCGTGTACGTGATTTTCGAAGATAGCGTCGATATCTACTGGGCGCGCTCGCGCGTGCTCGAACGCCTGGCCGTGGTGCAGGGCCAATTGCCCTCGGGCGTAACGCCTGCACTAGGTCCCGACGCCACGGCGCTGGGCCAGGGTTACATGTACACGGTTGACGGTCCCTATGATTTGGCGACGCTGCGAACGATTCAGGATTACACGCTGCGCTATGCCATCCAGCAGGTGGACGGTGTGGCTGAAGTGGCGAGTGTGGGCGGCTTCGTGCGCGAGTACCAGGTGGAAATCGACCCGGAGCGCCTGCGCGCGCACGACGTGATGCTTGAGGAGGTGGTCAAGGCGCTGGAGAACTCGAATCTCGATGTCGGTGCAAAGGCTATTGAAAGCGGCGGCAGCGAGTTCCTCGTTCGCGGCGTCGGTTTCATCAAACGCCTTGAGGACATCGAGAACCTAGTCGTCAAGAACAAGGGCCATGTGCCGTTGCGGCTTTCCGATGTGGCGCGCGTGCAGCTGGGTCCGGAATTCCGGCGCGGCGCGCTGGCTGACAGCCACAACGAGCGTGTGGGCGGCATTGTCACCATCCGCTACGGAGCCAACCCGCTTGACACCATCGAGCGCGTGAAGACGGAAATCGCGCGCATCGAACCCACACTGCCGCAGGGCGTGAAGGTCAACGCGTTTTACGACCGCACTGAGTTGATTGACGAAACGCTCGATACGCTGCGCGATACGCTGCTCGAAGAAATCATCGTCACCGCTCTGATCATTCTCATTTTCCTGCTGCACCTGCGCAGTGCGCTGATCGTGGCTGCGAGTTTTCCGCTCGCGATCCTGCTTGGCTTCATCGGCATGCAGGCGTTTGGCGTTTCCAGCAATATTATGAGCCTGGGCGGTATCGCGATTGCCATTGGCGACATCGCTGACATGTCCATCATCATGGTCGAGACCATCTACATCGCGATTCTTGCCGATGGCGGGAAGTCGCCGCGCATGCAGGTCATCAAGAACGCCGCAGGAGAGGTCGGCGGCGCAATCGCGACAGCGGTCGCTACGACGGTCATCAGCTTCATTCCCATATTTGCGCTCTCGGGACAGAGCTACAAGTTGTTTGCGCCCATGGCCTGGACCAAAACGTTGACGCTCAGCGCGTCACTGTTCCTTGCCATCTGCCTCACGCCTGTGCTGTGCTACATGTTCCTGGGCGGCCGCCGCACTGACAAATCGCCCGCCCAGCGCCGCTTTGGCGAGATCCTGCGCTGGGTGGCCGCCCTTGGCATTGCCGGGTTACTGGCATGGGTCACGGTTCGCAGTTCGAACTTCGTTGAAGGTTGGCTGGGCCTCAACGCGGCTTTTGTGGCCGTGCCGGTGTTTGTGCTGGGCGCCCTGGCGGTACTCAAGATCTGGTCAGAGCCGCTCACCCCCATTGACGGCAACCCCGTCGCGCGCGGCCTTGTTGCCGCCTATCGTCCGACCCTGCGTTTCATGCTCGGGCACCGCGGTCTTCTGCGTGCGGCGAGCATCGCCATCATTCTGCTAGGGGCCCTTGCCGCTTTTGGCGCTTCCACGATTCTGATACCGGTCAAAGAAGCGGTTCGGGCTTTGGGCGGCGATGCCGACCGCGTCCGGCCTGTCACCGCGCTGGAGTCTCATTATCCCGGCTTCGGCCAGGAGTTCATGCCGCCGCTTGATGAGGGCTCGCTGCTGTTCATGCCCTCGTTGCTCAGTCAGGCATCGCTATCTGAAACGCTGCGCGTGATGGAATGGCAGAACGAGCAAATGCTGAGTGTTCCCGAAGTTGCGCAGGTCATGGGCAAACTTGGGCGTGCTGAAACTGCGCTCGATCCCGCGCCCATTGGCATGATCGAAACGGTGGTGCTTCTCAAGCCGCGCGACCAATGGCGGCCCGGCATGGACAAGAAAAAGCTGGTGGGGGAGTTGCGAAAGGCGACGCACCTGCCCGGCGCAGCGCCAAGCTGGCTGCAGCCGATCCAGACGCGAATCGTGATGCTTTCAAGCGGCATTCGCTCGCAGATTGGCCTGGAACTGCTGGGCAGTGACGCCAACGAACTGGCTGAACTTGCTCTGAAACTCGAACCCGTCATCAAAAGTGTATCGGGCGCTTCTGACGTTGTTGCCATGCGCACGGGCGGCAAGCCCTACGTCGAGTTTCGCCTCAATCGCGAACGCATGCAGCATTACGGCGTGAGCGTAATGATGGTGCAGGAGACCATTGAGGTGGCGCTGGGGGGACGGCGGGTGACCACCACTGTCGAGGGCCGCGAGCGCTATCCCGTGCGCATCCGCTATGAGCGCGAGTTGCGCGACAGACTTGAGGATCTTGAGCGAGTCCTGGTTGCGGCGCCCGGCGGCGCACAGATTCCCATCACTGACCTGGCCACGGTCGAGTACGTCGTTGGGCCCTCGGAGATTCGCGGCGCCAACGGAAAAGTCGCGGGCTACGTTACGTTCAACACTGCAGGCATTGACGAAACACGCTTGATTGCCGCTGTTGAAAAGCGGCTCAACCAGGCCATCGAGCGCAGGGAAGTGAACTGGCCGGCGGGCACCACGTTCAACTGGGTGGGCCAATACCAGGAGCAACAGAAAACCAACGCGCGCCTGGTTTTCATCATCCCGATCGTGCTGGCGATAATCTTCGTGATTATCTTCCTGCACTTCCGGAAGTGGAGCTGAACGCTGATCGTGTTCACAGGTTTGCCCCTGAACCTCGCCGGCGGCGCGCTGATGATCCGCTATTGGCCCTTCATCCAGAGTGTGCTCACAGGTGAGCCGCAAGGACCGCCGATTTACATTACCGTGGCCGTAATCGTGGGCTTCATGGTGCTTGCGGGCGTGGTGCTCAACGACGGCGTTGTGGTTGGCACCTATATCGACCAGCTCGTCGACGAACGCAAGCCGCGCACATTGAGTGATATCCGCGATCTTGTCGTGGAGGCCGGCGCACGGCGCATTCGACCAGCATTCATGACAACTCTGACCAGCATTATCGGCGTGATGCCGATTCTGTGGGCCACGGGGCGCGGCTCGGACGTGATGCAGCCCATGGCCCTGCCGATCTTCGGCGGCATGTTAGTGGACGTGATTTCGCTGTTTATGGTGCCGGTGATGATGAGCTGGTGGCTGGAGCGCAAGCTGGCGCGCGAGCTGCTGAAGAAGTAGGGGCGCAGCATGCTGCGCCCCTACGATGGACCGTTCTAATCCTGAAGCACATGGCAGGTGTAACCGTTGGGATGTTTTTGCAGGTAATCCTGGTGGTAATCCTCTGCCGCGTAGAACTCAGTTGCCGCGACAATCTGTGTGACGACCGGTTTCTTGAAGCGCCCGGATTTGTCGAAACGCTCTTTCACCGTCTCGGCGGTCTTTTTCTGCTCCTCGCTGGTGTAGAAAATGGCCGAGCGGTACTGCGTGCCGACATCGTTGTGCTGGCGGTTGAGCGTGGTCGGGTCGTGCATTCGGAAAAAGAAATCGAGCACCGTCGCGTAGTCGATCACGTCGGGGTCAAACACGATCTCGACCGCCTCGGCGTGGCCTGTGGCGCCGCCGCACACTTCCTTATATGTAGGGTCTTTCTTGGTACCTCCGGTGTAGCCCACGGTAGTCTTCTTCACGCCGTGAATATCGCGGATGATTTCCTCCATGCCCCAGAAGCAGCCGCCAGCCACAATCGCGCGCTCTGTGCGAATGCCTTTGCTTGGCTTGAATACGCCGGCATCCAGGAACGGCTTGAGGTAATCCCCGTAGCCGCGCTTTTCCATCTCCGCGCACGGCACGAAATCGAGCGCGGCCGAGTTGATGCAGTAGCGCAAGCCGCCCTTGTCAGCGGGCCCGTCCTCGAAGACGTGTCCAAGGTGGGAGTCCACACCGGCGGAGCGCACTTCTACGCGCTGCATGCCGTGGGAGTTGTCGGACTTCTCCGCGACGCGGCTCTTCTCGATTGGCCTGGTGAATGCCGGCCAGCCGCAGCCGGAATCAAATTGGTCAAGCGAAGAAAACAGCGGCTCGCCAGAAACGATATCGACGTAAATTCCGTGTTCCTTGTTGTCCCAGTATGCGTTGCGGAACGGAGGCTCGGTCGCGGATTGCTGTGTGACGGCGTATTGCTCGTCAGTCAGGCGTTTGCGTAGTTCGGCATCACTGGGCTTGGAAAAGGTCTTCTTCATGGTCTGGGGCTCGGGTTGCGGCGTTGGCCTGGGAGCTTCGTTGCCCTGGGCAACACATGCGGTAACAAGCAGCGCCAGAAACCCCGCGAACAAGACAAGAAAAAGGCTGCTGTTCATGGCTTTATCCTTTCGCGGCACAAACAAGCGCGGCCATGCCCCTATTCCAGCGTATTGACCGCTTCGGAACAACAGGGCGCAGGTTTTCCGATCGCAGGGCGCCGGCTTTCAGTCCTCGTTCCGGCGCGCGATTTCCGCTCAACGCTGGCGGCTTGCCGTCAACCGCGTATGATTGCCGCAACTGCGGATGAACCAGGCGGTCGGCCAGGGAGAGTGGTTATGCGGGCTAAACGCAAATTGGGGATGTTGCTGGCGGGTGGGGCGGTCATGGCAGTGGCGGCGCTTGCGGGCGTGCCCGCGCAAAGCCAGGCCGCGGCAAATTTCTCTGACAAGCTCGCCAAGAATACGATTCGCGGCTCCTTGACCAAAGTGCACTCCAGTTTGCGCCAGGCCTACCTGTTTGACGGCAATGAAACATCGTCAAGCAAGAAGGAGATGGATCGCGAATATTCCATGCAGGAATTCGTGGCCGAGGTCGATGATGACCGACCTTCAAAGATCTATCGCAGCTATGACCAGATCGGAGGCAAGGACAAGTTGTGGGTCACGGCCGACAGCGATCCAGTGGAAGTGGCCGCCGCCGATGCGCGCTCACGCCACACGTTCGTGTTCAATGTCGATGCGACCGGAAAGTGCACGCTGGCGCAGGACGCGCTTCAGATTCTGGAGGCCAAGGACATCTACGCAGCCGCAACCGATCACTCGCCGCGCCTTGCGCCTCAAGGCGAAGCCAAAACCGGTTCTTCGTGGCAGGTTTCCGAGGCGGACTTCGGGTTTGCAGGCGTGATGGGCGCCGAAGAAAAGTTGAGCGAAACGACCATCACTGTCACCTTTGACGACGTGAAGAATGACGGTGCCGGCCGTGCTTTGGCATGGCTCAGCTACAGGGCCAGCATCAAGTCCGGCTACCGTACAGTCAATGATTTCGATGGCAGTGAGACGGCCAATCTCACACTGGAGTACGAGATTCAGGGGAAGGCGGCCTATGTCTCCGGCGGCCCAATCAGCGCGTTGACCTCAACAGGAAACTGCAAGGCCAAGGGCAAGTCGGGCGGGCTGGATTGCAGCATCGAGATCAGCTGGACCATGTCTCGTGAGTTCACCTATGGCTCATTAGTGGACGCCTCCGTCGAAAATGGCAGCGAGGGCCCCGAGGAAGTCAGCGATCTTTACACTACGAAGGCGGGGATCGTCGCCGACGATGAGATCGTGATCGCGCGCGCTGGTTCCATTTCGCGCATCCAGAGTTTTGACCCTGCGACGCGCAAGATTTCAAAGACCCTCGCGGCCATGCCCAAGGGCTATAGCTTCAACGAACTGGCCCTTTCCCCTGACCGAAAGCGAGTCGCCTTTCGCTCCAACGGCAATAACGCCATCTCTATCGCTGAGAATAACGTGTTCGTACTTGAACTCGAGAGCGGCGTTGTCAACCAGGTCACGCCGCACTGGGCCACCAATGATGGCATCACCAAGCCGCTGGACACGGGCAAGACCGTGACCGTTACGGGGCGACTCGTCTGGTTTGACGATGAAAAGCGCATCAACCGCCACGACGGTCTCTACCTTGGCTGGGTGCGCGTTGATCAAACCGCCTGCTTCTCCAAGATCGACGGCACAACGGGCCGATTCACACTCGAGAATGTGCCTGCGAACACTTCAATTTTCATCCAGGCCTATGCCACTCTGCCGAATTACACCAATGGCAAGTCGCGCGGGTACCGCTTCCTGCCTGATGGCAAGGCCATGGGCGTGACGGTGCAGATCACGGGCGACAGCAACAAGGACATTGGCGATTTGTCGATCAACCCGCCTGCTGGTGAGCATGGCTATGGTTCGCCCAGTTTTGCCAAAGGCGGCGATTTGGTTTGCCAACGCTATCCTGGCTCTCTGGTGGCGTTGGTCGGATATCCCAAGCGCACATGGAAAGAAGTGGACGTTGACGCCAAGCTGGGCCTGCTGGCGGGCGCCATGAGCGTGAGCCCTGATTCGAAATTGATTTCCTTCGTGACGGATTCGAGCGGCGGCGCGGGCAGCGTGCACTTCTACGACTCGCGCGGCAAAGAAATCTGGGGCACAGCGCTGGCCGAAGGCGTGGAGGTTTCGTACGCATCCCAAGGCGCGTGGCTGGCTGACAGCAGCGGCTGGGTGTGCACCGCAGGCGCGCCGGGCTGGCTGGGCAAGGATCGCTTCGGTCTGCCCGGCCTGATCTACGCCGCGCCGGCGAAGAAGCAGGTCACCTTTGCCCGCAAATGGCCGCAACTGGGCGGCTATTCGTGCAAGTCAGTGGCACTGAACAAGGAGGGAACGATTGCGTACCTCGTGTTTCATGTGACCAACGACAAAGGCGTCACCTTTGGCGACCTGTGGCAGTGGGACTCCACAACCGACACGCTCACCCGCCTTACCAGCCTGGGCGACGTGCTGGGCGTGGCCAACATCGGCCGTTAGGCGATGTCTGAATTCAAAGTGGCGCCGGGAAACCGGCGCCTTTCTACTGCCCGCGCAAAACTGATAGTCATCCCATGCGACTGAAGCTCTTTCATATCGACGCATTCACAAGCCGTGTCTTTCGCGGCAATCCCGCGGCCGTGTGTCCGTTGGAGAAATGGCCCGATGACGCGCTGATGCAGGCGATTGCCGCCGAGAACAATCTGAGCGAAACGGCGTTCTTTGCCCCCGCCGGCGAGGAATTCCGCATACGCTGGCTTACGCCAACGACCGAGATTGATCTCTGCGGCCACGCGACACTCGCTTCGGCCTGGGTTCTTTACGAGGAGCGCGGCTACAAGGGCGAGCGCATCGTGTTCCGAAGCCGCACCGATCGGCTTGAAGTTACGCGTGAGCGCGACCGCATGGTGCTGAATTTTCCCGCACGCCCGCCCAAGAAGGTTGAGGCGCCAACCGGTCTGGGCCTGGGACTTGGCGCCAAACCCCAAGCGGTACTTGCGGCGCGCGACTACCTGTGTGTGTTTGAAAGCGAACAACAGGTACGCGACCTGAAGCCCGATTTTGCCGTGCTGAAAAAACTCGATCGCATGGTCTTCGCCACGGCGCGCGGCCGTGAGTGTGATTTCGTCAGCCGCTTCTTTGCTCCGGGGCATGGCGTTGACGAAGACCCTGTGACGGGCAGCGCGCATTGCACACTGGTGCCCTATTGGGCGCGCGAATTTGGCAAGAAGAGCCTCCATGCCATCCAGGTGAGCAAGCGAGGCGGTGAGCTTTTCTGCGAATCCGTCAAGGATCGCGTGAAAATGGCCGGCCAGGCCGTGAAGTACCTCGAAGGCACCATCGAAGTTCCGGAACACCCGCAGTAAGCGGTTTGCGGGATGACGGAGCCCGCCAGGCGCGTTGAAATATCGCCCCGGGGGCGGGAGCAACACCATGGATGCCGCATTGCCGCAAGCGCAGCAACCGTCAAGTCTGTCGAAGGACTCGCTGGCGCTCGCCGGCTGGGTGGCGCTCTGCTGGGCGGCGGCGCTTTCGGGCATCGCTTTCATGCCCGGCGAGTGGTACGCCTCGCTCAACAAGCCGGCATGGAACCCGCCGAACTGGGTGTTTGGGCCTGTCTGGACGACGCTCTATATCATGATGGGCGTGAGCGCGTGGCTGGTGTGGCGCACGGGCAGCGCAAGGCGTGCGCTGACTGTATTCCTGATCCAACTCCTGCTCAACGCGTTGTGGACGCCGATCTTCTTTGGACTGAAACAACCTGGGGCTGCGTTCGCCGTGATCGTGGCCATGTGGTGCGCGATTGCCGCTTCTGTCGCGGTGTTCTGGGGCCACAGCCGAGTGGCGGCGACTTTGCTCATGCCGTATCTCGCGTGGGTTTCATTTGCGAGCGCGTTGAACTTCGCCCTTTGGCGCCTGAACTGAAGCGAGGCGCGTCTATGCGCGCCTCGCCCGTTCTACCGCTTCACCTGACTACTTCTCGCCTGTCGTTGGTGTCTTTTCTGGTTCCTCAGTTTTGGGTTTGGGCGCGGGTTCTGCCGGTTTTGGTCCGGGCTCGGAAGTGCTTGCCGGGCCGCGCGGAGGTGCGTCATGGCCGCGCCTCTCGCCCGAGAGCACAGGCTGATGAGCGCGCGCGAGCACAAGGATTGCAAACGCGGTGTTGCACAATGCGGGCTTACGTGAACCCGCGGGCAACGCGTTCTCCAGGCCCCAGCTTCCGTCGGGCAGTTGCCTGTCGCAGATTTCGCGGGCCAGCACAGCATACCAGTCAATGCCGCCCGCCAGTTCCACGGCGCCAAGCTGGATGCATGCGCGCGAAAGCGCCCAGGCGTCGTTGTAGAAACCAACACCATCAAGCGCCGCCGAGCGCGGCTTGGTCATGTCAATCTGCCAGCGGTTCTTATACTTGGCTGCAGGCTTGAGCATGCAAAGTGAAAGCCACGAAAGGCCGCCCCAGAGGACCTGGTCGCCGTAGCGTTCGAGCTCTCCATCAAATTCGCCTTTACCCCACTCTCCACGCAGGGTGAGCTCGTCAAAGCAAACACCAAGGCTGGCCAGCAAACCGGCCGAGCAGCCAAAGGACCCGCTGCCAACGTCGGCTTTGGCGTCCTTTCCGTCTTGCTTGTCCTTCTCGTCTTTCTTGGCGACAGGCGGGGCTTCATTCTCCTCGCTGAAGAAATTTGCCCAGTCCGGGCGGTAGAAAAACTTGAAGCAGTGTACATGCTCGTTGACACGAGTCTGTTTGGTCGCGCGCTTGGGATCTTTGGGTGGGGGTGTTTTCCATGGGCGCTCCATGGGTACGTGGGCGAGTGAATGATCCAGCTCCGCTTCGCCAATGACGCGCTCGAGCTCATAGCGGAAAACGCTCGAAGGCACATTGATGGCCAGCATGCAGGCGGCCTTGAGCCCCATCAACGCGTAAACGCTGTTGGAGTTGTCCCAGCCGTCCTGCTTGGTCTTGGAAGCGTCCATGGTCACGGGTTTGGGCGGCTTGGGCGGCGTTTTCGGCCCTGTGATCGGTTTGGGCGGTACACCCGGAGGCGTTTGCGGCGCCTTGCGTGGCTTGCCAGGTGGCGTTTTGGGCGGCTTGGGCGGCAAGCCGCCTCCGCACGAGTAACTGTAGCCGTCGAGATCGAACTCGCGCTTTTCAATCAGCAACTTCGCGCGCGCCTTGGCCAACTCGCGATAGTTGCGGGGCATGAGTTCAACCAGCTTGTTGCGTGCGGCGTTGTATTCGTTGAGGTTCGTCGCCGTGAACATGCCGGCTGCAGCGATTTCCCTTTCAAAGAACTTCTCGAGCAACATCAGTTGCAGGCTGGCTTCGTAGGTCTCGCGCGTCATGGCGAAGTTGCGGCCCTCAAGGAAGCTCATTGCCCTGCGAATCGTCGCGCTTTCGCGCGGCTCGCCCGCATGAAGGAGCGCCATGACCGCAAGGCATTGCACCCCCGTACCGTCGGACTTCGCCCCGCCCCACATATCGTTGGGAAAGCTGCCGTCGGGATTCTGGCTTGCGATCAGGAACTTACGCGCCTTTTGCAGTGCGTCATTGGCGCGCTGTTCAATCGGAGCGCGTGGCTTGGTCGCGGGGGCGGCCGCTGCTTCAACAACCGCCATGGCGTGCATCGCGCGGCCGACTTCTGACAGCTCCATCTTTGCCAACGGGCCATCGGCTGGCGACAGGAAACCGCCAAACGCCGGCGCCAGCAGCAGGGCGTGCTCCGTGATTGCGGCCAGTGGATCTTCGCGGCCCGTACGCTGGCTGAAGCCAAAGGCCTCTGCGAGGCTCGTGGTGGTGTCGGCCAGCGTGCCCGCCTTCATTGCCTCCAGATAGTTTGCGTGCAGGGAATTGCGCCATTGAGCCGCGTCATTCAGACCCTTGGGCGCGGCCATGCTCGCCATGACAAACGCCAAGCGGCCACCGCCAAAAGGCTCAGAGTAGGTTTTCTGCAGCCGCTCAAGCGTGTCTGGCATCAATCGCGCAGCAGTCTCGATATCGGCCAAATTGGGTCGCGAAAACTGCCCGGGCGGGGCACCCGAAGCCAGGCCAAAAGCAGCCATGGCGAGCACGTTTGCATTGAGATCCTCCGAAACATCCGGCGGCTGACCCTTCTGGCAGCCCCATCCCAGGTTCTCGATGTGTGCGCGGCCCAGAAAGTCGAGATCCCGGCCCCATTGTTTGAACTCAGCCGCCAAGCCGATGTCGAGCGCACAACGATTAATCACCGCGCGCCAGAAGTGGTTCGAATACCACTGCACCGAAACCGCGTCGGAGGTTGCCCAGTAGGACTGGGGCGAGCAGACGTTGGCCGCATTCTTGGCAGCCGAAAGTGCAACGCGCGCGTTTTCCAGGAGCTTGGCGGCGTCCTTGACGCTCATGCGACGCGCCGCGGCGCGGATCACCAGCATGTAAAGGCCCGCTGGAGCGAGTTCGTGGGTGATTTCAGGGCTTGGTGTGAGCGCCAGACGTGCCAGTTTGGCGTCCAGTGCTTCATTGCGTGCCATACCTGATTCAAGTACGGCCCAAAGGCGCCACAGCTCGGCCGCGCTTAGCGCGCCCGTGCCGGCTTTCTCAAAGGGCTCAATGGGACAGACGCGACGCCAGCGGCCCGCGAACAGGTCGTCTTCAAAGAGGTTGCGCAAAATGTAGCGCAAACCGGCGATGGTGACGTAGGCGCGGCGATCCAGCTTGGCAAGCGAGTCCTTGGCCTGCTTGACCTGCTCTGAGTCAATCGCGGGAGCAGGATCCTTGCTTGGCGTATCGCGCGGGGGGTCCTGTGCGATGGAGCCCCCGGGCGGCACGCTCAGCGCGCCTGCCAGCGCGAAGAGCAACACAATTGTAAGGCGCATTAGATTCCCCCATTACCTCACTTCAATCTACGCCATGAAGGCCCGTTCGTCCAACTCCTGGCAAGTCATTTTCACGCCCTCGATAAGAAGAATGAAAGTTTCACTCCCGGGCCAGGTACCAGTTACAGCGTCGAATTGAAAACACACCGCCCAAGCGGTGTGCTTAGTCTGGTCGGGGCGGAGAGATGCCATAGCGCCCGCGGCGCTTTGGCTCAGCGAAGCGGCGGCGAAAGGCGCCGACCAAGCGTCGAGCGCAGATCGACGCCCGCTCACGCGCATCAAACAAAACACACCGCCCAAGCGGTGTGTTTTGTCTGGTCGGGGCGGAGAGATTTGAACTCTCGACCTCTTGCACCCCAAGCAAGCGCGCTACCCAGGCTGCGCTACGCCCCGACTTGCTTCTGCTGCGTTTCTGGGGTACAGCGCCAAAACGGTATCGCGTTGCTTTCAAACGTCAAGCGGGCGCATGGACTGCGTGTTCGGGGGGCGCGAGCTACCTGGGCGGCTCTGTCTGGCTTGCGATGACGTTGATGCCGCGCTTGGCGTATTCGGCCAGGAAAGATTCTACGAAGCCTCTTTCCTGTGCGAGCTTCTCCGGCGGGTGCACGCCGGGTTTGTTGAAATTGCCGTTCGCCAGCAGCGTCGCCACTGATGTTGCAGCGTAGCCTGTGGTGCGCGACATGCTGCGCAGGCCGGTTTGCGGATCCATGCGATCAAAGAGATTCCAAACCAGGCGCGTGTTTTTCTTGCCCTTGCGGCCGTCGGCGATGATGCGCATGACGGTGATGTCGGCCTCGCCGTCTTCGAATGTCCATTTGGGAAAGAGCAGCGCGGATGTGACGTCGAGCGGCCGCACTTTGGCATCGCCGACAGCAATTAGCTCCTTCGATAAAAGCCCTGTGTGGCGCAGCACGCGCATGAGCTCGATGTGGCCAGGATAACGCAACGTGCGCTCTTTCATGAACGGCACCGTGAGCGTGTAGGCTAGGCTTCGCAGGCCGTCGGTGTTGAACGCTTCGAGCGTGCCCAGCCCCGGGAAATCCATGAGTTCGGGTTCGCTGAGGGCTTCTTTGACCACGATCTTGCCATGTTCGACTATGCGTGCTGGTCGCGTGTATTCTTCGATCACGTCTGAGGGCGCAAAGCCCGCCTTGTATTGGTAGGGCCAGCGGCGGTCGGCGGGCAGGCCGCCCACATAGATCTCCAGATTGGTGCACTCGTCGAGTTCCTCCACGGCGTGCCCGCAAAGCAGGTTTGAAACGCCGGGTGCCACGCCGCAATCCACGATCGCGCAGGCACCGTGTTTTTTCGCAAAGGCATCGAGTTCCCAGGCGTCCTCGGCCATGAATGAAATGTCAACGTAGGGCTTCTTTGCCTCGATTACGGCCTTGAGCGTTTGCAGGCCAATGGCGGAAGAAAGCGCGCCCAGCACGAGGTCAGACTTCGCGATCAATTTCTTCACGGCTAAAGCCGTACCGAGGTCCGCCTGCGTGGTGCGCACGCCCCATTTCTTCTGCGCGCGTTCCAGCGCCTGCGGCCGCGAATCCGCCAGCGTCACGTCAAAGCCAAAGCGCTGCATGTCCGCGGCCATCGCCGAGCCGACCATACCCGCACCCAACACGGTGATTTTCTTTGCCATCCTGGTTCCTTATCTCAGCCACTTCGCAATTTGCGAAGCCTGCAAAATGCCGTCTTCCGTAATGTAGCCTGCGATCAACTCCGCCGGCGTCACGTCGAAGGCCGGGTTGAAAACTTTCGCCCCTTGGGCTGTGAGTTGTGCGCCGTTCCACTGCCGCAACTCGTTCTCGTTGCGCTCCTCAATCGGAATGTCGGCGCCCGTCCTTGTGCCCGCGTCAAACGTACTGCGCGGTGCGGCTATGTAGAATGGCGCGCCGTGAGTCCTGGCCGCGAGCGCCAGTGAGTAGGTGCCAACTTTGTTGGCCGTGTCGCCGTTGATCGCGATGCGGTCGGCACCCGTAATCACGAGTTGCGATTTCTTTTCGCGCAGCACGACGGCCGCCATGTCGTCACCAATGACGGTTACGTCAATGCCGGCTTGGGCGAGTTCCCATGCGGTCAGGCGTGCGCCCTGCAACAACGGGCGCGTTTCGTCGGCGAACACTTTGAACTGCACGCCAGCCGCGTGCGCTACGTACATGGGGGCAAGCGCCGTGCCCATGCCGCTGGTGGCGAGCGCGCCGGCGTTGCAGTGGGTATGCACGCCGATGCCGGGCTTGATCAGAGGGGCACCGTGCTTGCCAATGCCCTCGCAGGCCGCGACATCTTCGGCGTTGATGCGCTGGGCTTCTTCCAGTGCGCGGGTGGCGTCGCCGCACGCGAAGCGGCGTACGCGCTCGACGGCCCAGCGCAAGTTCACGGCCGTAGGGCGCGCGTCGGCCAGGCGATCCAGACCGGCGTCGCCCAGGCCCTCGCGCAGCGCGAAAACGCAGCCGTAAGCGCCGGAAACGCCAATGGCGGGTGCGCCACGCACGGCCAGGCGCTGGATGGCGGCAATCAGCGTGTCGAGGGTGGAGAGATCAAGGTAAACGAGCTCGGCGGGCAGTTTCGTTTGCTCAATGATGGTCAGGCGTCCGCTCTTGACGTCGCCTTGCCATTGCAGGGTTCGGGGAAAGCTCAAACTCGGCTCCTTACAAGCGGTGGGGGCGCATCGTATATTGAAACCGCGTTTCCCACACTGAAAGCGACATCCATTTTGGAGCGAGCCATGCGCAAAGCCGCGCGCGAAAAAACGCCGCCCCCTGCCAAAGCCGACCCGATCAAGGAACTCGAGCAGCTTCAGGCGGCAAACCAAGCCGACATGTCGCGTGCTTTTTCCGAAACGCATCGTGTGCTCAAGCAGGCTGTGGATCGCGCGGGGCCCAAGCGCGTAGCGCGTGCGCTCGATATCTCGCTCAGCCT
>Ga0154020_10000616_pt1 | contig 43441 bp, 33 predicted proteins | sample Klosneuvirus_201_FD_109709 | JGI IMG/M metagenome (GOLD analysis project Ga0154020, IMG submission 109709) | Active sludge microbial communities from wastewater, Klosterneuburg, Austria - Klosneuvirus_20160825_MG | ecosystem: Engineered > WWTP > Aerobic digester > Activated sludge | place... | reverse complement strand
TCCGGTCCCGGCGAAGAATTCTTCAGTAGCCAAAATCACACAAAAAGTGCCGTTCCTGCCCGTTAGACCGTACTTTGAATTAAGCCGCTTCCCGACGAAAATCACAAAGTCCTTGACAGGATCCTTAAATGGAACGGGCAGCGGTTTGTTTTGGAGGACTCGGGGGTGGTGGCGAACTTGCGGGGGGGTTGGGGGGATGCGCCGGACAATGTGTGGGCGGTGGGTGAGGGCGGGACGGTGCTGCATCGGGATGGCGCTGGGTGGCAGCAAGTTCCGACGGACACGACCATGACGTTGGAGTCGGTGGTGGGCGGCGGCGATGGCGTCTTTATCGTCGGTGGCAGTGGGATGGCACTGCGCTGGGATGGCACTGCGCTGGTGCGGGAAAATACCTCTTGTTCACAGTCGCTGTTGGGCATTGCGCGGGCTGGTTCCGACGTAGTCAGTGTCGGCGAGGGCTACTGCATGACTCGGCGCAGCGGTGGTTCCTGGAGCGCGCTGCTGCCCATGCCAACCCCCTCGACGGACAAGAGCGGCTACTACTCGGTGGTCGCCTCGACGGGCAGCAGCATCTGGGTGAGCGGTCGCCCTGGTAACCTCTATCGGCTCGACGGCACGAACTGGAGCCAGCTTGAACTCAAGACCATGGAGGTGGCCAGCGGCCTGCTGGGTCTACCCTCGGGTGAAGTCTGGATCGGCGGCTCCGATCTTTACCGCGTCGCGTCGTCGCTGCCTACTCGCATCAATGCCCGACCGCAGGAAGTCATCTACTCGCTGTCCGGAGCCACGGCGGACACCGTCTGGGGCGTTGGATTTCAAGGCACCGTCCTGCGTCGCAACGGCACCACCTGGGAGCCCGTACGCAGCGAAGCCACCTCGTCGCTGTATGGCGTCTACAGTCCGTCCGCCGAGGCCGCGCTGGTGATTGGCTTCGACGCCACTGGCAGCACGCTGTCACGCTGTACCAAGACGGCTTGTGGGCTCGTCGAAAAGCCGGTCATCGGGGTCGAATACACCTCGATTCACGGCGTCGACGCCGACACCTTTTGGATCGTCGGCAAAGGCGGTCTGCTCAAGGCATGGACAAAAAAAAGCGGCGCACTCACGGATGACACCAACGACATTCCGAAAGGCGCGGAGCTAAACCATGTCTTTGCCCTCGATGCCACCAGGGCTTATGCCGTTGGTGAGCAGGGTCTGGTAATCGTCCGCAGAGACACCGGCTGGACCACCGACAACAGTGTGCAGGCGGGCCGTCAGAGTTTGCAGGCCGTCTGGGCGAGCAGTGCCAGCGATGTCTGGATTGGCGGCTCGAATGGGTTTGTCGCCCGCTTCAACGGCGCTTCCTGGTCGGCCATCGCGTCGGGAGTCAGCGAGACCATCAGCGGCATCAGCGGCACGGGCCCAAGTGATGTCTGGGCGGTGACGCTGAGCGGGACGGTGCTGCACTATGACGGCCAGGCATTTTCCGTCGTCAGCCAGTTCGAGCTACCGCGCCTGCAAGCCGTCGAGGGCCGCTCCGGACATGTCTACGTCGCCGGTGCCCTCGGGTCCATCTTGCACAAAAGCCCAAGCCCGTAAGCTCGCCTCTGTCCGAGGCTGACGGCACTCATCCATTCTTTTTGCGCAGAACCAGCACCGACGCTTGGTTTTTGGGCGCACTCCCACACGGAAGCTGTGCGAGAAGCTCCCACCCCATGGTCAGCAGATGATCGGCGAGCAGCTGCGGGTCGTATTTCCGCCAGCGGTGCATCGAGAACACCTTCTGGCGCCGACCGGTCAGCTTCACCGTTGCAATGGCTTCGAGCGCATAGCTGCCTGGCATCGGACACGTGGTATTTAGCTCTAAATGCAGCTCAACATCGGTCACCTCCTTGCAGTGCCTATAGATGGGATCGGTAAGCCAGTTCTTATACGCAGCCGAGATGGGTCTTTGTAAGGCTGGCTCTAGTCGGGAAATTACGTCCGGTTGGTGGGGTGATGCAACCGCAATTTGAGCATAAACGACCGCAATGTCTCCTGCGGCCAGGCCAGACAGGCTATGGCGAAAAAACTGACCCTCCTGCTCGAGGTTGGCCATCGTCCCGCCGAAGATGGTGGCGACGCGGCGGCGATGTGAGCGAGTCGGCGTATAGTTGAGTTGGGTATATCTTGGTAAATGATGGAAATTGCCTTGCATTGCAAAATAAGCCACTCCGTATTGATCGGCCAGTGTCTCTGCTGCATGGATAAATCCGGTTAATAGCAGCGGCTGGCTCACATCAAGTAGGTAAAGTCGGAGATCGGGCAGTCGTGATTTGCTGATGAGGTGCTGCACCAGGCGCACTTCTTCCCGTGCATCCCCAGAGCCGAGCGCAATCACATCGAGACCCGCCCGTCCCGTCGAGTTGAGGATGACCTCGGCAATCTTCGTCATCGGCACTGGGTCGCGAAACGCCGCCACGTACTCCGGTTGATTGGCCAGCTTCAGGTACGCCGCCGCGCTCTGATGATCGAGGTAGACGTTGGTCTGTTCCACCACGCCACCCGCCGAGTTCAGCTTCTCACCCAACTCGATGACCATCTTTACCGGATCAAAGCCCGGCGCGATGAAGCAGTTCATCGGCTCGGTCAGGTCGCCGGTCGGCTGGTCAAACAGCAGATCGTCGAACTGAAAGCCCAGCTCGGCCACCGCCGCCAGTCGCAGCAGCGTCGTGCGGGTAATCGGCTTGCGCGGCGACTCGAGATTCTTGATGGTGCCTTCCGACAGCCCGACCCGCTGCGCGAGCGCTTGCACCGACAGGCCATGACTCATTCGCCGGTCGCGCACCGTGCGGGCGATCTCTTGCCTTTGCTTGAGAGCGAGGGTCAGCGACTTGCTCGGCGTCCGTCCGTCGTCGGGCCCGTCGTCGAGATTTTCCAGATAGTCGTGCGCGAGCTGCAAGTTCGCGAGGTGCGTCCGCAGGCCCTGTCGCTGCGGCGTAACCTGCTTGGCAATTCGAGTCATCCGCTCCATCGCTCGTCGGAGATGCTCCCGGGCCTCACGCTGCCAGGTGGCCAGATCCGCCGCGCTCGGCGCTGGGTCGAGCAGCGATGGAAACTCCCCGCCAACCTCCGTGCCCTCGGTATCGCTGATGGGTATTTCTTGGTTCATGGCCTTGGCTCTCCTGAGAGTCGCTTGAAATGGATACCCGTGATTACCTGCTGGCGTTCGTTACCGTCGAGGAAATCTGGCTGTCGAGACTCGCTTCATAGCTGGCGCGTGATGGCGGATCAAGTCGATTGCTGCGCGTGAGTTCGTTCTTTTCGGGGCAGGGAAGAGTGGGCCAAGATGCGCGCCATGCGGACGACCATTGCTTTGATGTCTAGCGCGCTGCGTTCCTTTTGCTCTCGACGAGGACGGCGCCTCGGATTTGTGCTCGCGCTGCTGTTGGGGATGACCTTGCCGCAGCTCAGTCAGGGCTGGCCTCCCGACGAGTCAAAAGGTGTGGTCGACTACGCGAGTCCACTGAGCTGGCCGAGCGATCCCGGCTATGGCGGCCAGTGGCAGTCCTGGAGCTTCGCCCCGTCGAGCTACAAGAAGCTCGACGACCGCACCAAGCGACTCGGCATGGGTGGACACTACGATCGCGCGTGGGCCAAGACCGCCGGTGACCCGAGGGTGGTGATCGCGGTGCTCGACTCGGGCGCGTACTGGGAAAACCGCGACCTCGTCAACAAGTGGTACCTGAGCCTCGCCGAGCTGCCGCCCCCCGACGACGCCTGCCAGAAACCGGAGAATCGCGGCGACGGCAAGCGCCAGCATGATGCCAACGCCGACGGCGTGTTCAACGTCCAGGACTACACCAGCAGCCAAGGCCACGAGCAGCCCGACGTTGTGAGGCGCTGCGATCCCCGTGTCAGCGATGTCAACAAGAACGGCATTGTCGATCCCCAGGACCTCATCGCGGCGTTTTCCGACGGCAAGGATGACGATCTCAACGGCTATGTCGACGACATCGCGGGCTGGGACTTCTTCCGCAATGACAACGATGCCTACGACGACACCCGCTATGGCCACGGCACCGGAGAGGCGCAGGACTCGTCGGCAGAGACCGACAATGGGATTGGCGATGCCGGGATCTGTCCGCGCTGCCGGGTGATGCCGCTGCGCGTCGCGGACAGCTTTGTGGCTGATATCAATGACTTTGCCGTCGCCGCAACCTATGCGGTCGACATTGGTGCGTCGGTGATTCAGGAGGCACTGGGGGCGCTCGGCAACTCGCCGCTGTCGCGCTGGGCCATCGACTATGCGTACGACAATCATGTGACGGTGATTGCCTCGGCTGCCGATGAGAACAGCTTTCACCACAACTTCCCCGGCACCAACAACCACACTGTCTATGTTCACGCGATTCGCTACAACGCGGACCGACGGGAGGACGCTACCAACGCCTTCGCGTTCGACAACTGCACCAACTATGGCGCTCAGCTACAGCTCTCGGTGCCGGGCACTCACTGTAGCTCGGAGGCGACGGGGCGGGCGTCGGGAATGGCGGGACTTCTGTACAGCGCAGCACTGCAAGCCGACCTGCCGGCGCCACCGCGGCTACATCCACCCATGGGCAGCGAGGCTCCCGTCGGGGACAGTGGCCCAGTAACGCAGCGAGTCCGTCGTCTGAGCGCCGAGGAAGTGCGGCAGCTCATGATCGGCACGGTCGACAGCTTTTTTGATCCGGCGGAGAGCATGAATCCGCTGGCCTATCCGACGGGACCGGGCTTTGTGCGCCGCTTTGGTTACGGCCGCGTCAATGCCCGCAAGGCCGTCGACGCGATCCTCGCCGGGGCGATTCCGCCGCAGGTCGATATCGAGAGTCCCGAGTGGTTCCAGGTGCTCGGCAAATCCGACGGCATGGTGCCGGTCATGGGTCGGATCAGCCTGCGCAACGGCGGCGTCGGCGCGGGCAAAGATCAGTATGACTATGTCGTCGAGTGGGCTCCCGGTGTCGACCCCAAAGAGGGCGAGTGGAAGCGCCTCGATGGGGCGGAGCTACAGTCGCAGCAGCTCGACGGGGCGCTGGCCCAGCTGCCCGCTGCGGAGCTGACGATTCACAATCCGGTGCTGTCCCCCGAGGACCCGAGCTGGCAGCCCGACGATGTCGCACATGTACACGCCTTGACCGTGCGGGTGCGGGCGACGCAGCACTCGACGGACCCCCTGCGCAATGGGCTTGTTGGCGAAGCGCGGCGTACGGTGCATATAAGCAGCGATCCCGACCTGCTGCCGGGTTTTCCCAAGCGCCTCGGCGCCTCGGGTGAGTCCTCGCTCAAGATGGCGGACCTCGACGGCGACGGCAAGCGCGAGCTGATTGTGGCCGACTCGGGTGGTTACCTGCATGCGCTGCGGGCCGATGGCAAAGAACTTCCGGGCTGGCCGGTGGAGATGCCGGCGGTCCCCGCGCTCAGCAGCGACGCCAAAGGACACCTGTCGGCCCCGGCCTGGAGCGGTCCGGTGACACGGCCTCGTCCGGGTTATGGGCAAGCGATCCTGGCGACTCCGGCGGTCGGCGACGTCAATGCCGATGGCAAGCTCGATGTGGTGGTCGCGACCTACGACGGGACGGTGGTCGCGGTCGGTCCCGACGGCAAAGTCCTACCAGGCTTCCCGGTCAAGGTCGATGGCGTCGCCAAGAGCCAAGGCACCGATCCGCGCAAGGTCATCGACGACGGCTTCTTCGCCGCGCCGGTACTGGTTGATCTCGACGGCGACAAGAAGCTCGAGATCATTGGCGCCTCGTTTGACGGTCAGGTCTACGTGTGGAAGGGCGACGGCTCGCGGCTGGCGGGCTGGCCGCAGCTGGTCAGTGATCCCAGCCGTCCCGATGATGAGCGTGATCCCGAGCCTCGGCAGCGTGCGCGCATCTTGTCGACCCCGGCGGTCGGTGACTTAAACCACGACGGGATTCCCGACTTGGCGGTGGCCACCAATGAGCAGTATGGCGAGTATGCGAGGATCTATGCGCTCGACGGACGCGGTGGCAAGGCGCCGAGCCTGATTCTGCCGGGCTGGCCGGTCAGCGTGAACAGCAAGAACGTGCTGCCGGTGGTGGGGATCGGCATTCCCAATGCCCCGGCGATGGGTGATATCGACGGTGATGGCGTGCCGGAGGTGTTCGTCAACGGCATCGGCGCGATCATGACCATCCTCAAGGCCGACGGCAATCCATACCCGGTCGGGCTCAAGCAGGGCTTCGGCGAAAAAGCCAAGACGCGCGAGTTTGCAACCATCAGCTTCATTGCCAGCCCGGCGCTCGGTGACCTCGATGGCGACGGCAAGTTCGAGGCGATTTTGCCGACCTCGGGCGCCAACACCGCACTGTCGATGACCAAGGCGTATCAGCGGCTCGACTACGAGATGCACCTGTCGGCATGGGATTTGGCGACGGGCAAGATGAAGCCGGGCTTCCCGCAGGCCATCGAGGACTACGTGTTCTTCATGAATCCGCTGGTGGTCGACATCGACGGCGACGGTCGCAAGGACGTGGTGGCTGGCTCGGCGGGATACTTCGTACACGCCTGGAACGTCGAGGGGGAAGAGGCGCGCGGCTTCCCGAAGCTGGCCGGCGGCTGGATTGCGGCGACGCCAACGGTCGGCGACATGGATGGCGACGGCAAGCTCGAGCTGGCGACCATCACCCGCAACGGCTGGCTGTTTGTCTGGCACGTCCGTGGGCTCAGCAAAGGCCGCATGGACTGGGACAGCTTCCACCACGACCTGCGCAACACCGGCAACTTGGCGACCCCGCTCGATCAAGGCGGAGATGAAGTCGCGCCTCCTGATCCCATCGTCAACGACCAGCAGCCTGGCGCGTGTCAGTGTCAGCTAGGCCGTCGCAGTGCCTCGCTGCCTTCGGTGCTCGGTGCGTTGGCCTTGTTTGGCCTTGCCCTCACCCTGCTGCGTCGTCGCGTTCGATCCCGCTAACAGTGGCCAAACCAGCCCGTGGGAGCGGGTGCCCCTCTGCGTCGTCGACTCGGCGTACCGCGAACCTTGCCGGTCAAAAGAGCAATCAAAGCGAGCAGCGTCGCCACAAACCCTCGTCGAGAGAGCGCGGTGGCAAGCGAGTGAGTGAGCGTGCGGGGCGACTTCATGGCGTTCGGTGTCTCGGCAATCGACTTCGCCATTATATAACAGCCAGCGGGCGCAGACCGATGCTCTGCCACAGCTCTTCCGCCGAGTGCCCTTTGTCACGCAGCGAGCGAATCGACTCCGAGCCGCGCCGCTTGGCCAGCCGTCCTCCCGCTGGATCGGTCAGCAGCCGATGGTGGGAATACTGCGGCACCGGCAGCCCGAGCAGCGCTTGCAGCTGACGATGGACATGGGTGGACACCAGCAGATCCTCGCCGCGTGTCACCAGATCGATGCCTTGCAGCGCATCGTCGACCACCACCGCCAGGTGATAGCTTACGCGGACCTCTTTGCGGGCCAGCACGACATCACCGAGCAGCTCCGGCTCAACGAGCACCGTGCCGTGGTGCTGATCCTGAAACGTGAGCGGCCACAGTCCGCGCGCCAAAAGCAGCCGCCGCGTCTTGTCGACATCGAGCCGCAGTGCATAGCTGTGACCCGCTGCGATCCGCTGCTGCGCCGCATCGCGATCTAACCGTCGACAGCGACGAGGGTAGGGCGGTGGCATCTCCGAATCACCCTGGGGCGCACTGCCCGCCGCGGCAATCTCGGCGGCAATCTCGGCGCGGGTACAAAAGCAGGGATACAGGACGCCGAGCCGGTCGAGCTGCTCGAGCGCGCCGGCGTAGTCGTCGAGGTGCTCGGACTGCTTCCGCGCCGCCCCATCCCAGCTCAGCCCGAGGAAGCGCAGGTCCTCTTCAATCGCCAGCGTCAGCTCCGGTCGACAGCGCGACGAGTCGATGTCCTCAATCCGCAGAAGAAAAGTCCCACCGACGGAACGTGCCGCGTCAAAGCCCATCCTCGCCGAGTACGCATGCCCCAGGTGCAGGTAGCCGGTCGGGCTCGGCGCAAAGCGAGTGATCATGCGCGGCACCATATCAGCTCCTGCAAATCGACAAGCGCGCTGCAGGGAGGGTCAGAACTTGCCGCCCGATGCGATACAGTCTCTGGCTGTGTCCGCTGCCCCCCAATCGCTGACCGCTTATCAGAAGCGCCTCTATGTGCTGCTGTCGGTGGCGACGTTCTTCGAGGGCTACGACTTCATGGCGCTGGCGCAGCTGCTGCCCAACCTGCGCGGTGAGCTGGGCCTTGGAAGAGAGCAGGGTGGTTGGCTGGTCTCGGTCATCAACCTGGGCACCATGCTGGCGTATTTTTTGGTGCGGCTGGCCGACCACTGGGGACGCAAGAAGCTGCTTGGCATCACCATCATCGGCTACACCGTAAGCTCGCTGGTGAGTGGTCTGGCCCCCGGCGTGGTGAGCTTTGCGCTGGCGCAGCTTTTGGCGCGAATGTTCCTGATTGCCGAGTGGGCGGTCGCGATTGTCTATGCCGCCGAGGAGTTTCCAGCGGCCCGGCGCGGCATGGTGATTGGCGTGATCCAGGCCTCGGCCAGCTTGGGAGCGATTGTCTGTTCGGCGGTGGTGCCACTGCTGCTTCGGACCACGCTCGGCTGGCGCAGTGTCTATTTGCTCGGGGCGCTGCCGCTGCTGCTGGTTGCGCTGCTCCGCCGCAACCTCCGCGAGACCGCGCGCTTTGCTGCCTGGTCCTCAGACACCATCGAACGGCAGCCTTTGGTGCAGCAGAGCTTCCTTGCGATCCTGCGCACTCCCTATCGCAGTCGCGTGCTGCTGATGGCGGTGATCTGGGGGCTGTCCTATTGTGGCATCGGCAATGTGATCACGTTCTGGAAAGAGCTGGCGCTGTCGGCGCGCGGGCTGAGCGATTCCCAAGCCGGACTCCTGATCTCGATGGCTGCGGTGCTGGGAATGCCGCTGACGTACTTTGTCGGCAAGCTGCTCGATCGGGTGGGTCGACGGCGCGGTGCGGCGCTGATTCTGCTGGGCGCTACCCTCGGGGTGTTAGGGAGTGCTTCGCTGGCTCACAGAGCACTCCTTTTGGCGTCTCTGGTGTTGTGTGTGATCACGGTGACCGGACAGCAGGTCGTACTCAATGCATTTACCGCCGAGCTGTTTCCTACCGAGCTGCGCAGCAGTGCGTTTGCTTGGTCGAACAATCTGCTCGGTCGCATCGGCATGGTGGTCTCTCCCGCTCTGGTGGGAATCATTGCGGAGCGCGCCGGTTACGTGGTGGCGCTGCAAGGCATCGCGGTGTTTCCTCTGCTCACGCTGCTGCTGGTCTTGATTGCGCTTCCTGAGACGCGCGGCAAAGAGCTGGAAGAGACCGCCCAACTTGTCCAAACAGGACTCTCTGCATCGGAGGGAATCAAGTGAATCCGGTCACAGATGAAGCGACTTCACCACAAGGAACCGATCTGAGCACCGCACAAGTGCCAGTTCGCGCCCGCACCATTGATCCACGCGGCGCCGGGCTTCCGCTCTGTATCGAACCGACAGCTGCGACGGACCCAGAGGCACTCCTAAGCTGGGTAGGAGCCCAGAAGGAGCGACTCTCTGCCGCGATCTTGCAGCATGGTGCGGTGCTGCTGCGCGGCTTTCCGATTCATACGCCACAGGTCTTTGAATCCGTGCTGCGCGCACTGGGAGTCGAGTTAAAAAACGACTACCAAGGAACCTCGCCGCGCAACGCCGTGACCCAGTACATCTTCAATGCGAGCGAGCTGCCCGGCTACTATCCGATTCCGCAGCACTGTGAGATGAGCTTCCTGCGCAGTCCGCCGCGTCGTCTGTTTTTCTGCTGTCTTTCCGCGCCGCAGAGCTTCGGAGGAGAGACTCCGCTCTGTGACTTCCGTGCCGTGTATCGCGATCTCGATCCGCAGGTTCGGAGTCGCTTTGAAGCGCGTGGCGTGATGATCGTGCGCAACTACGGAGGCCCGGAAGGAGGCGGTCGATTCGACCTATGGCAGCTCAAGCCATGGCACGATATCTTCGGCACCACAGACCGCGCTGCCGTCGAGAAAAAGTGTCAGGAGATCGGTCAGGAGTTCCGCTGGCTGCCCGATGGTCGGCTGCGGCTCATCAATCGTAGTGATGCGTGCCTTCGTCATCCCCAGACCGGCGAGTGGGTCTGGTTCAATCACTCCCAAGTGTTCCACCTGTCCAGCGCAGAAGGGGAGTATAGGCGCATTGCCGCCCGACTCCCCGAGCTGCGCTATCACCTGCTGCGGGCCGTTGCGCATCTTGGTGCGACCTACAAAAAGTGGCGGCTGACCGATGATGAGCAGGCGATGCAAGCGCTGTTCGGAGACGGCTCGCCGATTCCCGATGCCGACATGGAACAGGTGCGTGAGGCCATCTGGAAGAACTTGGTGGTGACGCGCTGGCGGCTCGGTGATGTCGTGATGATCGACAACTTCGGCGTCTCGCACGGGCGACTGCCCTACCATGGTCCGCGCCGCGTGGTGGTGGGCTGGGAATAGGCCGCGAAGCTTCCATTACGTCAGCTCTTGACCAGGCCGGGCGCTTGTGTGTAAACGTCCGCCCATGACTCCACGATGCTCGCTTCGCCTCTCCGTCCTGTCCGCCATGGGTCTGTCGCTGGTCCTGGCCTCACTCGGCTGCGACAAGACCGATCCCCCGATTCCCGATGACACCAATGACCTGTCCTTGAAGCCCGCCGACCTGGCGAAGGGCGAGACGGACATGCCGACCGTGCTCGGTGACATGGGGAGCGTGGGCGGTGACCTGGCGATGCCGACCGGCGACCTGGCGATGCCGGGCCCGAAGGTGATGGGGCTGCCGACCTGCACCAACGTCGGTGTGACCGCGGACACCGTCTTTACCTCGGTCGCCAAGGCATCCTGCGCCGGCGCTCGCTGCCACGGCGGCACCGCCGGGGGTCTGACCTTCACCGATGGCGCCACCATGAAGGCGGTGATGGTCGGCAAGAAGTCGGGCCAGAGCATGCTCGACCTTGTCAAGGCCAGCAGCGTCGACCAGAGCTATCTCATCTACAAGCTGATGGGTCAGCACACTGCGGCGGGCGTCGGGGGTCGAGGCGAGCTGATGCCCAAGGGCGGCTCCAAGCTCCCCGACACGGACCTCTGCAAGTTCATTGTCTGGGTGCGAGAAGGCGGCAAGTAGCTGGCCTGCTGCCGCCGCTAATAACCGAAGGTGCCGAACAGCGGCTTGAGCATCTCGATCAGCGCCCGAATGCGCGGAATCTCGGACAGCACGGCAGGGACCATCAGGCGCAGCCCCAGCTCGCGGCCGACCAAGTTCGGCAACACCGAGACCAGCTCGCCCTCCGCCACGCCCGGATCAGGCAGCATCGCATCCGGCACGTAGGCAATTCCCAGTCCAGCAATCGCAAACTGCCGCAGCAGGTGGATGTGTCGCGTCGAGATGATCGGCGTGACCGGAAACGTCCCGCCCGCGAGCAGGGGCCAGCTTCGTGCCTCGGCTGATCTGGACTCGTGCTGCGGATTTTCCCAGCTGAGCAGGTCATGCTGCTTCAGATCTTCGATGGCCTGCGGCGTGCCGCGCTGCTTCAGATACTCCCGCGAGGCAATCAGCCACAGCCGCACGCGCGCAATCTCCTGCGAGACCCACGGACCCGCCGGACTGGTGTCGCCAAAATGCACCGCCAAGTCGATGTCCTCGATGAGTCCCGCCGCGGGATCATGGCTAAACGACAGCCGGAAGCCGAGTCGCGGGTACTGCATGCGCGCATAGGCCAGCATCGGCGTGAGCGCGTGCGGTGGCAGACCAATCGGTAGCAAGACCCGCAGCGTCCCCGAGGGCTCGGCCCCGACCTCCCGCACCGACTCGATCAGCGCGCTGGCTTCCTGCACCATCAAGCGACCGCGCGTCGCCAGGACATTGCCCGCTTCGGTGAGCAGCACGCCAGCCCTGGTGCGGTCGACGAGCAGCACCCCCGCCCGTGCCTCCAGCTGATCGATGCGCCGCCGCAGCGTCGCACGTGACAGCTTGAGCGACTTGGCAGCGGTCAGGAATGAACCGCTATCCGCTACCGCCAGAAAGGCCCGCAGTTCTTCGAGGTCCATCGCAGGTCCACCGGGATGGTCGATTCCTGAACATCAGATGGCCACAAACGGCCATTTGTTTGCTGGAGTTCTCAACTTAGCATCGAGGGATGACGACGCTCAATCCCAATCTTCCGCCGGGACAGACCACGTTTCGGCGACGCGTTCCCATCCATGACACCGCCCACCGCGCGACGAGCGAGCAGGCCCGTGACCTGCTTGTACACTGCGCGCAAGAGATGTCACACTTGGCCACGTTCCTGCCCAAGCTCTACGAGGAGCTGGGCGAGCAGCCGTAACCCAAGGCGGGGGGCCTGGTGGTGGAAGAGCTGGTCTTCGAGTTTGCGCGTGCCGAGTCCGCGAGCGATCCCTTTGCCTTCCGCTTTGTGCCTCAGACCTATCTGCTGCGCACGGCGGGCGGTGGCTTCGAGACCGCGGAGCTGCCGTGGACCCCGGATCTGCTCTCCGACCTAGCTCAGCTCCAAAGGCCCGGCTGTGATCGGCTGGTCGTGCAGAGGGTCGGCGAGCTGCTCCGTCGCTTCATGGCGCCGCTTGGCTTTGCCCAGCACGAGGCACGCATCCTCGCCCACAGTCGGGCTGGTCAGCCGGTGGTCCTGACCTTCCGCTTCGCCGCTGCCGAGCTGTACGCGCTGCCCTGGGAGCTGCTCACCGACAAGGCCAGCGGTCAGTATCTGGGCGGACTCCCCAACGTCCTGATTCGCTACGAGTGGCCCGAGACCCACACCACGCCCCCGACGCAGCAGCCTCCACCGGAAGGGGGTCGGATTCTCTTTGCCTGGTCGGCAGCGGGAGGCGCGGTGCCGGCCAGTGAGCAGCTCACAGCGATTCGCGCCGGCTGTACCGCGGGCTATGTTCCCTTCGTCGATGAGCGCGACACCGTAGCCAACGCCTCCTGTCAGAGCCTGGTGGCGGCGCTCGAGCGAGCCCGTGCGACCTCCGAGCCCATCGCGGTGCTGCACCTGCTCTGTCACGGCGGCGCCACCGGCAACACCTTCGGCCTGGTCCTGCAAGGCGAAGACGCCGGCGAGTCGGTGGTGGTCGATGCCGGAACCCTGCGCCAGCTGCTCGCGCCGTTTTCGGACATGGTGCGGCTGGTCGTGCTGTCGGCCTGTGACTCGGGCAACGTCGGGCCGCTCGGCAGTCAGCTCGGCAGCGTCGCCCAAGCGCTGCACCGGGCCGGCTTTGCCCAGGTGATTGCCTCGCGCTATCCGCTCGCCGTGACCGCCGCCAACAAGCTGACGAGGACGCTCTATCACTGCTTGCTCGCCGAGACCCAGTCGCTCGAACAGTCGCTGCTCGCGGTGCGCACTCGCCTGCTTCGTGATCCTCAGCTGCTCGACTGGGCGAGCCTCCAGCTCTATGCGCGCAGCGAGCAAGGCACCGACAGTCGGCCCCTTGTGTTCCGTCCGTATCGTGGTCTGCTGGCCTTTCAGCCCCAGCACAGCCGCTTCTTCTTTGGTCGGGACCGTGAAGTGACCGAGATCAAGACCGCGCTCGCCCAGCTCCAGCAGCAAAAGAAGCCGCGCTTCCTGATCGTCGCCGGCGCTTCGGGCAGTGGCAAGTCCTCGGTGGTCCTGGCGGGGGCCCTGCCGCAGCTACTCGCCGCCGAGGAAGGTCTGTCGCCGCTCATCATCAGGCCCGGCAGTGAGCCGCAGAAGGCGCTCGAGCAAGTCCTGCCCGAGTCCGCCAGCGCGACGCCTCCAGCGAATCCGCCGCGCCCGATCCTGCTGGTGGTCGATCAGCTCGAAGAGATCTTCACCCACGTCAGCGACCGAGCCCAGCGAACCGACTTTGTGCAGCGGCTGTGGCGGCTCGCTCAGCGGCCCGATCTCCAGATCATCGCGACGCTGCGGGTTGACTTCATCGGCGAGTGCGGCGACCTCGTGCTCGATCCTACGGGGCTGCGGCTCGACCGGGTGGCCTATGACCCCGCGCATCGGGTGTTTGTGGCGCAGCTTGCGCCGGAGCAGCTCCGCGAGATCATCGAAGGCCCGGCGCAGCGGGTCGGCCTGGTCCTTGAGTCCGGCCTGACGGGTCGGCTGCTTGAGGCGGTGGGCAATGAGCCGGGGGCGCTGCCGCTCCTGCAACATACGCTCGATCAGCTGTGGCTGCGGCGCGAGGGTCGGACCCTGAGCCAGGCCAGCTACGATGCTCTCGGCCAGCTCACCGGTGCTCTGGCGAGGCATGCCGATGCCCTCATTGTCAGGCTCAGCGACCAAGAGCAGCAGTCGGCGCGTAGCCTGCTGGTGCGGCTGGTCCACTTGGGAGACGGCGTGGTGCGCTCGACCCGGCAGCGAATGCCCGTCGACCGGCTGCGTCCCAAGGACCCGCAGAGTGCCGCCCGCTTTGCCCTGGTGCTGCGGGAAGCGACCAATGCCCGGCTGCTGGTCTGTTCCGGCGAGGAGCCGCACGAAACGGTGGAGGTCGCCCATGAAGCGCTGATCCGTAGCTGGCCGCGTCTCTGCGACTGGCTGCAAAAAGATCGCGCGATGCTGGCCGAGCTGGAGAAGCTGGAGGCGCTGCTCGCGCAGTGGCGACAGCACCACGTCCTTCTGTCCGGCGCGCAGCTGCACCTCGCCGAGCAGATCGCCCGTGACCATCCCGAGCACTTTCCCGAGGAAGCCCGCCAGCTGCTCCGCCAGAGCCAGCGCGAGGCCGCCAAGATCCGGCTGCTCAAGCGCGGCGCGGTGCTGGCAACGGTGGTGGCCATGGTGGTGTTTGCGACGCAGTTTTTTGTGGAGCAGCGCGCCCGCCGCCAGGCCGAGACCGCTCGTCAGCAGGTGATGCAGCTGCTCTCGCAGGACAGCCGGACGCCGTCCCCCGCTGAGCTTTTGCGCACGCTGGCCCGCCTCCACCTCGAGACCGAGCTGCGGCCCGACCTTGCGCTCCATGTGATTGCCCAGGCGCTCCAGATCGATCCGCACAATGGCCACCTGCTCACCGACCAAGCGGAGTACCTGCTGGCGGGCGGCCACATCGCCGAGGTGCTAAAGCCCGCCGAGGCGGCGCTCCAGACCGAGATCGCGCCGATGCTGCGGGTCTACAGTGCGCTGTGGGGCTGGACGGCGGCCCGACTCATCCAGCCGGAGCCAGTCCAAAAGCAGTGGCGCGAGCGTGTGAAAGCCGAGTACGAGCGGCTGCCTGAAGGGGTCGCGATGGAGGCACGCCCCGCGATGACCCAGCTGCTGGTTCAGTCCCAGCACCAGCTCTCCCTGGCCGACGTGCTGGCCGTCTACAGCATCTTCCTCGGCGAACGCACCCCCCAAAAGTCCAGCGAGCTGGCCAAGCGACTTCAGTAGGCCGGTTACTGCCCACTTGGGGAAGGTTCGGGGCTCGGGGGGGTCTCGGGGCGGGTGGACTTGGCACGCTGCGAGGCCACAAACAGGTTGGGGAAGCGGGCGGCGGACTCGGGCTGCTTGCGGGTCAGAAAGCGCGCGGCGGCGGCCACTTCCTCATAATCGCTAACGAGCTGCTGGGTCACTTGCACGAGCAGGATCGACTGGCTGCGGTTGCCCTTGTCGGCCTGCGACTTGCCCAGCTCCGCAATGATCTGAGCGGCGACCCGCGGCGCTTCCTTGGCATCGGTCTCGCGGTGGTGCAGCGGCAGCGCGCCTTTGAGGAAGCTGTGATGGCTGCCGTACAGCTTGCTCAGCGCCACCAGATCTCCGGCCAGGTCTTGGTAGCCGGTGCCCTGGCGAATTACCGCCAGCTCTGCCGCCACCGCCGCATCGGCGCCGAGCAGAAAGTCGAGCAGCTGAAGCATTCGCGAGCGCAGCTCTGTCGCCTGCTGGAAGAGCGACTCAGGAATCTTGGCCTCGCCCTTGAGCGCGCCGTCATGGTCCTGCCGATAGCGCAGATACCAGGCCGCCCGCGCCAGGTCCGGCAGTCGCCCGAGCGCCGCCCCATCCAGCTCGCCGTGATCGGCCAGTCGCTTGAGCCGTGGCCCCAGCTTGAGGTCGCCAAGCGCCGCCAGCATCGCCAGCGTCGTACTCGCCGCCGCCCGCTGGTTGAGCCGAGGTGCCGTCGAGATGGTCACCGGCTGGCTGCTCACCAGCGCATGAATCCGGCCCAGCGCTGCGGCGCCACTTGCCTCATCGAGCGCCTCCAACGCAAACACCTCCGCCGGTGAGCTAGCAGGAGCATCCGGCTTCACCGGGGCAGGGGAAGCCGTGATCGGGGTCTTGGTACGTGACGTAGGAACAGAACGCTTTGTGGTGGTCATTATCGGAGGTCTAGCACCAACAAATCCCAAACCAAGGAAAAAAGAAGGGTCTGACCGTTTTTGGAGGTCGGGTCACATCATGAAGGGCTGCCATAGCCCTTCAGACGCTCCAGATCGTGCGGGTCCAGTCGCTTCGTCTGGTCAAGAAATGTGACGCCTTGTTCGGTCAACAGCTGATACCCACGGTCGTTCTTTAGGGCCTCTGGCGCGCTCAGCCAGCCTTGCTTGGTTGCTTCGTAGACCAACGGCCACTGTTCGCCCCAGAAATTCTCCACGCTGACTCGCTGTTGGTATGTCTGCATAAGCCGCCCGAGGTCAGCTGCGTTCTCGCATCGTCCTTGTTGTGCCAGACACAGCGCCAGCAGTGAAACGATGGGATCATTCATTTGGAGAAGCGCCGAAACCACCGCCTGAGACAGTGGCAGCTCTAGCTCTCGCAGTCCCCACAGCGCCCACACCACCTCGCTGCTATGTTCTTGGGCTGCATTTGCTATGATAATTCGTTCCCACACGGTTCTCCATAGAGACGTATCGATCAGACAACCTCGCGATTGATACCAAAGTAGATCGATGAGCATTTGTCGCAGTGCGCCCGACTCAGCAAGTGCGATTTGCAGCAAGATGGGTTGCAGAAGGGCCCAGTTCTCTTTCTCCACGTTCACATGGCGCAAGATGCCGAGCAAGTAACTGAAGACATGCTCTTCTGGATATTGGCTTCGTGCTGCCGTGGCAAGGTCAAAAAGTCGCAGCAAGTCACGGCGTTTTTGGCGATGAGGACTTGCCGACTCTCGGAAAATCCCCTTGAGCCGCGTGACCCAGACCTCCTCGAGCGGTGCCGGCAGGGTGATAATCTTGGTCTTACGCGGGTTGAGTGTCAGCTCTAGCTCGATGCGGAGAAGATTTTGGAGCAGCGTCAGCACTTTCTCGGCATCATCATATGATTGTACACCAATATGATAGTCATCCACGTTACGCATGGCGACTACCTTGATGTCCATCCGGTCGAGCTCCTCTTGCAGTAGTACATCCACACTACAAAGCAGCACTTCAGCCAAGAGTAGAGAGGCGTCGGGTCCCATGGGCAGCCCCACTGATTGCCCATCTTGGAGATTGCGCAACTTCGTGTCCAAAATATTACCGAGTAACGCTCCTCGATAGTCGGGATTTGCCTCTAAATTAGGCCGATCTTTCTTAGTGGCCTTCGCTAGATCTTTCGCTCGTGCTTTTCCGCCCAATGACCAGCCAAGCGTATGCGTGTAGACGCTGTGATAGAATTGTGAAATGTCTGCCTGTACGAGATATCGAGAGGTAGCACGTACCGAAGCATGGGCCTCTACAATCAGGCTATCCTTGAGGGGGCGATCAAACGCCCGCCCGTTGGCTCCGTCATTAGGTATGGGTTTCGAACGCGACCAAGTAGAGAGAGCTAGCGCTGCTGACAAAACTTGAGAGTGCTGCTCGATACATTGGCATAGCTGAGTGTAATACAGCGGGTGCGGAATGCTAAGACGTCTGCGGAGCGTGCCCTGCCGAGCCAAATGAAAGGAAGTAGGCAGCACATGGATGTCCTTCTTGGCCGAGCAGTCGTCGGGACGGTCCGATAGGACGGGATAGGCGTCCCCGAGCGTGTGAGACACAAAACACGGGGGCAGCTCGACAGGCAGAAACCCTCGGGCCAGTAGATCCTTCGCTGAGTAATCGGTCACTGCTCCTACCTCCAGGGATCGGCCGCACTATTTCAGAAAGATGCAAATTGGCAAGAGCTAGTCCTCGGGAAAGCCGTGCATCCCAAACAAGGGTCTGACCCTTTTCGGAGGTCGGTGGGTGACCAAAAACAAGGGTCTGACCCTTAGCCGGAGGTCGGTAGATGACCGAAAATAAGGGTCTGACCCTTCGCGGAGGTCGATGGGTGACCAAATTTAAGGGTCCAACCCTTCGCGGAGGTCGGTAGGTGACCAAAAACAAGGGTCCAACCCTTGGCCGGAGGTCGGTAGGCGACCGAAAACAAGGGTCTGACCCCTCGCGCAAAAGGATGGTGGTTGCCTTGACGGCTTGCGCGACTCGGCCAATGCTCCGTGACCATGCCCAAGCTGCACGACCTCCTGTGTAAGCACCTGCTTCGCGAGGCGCTGGACGCCATTGGTACCGTCGAGCTGGAGAAGCCGGTGGCGCCACTCGACGAGCAGCGCATCGATGTCTATTGCGAGCTGCGGCCCGAGCAACCGTCGCCCGACGCGCTGCCGCATCTGGGGCTGGTGCGACGGATGGCCGAGATCGAGTGGCGGTTTCTGATGGAGCCATTCTCGGCGACGCCCTCGATCGACATCATCGATGACAACCTGCGCAAGAAGTTCAACCTGCACCATGGGCTGAAAAAGGCCGCCAAAGGGGCAGCGACGCCTAAGCCAGTGCTATGGGTGCTGTCCCCAGGGCGGCCCGAAGAGGCGCTACATGGGTATGTCGGGGTTCCGGCGGTGGGCTGGCCGAGCGGCATCTACCGCTGTGCGCCCGAGCTGACGATGTGGATCGTAGTGCTCGCCGAGCTGCCGAAGACCGTCGAGACGCTGCTGCTCCGTTTGCTGGGACCACCGGCCATGCAGCTGGATGCGCTGCGCGAGCTGGATGCGCTGTCACTCGACGAAGGGCAAAGGCAGCCCTGGATTGATATGCTGGCCGATATACGCTATCTGTTGGACGAGACGCCGGACCTAAACCCCGAGGAGCAAACGATTATGACCGAGCTACGACAGCGATGGGAGCGCGAGAAAGCCGAGCTGCGCGCTGCGGGGAAGAGCGAGGGCAAGGCTGAGGGCAAGGCTGAGGGCAAGGCTGAGGGCAAGGCTGAGGGGATTGCCGTGGGCATCCTGGCGGTGCTCACAGCACGTGGCCTGCCGGTGAGTGAGCCAGTACGGTCGCGCGTCCTTGGCTGCAAGGACCTGTCGATGCTGGACCGCTGGCTCGCCCGCGCTGCGACGGCCCTCTCGGACACCGAAGTCATCGCCGCCTAGCCGCTCCCCGCCCAGATTCCCCGCCCTGGCTCTCTGCCCCATGGGGCGCCCCGCCTACTCTCCATATTGGCGGAGGATCTCCATGGCTTCTTCGTCGGTCATCTTGTCGAGCTTGCGCTTGATCATCTGCTTTTTGATGGGACCGGCGTGGTCGTAGAGCAGCTTGTTGATGAGGTGGTCGTGCTCGTGCTGGATGGCGCGGGCAAAGAAGTCCTCGGCATCGACTGTGAAGGGCTTGCCGTCGATGTCGAGCGCCGACACCTTGGCCTTGAGCGCGCGCTTGACCGAGATGAACACGCCGGGGAACGACAGGCAGCCTTCGTCGCGAACGTCGGAGTCTGGCGATACCTCGTGGATGACCGGGTTTATGAAGACCAGCGGCTGATCCGTGCGTTCTCCGCCGGCGGCCACGGCCTCGATGATGAAGATGCGGTGGAGCGAGCCGACCTGAATCGCAGCCAGGCCAGCCCCGTTGACGTCACACATCGTTTCCATCATGTCTTCGACGAGGGTACGGATCTCCTTGTCGACGGCCTTGACCTCTTGGGTCGGCTGACGAAGAAACGGCGACGGGAAGCGAACAATGTTGAGCAGCGACATACGTAACCCAAAACCTACCCGCTTCGCAGCGGCCTTTCAATGCTGTTGCCAGTCCAGCCGGGGTCGGAATAGCGTCCAGCCATTCCGCCAAGCGCCATCCGGAAGGATCGCTCAAGATGAGAGGCCATAAGATTCTGCTACTGACCATCGCAGTCAGCTTGACCGGCTGTGACTGGCTGTTGGGAGCCCCACCTGCTGAAAAGCGAGACAGGCCAAGCTGGCAGGAGCCGATGCAAAACTGTGACGGCAAAGACACGACCAAGATAGTCGTTGAGTGCAATCCGAGCGGTAGTCGCTGCGAGTGCAAAGATCTGGTGAAGCGAGATGGAGGGTAGCCTCATGACCAAAGCGATGTCAGGTGTCCTCTTCGGGGTGCTGGGTCTGGGGCTCGGCGGTTGTGGCCGTTCTTCTCGGGCTGATCCGGGTCGCATCGACCAGGACATTCGTTACTTCACCAAGAAGGTGCAGCACAGGCCCGATCAGCCGGCGCGGGTCTGTCATCGGGCCACCACGGGGGCGGCGGTTGCGACCGCGAATTTTCTGGTCCGCTTTGAAGCTGGGGGCGAGGTGCCGGCGGAGCTGTATCGGCAGCTGTTTGTCGCGGATCAGGTGATGCAGCAGGCTTGTAAGCCGTTCCGCTAGGGGCACGGGCATACGCGGCGATTTCGGGGGGGCCGGGGGCCGAGAGGGGGACGATGGGTGGGGGAGGGTCGTGGTAGACTCGGCGGCGGTCGCTTGGTAGGAAGGATGCGATGAGTCAGCCAGTCTCGACGCCCACGCAGCTGGGGCGCTATACCGACTTGAAACTGCTTGGGCAGGGCGGCATGGGGGCGGTCTACAAAGCCTTTGACCCCTCGCTGCATCGCACGGTCGCGATCAAGGTCATGCTCGGTCAGAATCCCGAGTTTTTGGCCCGCTTCGAGCGAGAGGCCCGCGCCGTCGCCAAGCTGTCGCATCCCAACGTCGTGCAGGTCTACGACTTCGCGCGGGACGACCAGGGCAATCCCTACTTTGTGATGGAGCTTCTGCCGGGGCGCTCGCTCGATAGCCTGCTCAAGGAAAAGGGGCCGCTGCCGGCGCTCAAGGTCGCCGATGTGCTGCGGCAGGCTGCCGAGGGACTGGCCGCTGCCCATGCGGTGGGAATCGTCCATCGCGACATCAAGCCGCACAACCTGATGCTCGACGACAGCGGCAACGTCAAGCTGGTCGACTTCGGGATTGCCCGCGACATGGCCTCGACCGAGGAGCTGACCTCGACGCAGGCCACGCCAGGGACGCTGCACTACATGGCGCCGGAGGTGCTGTCGGGACAGGCCGCCGACGCGCGCGCCGACATCTATGCGCTGGGGCTGGTGGGCTTTCACCTTCTCGCCGGCAAGCCGCCGTTTACCGGCCAGAGCGCGGTGGCGGTGGCGATGAAGCAGATCAACGAGCCGCTGCCCGATCTCCGCGATGAGGCGCCCCATGTCCCGACCTCGCTGCGGCGGCTGATCGAGCGGATGACCGAGAAGAGCGTCGGTGCACGGGTTCAGAACTGCTCCGACGTGGCCTGCGAGTCGTCCCTGATTGCCCACGAGATCCTGTCGGGGACCACCGAGTCGACTGGCCCAAGGACCCGGACCTCGGTGTCGCGTCCGCTGGTGCTGACGGCAGCGGGGCTCGGGCTGGCGGCTACGGTGCTGCTGGCGCTGGCGATTGGCAAAGGTCGGCGGGGGGCGGGGGGAACCTATGCGGCACGGCCTGCGGGCGATGCACCGGCTGGACACAAATACGTCGAGCCAGCGTCCGAGCCTAGCAACCTGCCGCCAGTGCCGACGCCGCCGACGCCGCCACCCCCAGGTCCGGCGAGTTCCAAGGCTGCCGACGAGGCCGATTCGCCCGCGAGTCCCACCAATCTACCGCGCTCGTCAGGGTCGGAGGGTCCGCTGCCGGCGCCACTTGTGCGAACGATGACCGGGCCGCTGCGGGTGGCGGTGCTCAAGTTCAAGAACCTGGCCTCAGATGGCGAGCTGGCGGTGCTGACCGAGGGACTTGGGGAGGTGTTGATCGATACCTTTGCCAACAGTCCGGCGGTGCGCAAGCGGGTGCGGCTGCTCGAGCGCAACCAGTTCGACGAGCAGAACCTCAAGGAGCTGCTCCGGGGCAAAGAGGAGTACATCGACAAAACCACCGCCGCCAAGCTGGGCAAGGTGCTGGGGGCCGAAGTGGTGGTGCAGGGCTCGTTCGAGAAGCAGGGCAAGCTGCTGCGGGTGCTTGTGCGCATGACCTCGCTGGCCGATGGCGAGGTGCTCGACAGCACCAGCGAGGTGGTTCCCTACGTGACGCCATCCGACAAGCTGCGCGCCGCTGAGATCGTGGCGGAAAAGCTGCGGGCCCGTTTGATTGCCGTCGCCGGCGGCTAGTCCGCTCGAAAACGTGCAAGCCTCACGATACCTTGCGTCTCGGCCCTGGGCTGTTAGGATGGGCACACATGAGGTCGGTGCTGGCGCGGCAGGCGGAGCTGCCACGAGGGGGGCAGCTCCGGGGCGGGCTCGACGTGAAGGCAGAAAATTCCCATCAAGAGGATCATAGCGAGCCGGGCAGTCGTGCGGAGCTGCTCCGGCATGCCTTGGCACATGCCGCGCACTACCTACCCGCGCAGGCGCCGCTCGAGGTCTTTGTCCACCACAACACGCTCCATGCCTTCCAGTCGCTGCCGTTCTTTGAGGCCCTGGAAGTGGCGGGGCGGCGGCTGCGAGCCCGCATGCTGCTGCCCGAGCACTCGTACCGCGACGCGCTGCACACGGGGCGGGTGAGCGACGCCGATCTGCGCGCCGTGCTTCAGACGTCAGACGTGGTCGCCCGGTGCGAAGACTGGCCCCAGCGACTGCCGTCGCGCGAGTCGCTGGCTCACCTCATCATGCGCCATGGGCTGCGCGAGACGACGGTGGCTGGGCTGGGCTGGCTGGTCAGCGAGACGCCGGCGCTCCAGCGGCTGCGCGAGGATGTTCCGGAGGCGGCGCGCAAGCGACTGCTGTCGGTGCAAAATGCCGACTCGGTGTCGACGAGTACGCAGAGCGAAGCGGCGATGGTCGGTGCCTTGTGGGAGGCCTGTCAGGAGCTGGCTCAGGGCGCCCCGCTGCCCGAGGAGACTGCGCCCGGACCGCTGTTTTTCCGGGAGCCGCTGAGCTTGCTGTCGGGCGAGGACCCCGTCGAGCTGGTCCATCAGACGCTGATTCCCCTGGCGGCGGCCTTCCTCGACCGTGGCATTGCCCAGTGGACGATGCCTGACCGGATGCGCGGCTTCTATCTGGTGTGGGAAGACATCATGACCGCCGGCCTGGTGGTGCGACCGGCGTGGAGTCGACAGCTTGGGCGACGGATTCGCGCCCACCGCTCCGAGGGCTACGACGCCGAGCACGAGGTGCTATCGCTGCTCGACGAGCTGGGCATTACCGACGACGAGATTGACGAGTATGTGACGCAGACGCTGCTCCATCTGGCGGGGTGGGCGGGGATGTTTGCGCGGCTCGAGCACAACAACGACCCGATCCTCAGTCAGCGCGCCCAGGTCCGGCTGATTGACTTCTTGGCGGTGCGGCTGGAGCTGGACTCGATGGCGTTTCTCGACCTGGCGCGCCGGATTGGCTACCGGGGGCCGCTGCGCGAGCTGCGCATGTGGCTCCAGGGTCAGGTTTCGCGGGAGCAAGAAAAACCGGACCCGCTCCAGCTCGCCTGGTCCCTGTTTCAGCTCGCGCAGCTGGCGGGACTGCGGCCCCAAGATCTGCGGGCGCTCGGACGGTGGGAAGTGCGGCAGTGGGTGGTGTGGATGCAGCGCTTTTCGCTGCCGGTGCGACTGCCGATCTGGCAGCAGGCCTTCGAGCGTCATTACCGCGATGAGCTTCTGCTGGGGCTTGGCGCGATCCGTGCGGCGCGGCTGGCGACGCAGGCCGACGAGTCGACGGCCAACGCCCGGCCCGCGCTGCAAGTGGTGTGCTGCATCGATGACCGTGAAGAGTCGCTGCGCCGCCATCTCGAGGTGGCGTTGCCCGAGATCGAGACGTTTGGGACGGCTGGCTTTTTTAACCTCGCGATTGCCTATCAGGGCATCGATGATCCATCGACGTTTCCGCTCTGCCCGGTGGTGGTGACGCCGCGGCACAAGGTGGTCGAGGAGCCTGACGAAGCCCAAGTTGCCACCTATGCGACTCGGCAGCGTCGCCAAGCCCGCTGGAGCGCCATCAAGGAGACGTACTCACGGGCCTCGCGCTCGCTGATTGGCGGCTCGCTGGTGACGGCGCTGTCGGGATTTTGGGCGATGGTGCCGCTGCTGCTGTCGGTGTTTGCTCCGAAGCTGGCGGCGCGGCTGCGGCGGCGGGTGAGCCAGCAGTTTTTGCCGGAGGTCCGCACCCATCTGGCCGTACCCGAAGAGATCGTGTCGGGGTCCGCCGAGCCGGGCCTGCAAACGGGCTTTGTGGTGACCGAGAAGGCGGATCGAGTCGGCATGCTGCTCGAGAACATCGGCCTGACCCGGCGCTTCGCCAAGATTGTGATCATCCTCGGACACGACTCGCACAGCATGAACAACCCGCACTTTGCCGCCTACGCCTGTGGCGCGTGTGGTGGGCGCAGCGGTGGTCCCAATGCCCGGCTGTTTGCACGCATGGCCAACCGTCCGAAGGTGCGCGAGCTGCTGCGAACGCGCGGCATCGACATTCCCGATGACACGCGCTTTGTCGGCGGCGTGCATGACACCTGCGACGACTCCATCAAGCTGTTCGACGAGGATCAGATTCCCGAGTCGCAGTGGGCGGAGCTAAGTCGCCACAAAGAGCTGCTGCAGCGGGCGCTGATGGACAATGCCCGCGAGCGAGCCCGGCGCTTCGATGCCGCGCCGCTTGGGATCAGTCCGGCGGTGGCGCTCGATCATGTCGATGAGCGGAGTGCGGACCTTAGCCAGGCCCGACCCGAGCTGGGACATGCGACCAATGCCTCGGCGATCATCGGACGGCGGGCGCTGACCAAGGGCTTGTTCCTCGACCGGCGTGCCTTCCTGGTGTCCTACGACCCGACGATTGATCCGACAGGGGCGCTTCTCGAGCGGACGCTGGTGGCAGTGACTCCGGTCGGCGCCGGCATCAACCTCGAGTATTTCTTTTCGACCGTCGACAACGAGCGGCTCGGCGCGGGCACCAAGCTGCCGCACAACGTCACCGGGCTGTTTGGCGTTATGAATGGCGCCTCGAGTGACCTACGGACGGGCCTGCCGTCGCAGATGATCGAAATCCACGAGCCGATTCGTTTGCAGCTCGTGATTGAAAACCGTCCGGCGGTGCTGGCGGCCATTCTCGAGCGGCAGCCCGCGGTCGCGGAGGTGGTCCGCAATGCCTGGGTCCACGTCATCTCGGTCGATCCCGACACCGGCGAGATGCTGGAGTTTGTGCCAGGGCAGGGCTTTGTGCCGTGGCAGCCGGTAAGTGGCGAGCCGCCGAGCATTGACTCGGTGCCGACGACGCACTCCTGGTCCGCGTACTACCAAGGTCACCGCAGCTTCCTGCCGCCGGTGCGACTCGTCGAGAAACCTCATCATCGACCCGCAACGCCCGAGCGGGCCGCCAAGTCAGGTCGAGCGGGCCGGTCTTCCCGCAATGTTCAGCCAGAAAGCGGGAGGTAAGCCCATGATTGCTACCGATGCGATTTGGGCCCTGGCGGCGCTGGCTCCTGGCTGGCCCGCAGTCGGAGCGCTGGCGATCGGGGCGCTGTCGCTGTTTCAGACTCGACCGCGCGAGAGCTTGGTGGTCGCCATCGCCCGCCTGGTGCTGTGGCTGACCGTCGGTTCGGTGTGTACGGGAGCGGTGCTGTGGTTTGTGCAAGGCCGGCAGCCGGTTGACCTCCGGCTGTTCGACATCTATCGGAGCGGCGACTATGCGCTCGAGCTGCGGCTGTACTTTGACCTGACCAGCGTCGTGGTCGCGATGGTGGCGTCGGTGCTGATCCTGGCGACCAGTCGCTTTGCCGAGCGCTACCTACATCGTGAGCCGGGCTTTCTGCGCTTCTTTTCCCTGATGCTCATCTTTGCGTCGGGCGTGCTGCTGCTGGTGCTCGGCGGGAGCTATGACCTGCTGCTCGCGGGCTGGGAGATCGTGGGCTGGACCTCGGTGCTGCTGGTCGGATTCTTCCAAGAGCGGCCCGGTCCGGTGCGGGCGGCGCTGCGGGTGCTGGTCACCTATCGACTCTGCGACATCGGTCTGCTCGTCGGGGCGGTGGCGCTGCATCGCTGGCTGCATAGCTCGGCGTACCACGACATCGCGAGGCACCTGGCCGGCGCGCCCCATGGCTCTGCGGCGATGTTTGTCGGTCTGTGTCTGCTGGTCGCGGCGATGGGCAAGTCGGCGCAGTTTCCGGTCGGTGGTTGGCTGCCGCGCGCGATGGAGGGACCGACGGCCTCGAGCGCAGTGTTCTATGGCGGGCTGTCGGTTCACATGGGCGTCTACTTGCTGATTCGCTCGGCGCCGCTGCTCGAGCATGCACCGCTGGCTCGGCTGGGGGTGCTGGTGATTGGCGCGGTGACGGCGGTGATGGCGGCGCTGTCGGGGCAGGTGTCTGCCGATGCCAAGAGCGCACTCGCCTATGCCACGATCAGCCAGGTCGGCCTGATGTTCGTCGAGTGTGGGCTGGGGCTGCCGAGGCTGGCGCTCATCCATCTGGCGGCGCACTCGCTGCTTCGCTACTACCAGTTCTTGCGGACTCCATCGGCGCTCCAGGATGCGCTGGAGCGGCGGCGGGCCAGTGCGGGATCGGATGGGCGACCGGCGGTGGTGGTCGAGACCGAGACGTCGTCTCTCCAGCGCTTTTTGTACCGGCTGGCGATTGAGCGCTTTGCCATCGAGACGGCGCTGGACCGCTGGGTGGCGCGACCGATGCTCACGGCAGCGCGTGCGCTTGGACGACGAGAAGATGCCCTGGTGGCTTGGCTGATGGGCAGCCACGCCCAGGAGGACCGCCATGCTGACTGATCTGCGGCTGATGACGCTGATCTGGATGCTGCCACTTGTGACGACGCTGCTGACCCGCAGTCGCTGGCTGGAGCGTGTGGTGCGACCTGCGGCCATTGTCACGGCGGCGACGGTGGTGCTGCTGTCGCTGCTGGCGTTTGTGCGCGATGGATCGGACCATGCCTTTGCGCGCAGCGAGGCGGTGTGGGCGCCGGTGCTGTTTGGGATTCGTTATCACGTCGGCATCGATGGCCTAAGTGCCGTGCTGCTCCCGATGTCGGCGGGCATCATCCTGGCGGTGATCGTCGGAGCGCCGCGTCGCGTGCTGCCGCCGGCTCTGATTCACCAAATCCTGCTCACCGAGAGTCTGCTGCTCGGGGTGCTGGTCTCGCTCGACCTGAGTGTGATGGTGCTGTTCTGGGTGGCGTCGCTCGTCCCGCTGCTGGTCGAGCTGCGACGGCAGCGTGAGCACGGCGCGGCGCGCATGATGATGTTCCTCGGGGTTGCTAGCTCGCTGCCGCTGGTGGTGTTCGTGGCGATGCTGGGGGTGCTGCGGGCCAAGAGCGGCGCGGCTGAGCTGACTCCGTATGACCTGGTGGCGGTGGCGCAGCGACAGATGACCGACCCACTGCCGAACTGGCTTGGCGCGCTGGCGATGGTGGGCGCGCTGGTGCGGATGGGCTGCTTCCCGATGCACATCTGGATCGTGCCGCTCAGCGAGCGAGGGCCGGCGCCGCTGGTGCTGAGCGCCTTTGCGACGCCGCTCGGCCTGTTTTTGATGACCCGAGTGCCGATGCCGCTGTTTCCGGAGCTGTTTACGCAGGCGATGCCGGTGCTGCTGCCGCTCGGACTTGTGACGGCAACCTATGGGGCGGTCTTGGCGATGGCGCAGCCCGATCTGCGTCGGATGCTCGGCTATTTTTGGATCAGTCAGCAGGGCTTTTTGCTCGCCGGCATCGCGGCGGTCAATGCGCCGGGGGTAAGTGGCGCGCTGATTCATGCGATTGGAACGGTGGTGGTGCGGACGGGTCTGGCGCTGCTGATTGCGGCGATTTATGCCCGAACCGGCACAGCGGACATGCGCAAGCTGGGTGGTCTGGTGCGGAGCGCGCCGCGGATGGCGACCGGCTTTCTGCTGCTCGGGGTGGCGGCGGTGGGCAGTCCAGGGACGCTCGGCTTTGTCTCTGAAGATCTGATTGTGCAGGGCCTGCTTGACCACCATGCAATCGCCGCGGTGATGGTGCTTTTGACCACGGCGCTCAATGGCATCGTGCTGTTTCTGGCGTTTCAGCGGGTGTTTCTCGGGGATGGGGCTGGGCATGCGGCGGCGGGTACGCCGTTTCCGGATCTGCTGCCGCGGGAGCGCTGGGTGGCGGTGGCGCTGTTCGGGCTGCTGCTCGGTGGAGGGCTTGTGCCGGCGCCGCTCTTGGCGGTGCGTACGTCGGTGGTCGATGCGCTACACGGGATCGAAAAACCCGGCCTGCCCGCTGTCCACCACGAGCTGGCCGGTCACGCACCGCAGTGACTTAGCCCAGCTTGAGGCCGTGGCGCACGACCTCAACCATCGCCTGCGCCCGCGCCTTTAGCCCCGCCAGATCGAGAGGCCGATAGATCAAGTTCACCGCCGCTCGCACCAGCTCATAGTCGCCGGGCTTGACCGGATAAATCTTGGACGGGATGTGGATCGGGAAGCGGTCACCGACGACGGCCTTGGCGTTGCAGCAGGCGCGCAGGCCCTCGCGACCGTTGAGCCGACCAAAGCCCGAGCTGCGGACGCCGCCAAAGGGCAGACCTTGCACCATGTAGGCGAGGCCATAGTCGTTGATGCAGGTCGAGCCAGCAATCAGGCGGTCGGCGAGTCGGCGGGCGCGGGCCTGATCCTTGCTGAACACCGTCGAGCCGAGGCCGAACACGCTGTCGTTGGCTAGCTCGATGGCGTGCTCGTCGTCGCGGACGCGCATGATCGCCATCACGGGGCCGAAGGTCTCTTCGCGCATGATCTCCATGCTGTGGTCGACGTCGACGAGGACGGTGGGCTTATAGAAGTTGCCGCCGGGGCGTCGCTCGCCACCGACCAGGACCTTGGCGCCTTTGCTCACTGCGTCGTTGACCAGGCGTTCGACGATCTCGACTTGATGCGGCATGGTCATCGCACCGACGTCGATGTCGGCCCCGTTGCCACCGAGCGGGTCACCCTGGCGCAGCGCTCGGGCCTCGGCGACCACACGCTCGATGAAGCGGTCGTAGATGCCGTCCATCACGTAGATGCGCTCGGCGGCGAGGCACATCTGACCGGAGCAGATAAAGACCCCGGCCAGCGCTCCGGCGACGGACTGCGAGAGATCGGCGTCGTCGCAGACGATCAGCGGATCTTTGCCGCCCAGCTCGAGCACCACCGGGGTGAGGTTTTGGACGCTGCCTTCGAGGACGCGGCGACCGTTGGGAACCGAGCCGGTGAACACGATCTTGTCGACGCCGGAGCGAACCAGCGCGGCACCGGTGTCGCCGAAGCCGGTGAGGATCTGCACGAGGTCCGGAGAGTGGCCGCACGACTGGAAGACCTCATCGAGGAGGGCCTGGACGCGCGGCGCCGAGTAGCTCGACCACTCCGAGACCTTGGCGAGGACCGCATTGCCGGCAAACAGCGCTGGAATCGTCGGCCCAAGGATGTTTTGCAGCGGGAAGTTCCACGGACAAATCACGCCCATCACGCCGAGCGGATGAAACTCGATGGTGGCGGTCTTGTGGAGCAGCAGGCCCGACGAGATCTTCTCGCTGCGGAGGTCGTCTTCGCCGTGGTTGAGGGTGTAGCGGATCTTTTCGCAGACGGGGAAGATCTCGCCCATCATCGCGTTCTGGAGCGTCTTGCCTGCCTCGGCGGACAGCATGCGGCACAGCTCGTCGGCGCGGTCGAGGATGCGGTCGAGCAGGCAGCGCAGGACCCGTCGTCGCTCGGCAAAGCTGGTCTTGGCCCACTCGCGCTGCGCTCGGCGGGCACGCAGCAGGCGCTCGGCGACCTCGGCGGCGTCCATCGCGGGAACCTCCGCCAATACCTCACCGCTCGCCGGGTTGCGACAGACGATGATCCGACCCTGCGATGGTCCTGCTGGCGGTGGTCCCGACGGGGGTCCGCCCGCAGAGTGGTTATCGTGCTCCTCAGCTTGCGGAGCGCTGGGTGGCGGCGCGGCGGCTTCCACGGGCACGGCGGCCTCCATCGGCGCGGCGCTGACGATTGGGGCGAGGTGCACGGCTTCGGTAGCATGCACGGCTTCGACGGCGGCGATGGCTTCGCGGAGCGCGGGCGCTTCGTGGCTGGCGGACTTCGGTTTGGCTCGACGAGGGGACTTGCTCTGGGTGGCTTTCTTCATGTTCGGATGCGCAGCACCGAGGGGGCGCTCTCCTTCTCAAGATGGCGCCGGATGTAGCAGCAAGGCGCTCAAATGAAAAGCGCAAAGGCCACCGCGACCCCTGGCAGAGTTCTGGCAAATCTCTGCCAGATATTTGGTAGATTTCCGCGCCGTGTACATCCTTGCCTTGGAGTCCTCGTGCGATGAGACGGCCTGCGCGATCATCGAGGCGACGCACGAATACGGACATCCGCAGCACCGCTTGCTGGTCCGGGCCGACGTGGTCGCGTCGCAGGCGGCGGTTCATGCGCGCTTTGGCGGTGTCGTTCCCGAGGTCGCAGCGCGGCACCACATCCAAAACCTGATCCCGGTGATCGACGAAGCGCTCGCCCAGGCAGAGCTGTCGCTCACTGACATTTCGGCGCTGGCGGTGACGCGGGGACCGGGGCTGATTGGCGCGCTGCTGGTGGCGGTGCAGGCGGCCAAGGCGCTGGCGTTTGCGCGAAAGCTACCGCTCGTCGGTGTCAATCATCTCGAGGCGCATCTCCTGTCGGCGTATCTGGAAGCGGAGATTCCCTCGACGCGCCCACCGCTGCCGCACCTGGGACTGCTGGTGTCGGGGGGACATACCTCGCTGGTGCTGGTGCATGACTTTGGGCGCTACGAGGTGCTCGGGACGACCTGCGACGATGCGGCGGGCGAGGCGTTCGACAAAGTGGGCAAGCTGCTCGGGCTCGGCTATCCGGCGGGACCGCTGATGGACCGCTTGTCGACGAGTGGCGATCCCAGTGCGGTGACGATGCCGAGGGCGATGCTCGGAGCCAAGCGTGGTCTGCAGATGAGCTTTTCGGGGCTGAAGACGGCGATGGCCGCGCACCTGCAAGCGAACGGTCTGCCCGACAGCGAGCAAGCGATGGCGGATCTGTGCGCGTCGTTTCAGGCGGCGGTCGTCGAGCAGCTCTGTCGCAAGACGGCGCTGGCACTCGACAAGCACAAGCTGCCGGCGGTGGTGCTGTCCGGTGGCGTGGCCTGCAACCGGGCGCTCCGAGCCGCGGTTGCCAAGCTCTGTGCGGCGCGAGGTGTGTCCTTTTTCGTGGCCCCTCCACGGCTGTGCAGCGACAACGCTGCGATGGTCGGGGCGGCTGGTTATTACCGTCTGTGGCGCGGCGAGCGTGCCGACTTGAGCCTCAATGCAGTTGCCAACCTCCCCCTGTGAATCGATCCTGGACGCCCGCGAGCTGCTCCGTCGCTATGGCCTGCACGCCAAGAAGAGCTGGGGGCAGAACTTCCTCGTCGATGAGCGCTCCTATACCGCGATTGTTCGGGCCTGCGCGCTGTCGCCTGACGATGTGGTGGTAGAGATTGGCGCGGGCCTCGGCACCCTGACCAGTCGGCTGCTGGAGACCGGCGCCACCGTGATTGCCGTCGAGCGCGAGCGCGACATGTGCGAAGTGCTGCGCAATGAGCTAGGTCAAAGGCCGCGCTTCACGCTGCGCGAGGAAAACGCGCTCCATCTTGACCTCGCAGCGCTGGCGACGAGTCACGGGCGGCGCTTGGTGCTGGTGGGCAACTTGCCGTACCAGATTGCTTCGCCGCTGATCTTTCAGTTCTTGGCGGCGCGAGCGTCGCTGCGACGGATTGTCATTATGCTCCAGCGTGAGATGGCCGATCGGCTGCTGGCGCCGCCGGGGACGCGCGACTCCAATGCGCTGGGGGTGCAGGTCCAGATGGTGTGTGCGGTTCGTCGGGTCTGTCAGGTCGGACGGGGGGCTTTTCTGCCGCCGCCGCGCGTCGATTCCTCGGTGGTGCTGCTCGATCCGCTGCCGATGACCGCTGCGCCACTGCGCGATCTCGAGATGTTTCATCAGGTGGTTCGGGCGGCCTTTGGACAGCGTCGCAAGACCCTTCGCAATGCGCTCTCGGCTGCCTTTACCGACGAAGAAGTCAGCAGTCTGGCCACCTGCGGGGTCGATCTGTCGCGGCGTGGTGAGTCGCTGAAGCTCGCCGAGTTTGCCGTGCTGTCGGATGCCCTGACGCTCCACCGCGAGCAGCAGGCGCCGGCGCCCGGGCCAAAGCAAGCTAGGTAGCTGTCGATGAACCGTCGCGGTTTTGGGGTTGCCGTCGTGGTGCTGCTGGTGACGGTGGTGCTGTTCGGGTATCGGCAGCACCAGCGCGACGCCGAGCAGCGCACACTGATTCCGCCCAAGCTGCTGCCATCCTCGCCGCCGCCTCTCGAGCAAATGGCCGAGCCGCCTCTTCAGCAGCCGGTCGGACAGTCCGTTTCGCAGTCTTTCAAGCAGCTTCGCCAAGTCTCGGCTTTTCGTCGCAAGGACGTGGTGGTGAGTGGCGGCTGGGGCAGCGGTCCGGGGCAGTTTGGGCACAAGCGAGTCCTCGACGCGCTCCCCGAGGGTCCGCTGGCCTTGTCGGTGGCTTCCGACGGCAGTGTGTTGATTCTCGATCAGGTCAATCGCCGCCTGCTGCGCTTCCGCGACGGTCGCGCGGTGTCGTCGATTCCGCTCGGTCAGGACTCGGCGCAGGATCTGGCGCTCGGACCCGAGGGCCGGCTGGTGGTGCTCGATCGCCTGCTCGAGCGGGGCGTGCAAATCTACAGCGCTGAGGGAGAGCTGCTCCACGAGGTCTCGCTCGCCGGCAAGCTCGAGCTGGGCGGGCTGACCGGCGTGTTTGTCGACGAGCATGGCATCTACCTCGAGCGTGATCACGGACTGGTGCAGCGGAGTGCCGATCTCGACGGACAGCGCAGTGACAGTGAGCGTGATCTGGTCGGTCGTCCGTCGCGCGACGGCCAGCTGGCGATCTCGGCGGCGCTGCTCGATCCGCAGAGTGGCCAGCTGACGGTGCGCGCCCATGACCGAGTCAAAGGCCAGTCGCTGTGGCAGCGGGTGATTCAGCTGCCCCAGCCGATCTTGCAGCTGGTGATGATCGACAGTGATCGCGCGGGCCGGATTTACCTCGCGGCGGTGACGGCGATCGAGGAGCAGACGCCGCCCTATCGACTGTCCGAAGAAGCGTTGTATGTGATGCAGCTCGGTCGCGATGGCAACGAGCGCAGTCGTCTCAAGCTGCCGCCGCTCCATGGTAGCGACGAGTCCTATCGCCCGGTCACCGTCGATGATGGCGGCAACCTGTACGTGCTCTCGACAACGGAAAACGGCGTGACGGTGACGCGCTATGTCTTCCCCTAGCTCGCTTTCCTCGCCCAAGGCATCCAAACCGCAGATGGAGACAGACTTTGCCAGCGCAGCCCACTTGCCCGTGGTCGACGGACAGGCGGTGTTCCTCGGGCGCATCGATTACGGCGTGGCGTGGAAGCTTCAGCAGCTTGTCGTCGAGCAGCGTCAGCAGGGCCGGCTGCTCGATACGCTGCTGCTCTGCGAGCATGACGACGTCATTACCATCGGTCGACGGCAGAGCGGGCCCGGCAACATTCTGGAGCGGCGCTTCCCGATCTATGCGCTAGAGCGCGGCGGCGATGCGACCTACCACGGACCGGGTCAGTTCGTCGGCTATCCGATCTGTGTGCTGCGGCCCAGTTCCGACCCGGCGCTGCCGTTTGGCGAACAGGATCTCCACGGCTACCTGCGCGCGCTCGAGGAAGGGCTGCTGCTGCTGCTCGGGGAGTGCGGGGTCCGGTGCGACCGCAAGCCGCGCTACACCGGCATCTGGACTGCCGACCACCTGGGCAAGATTGCGTCGCTGGGCGTGGCTGTCCGTCGCTGGGTGACCTCGCATGGCTTTGCGCTGAACGTGACCACCGACCTGACGCGCTTCTTTGCCATCAACCCGTGCGGCATGCAGGCGGAGATCATGACCTCGCTGGCGCGGCTTCAGGCCCAGCTCGACGGGCAGCCGGTGTCGGTGGCGAGTCTGGTAACGCCGTGTGCGCGCACCCTCGGCCAGGCGCTCGGTCGTCGGTTTGCGCTGCGCTCCATCGCGGAAGCTGGCCTGCTGCCCATGCTGGCAGAAGCGACGCAGCATCCCGAGCAGCCGATTTTCCTCAGCGACTGACCGACTCGTTCAAGCGCCGCCGCGTCATTTCGTAGGCCAGCTGTAGCGCCTGCACACCGGGCTCCAGTCGGAACGGCGACAGCTTCGGCAGCGACGGCTCGTGGAGCAGGTGTAGCTCCGGCCACGACGGCACTTCGTTTTGGGTCCGCACCACCTTGCGCCACGGCGAGTGGGCTGGCAGGTGATGAAAGAGCAGCCGCGCGCCCGGCGTCGCCGTCGAGATTCCCGGTCGATCGGCAATTCCTCCGTCGAGATAACGGCGCTCGCCAATTCGCACCGGCTGGAACATCCCCGGAAAGCAGCACGACGCGCGAATCGCCAGCGCGAGATCTCCTTCCTCGAGGACCTCGGTTCTTAGGCTGCCAAGATCGAACGCTGCGACGCGGACCCGGATCGGACAGTCGGCAAAGTCGACGACGCCCACCCGCGCAAGCAGGCCGCGCACCAGATAGTCGAAGGCGTGACCGCGCAAGAGCCCCGGACCACTCGACTCGTCGGCCAAGCGACCCACGCCGAGCCGCTCGGCCAGCTCACGCAGCCGGCCACTGCGCAGATAAAACGGCAGCCCCCACAGCGGGTCGACATCCCAAAACGAGGCCCGCGACAGTCCGAGCAGCTCGTCGCGGAGCGTCGCCGCCGGCAGTCCCGCCGCCCACAGCCCCGCCACCAGCGCACCCGCCGAAGAACCACCCAGCTGGGTCGGTCGCAGCCCTGCTTCCTCTAGCGCCAGCACGACGCCGGTATGGGCAAAAAAGCCGAAGAAGCCCGACGACAGCACGAGCTCAAAAGGATAGGCAGACAGGTACTCAGCGAGAGTGGGCATGCAGAGCCTTGGACCGTTATTTGGGTTTGTGGCGACGGGGTAGGTCGGCCAGCGCGGCCAGGTAGTCGATCGGCGTTTCACTCGGCGCGGGGCCTAGTTCGTGCTCCGACAGCGGCCCAAGGTCACGCAGTCCCGACGCCAGGGCTCGCAACAAATCGCGGGTTCCCGGTAGTGCGCCGAGTGCTGGTAGCAGATCTCGCTCACCGGCTCCCTCGGCAATCGCGCGCCCGATTCTGTTGACCGTATCGACGCGCACCCGTCGACGACGCAGCAGATCCTGGAGCGAGTTTCGCAGCGCCTCGACGGTATAGGTGTGACGATCGACCATCTCGACGGCGACCCGGACCACTGCCGCTGCCTCAAGCCGACCGTCTTGGAACAGCACCAGCGCCGCCTGGAAGTAGTTGAAGATCGGCACCAGCCGCTCGCCGTAGCGATCGAACTTGCTCGGCGGAGACTTGCGATCGAGGTGGATGAAGATGCGCTCGACCGCCGGCGAGTGAGGCAACGACTCAAAGATCGACACCGTGCGCGCCGCATCATCGGCATAAGTCCCGGCGCTCTGCAAAATCCGCTCGAGCATGATGCGATCGACCTGGCCCGCCAGCAGATCGCCGTAGAGCGAATAGATGAGCGCGTCCGATTCGGCGTCATCGCCAAAGCAAACCTCGCGGGTCTCGGCGGTGACACCGGCCCGGCCCGCGAGCAGCGCCGGCAGCTTGTAACCGACCTGCTCGCGGAGGGCCCGAAACCGTCCGGTCAGCATGTTGCGCAGGTTGGGCTTGAGCACAAACTCGTCGAACTCAATGCCGTCGAGTCGCAGCTTTTCAGTCAGCACCTTGCGCATCTGGCGCGGCGAGCCCGAGATAAAGCAAATCCGCGCTCGTCCCGTGCTCGACTGACGAAGTTCCCGCAGCAGCGTCGCGGCCCCCGGCACCGTGCGCTTGTCCTCGGCGTCCTCGAACGCGGTGCGCAGCAGCGACATAAAGCTGTCAAAGTCGGTGCGCAGGTAGGTCTTGTCGAGGTCCCAGCGGTAAATCACGTTGGGGATGTCAGGCATGTTCGCCCGCCGGCGGGGCCAGCTCGCCGCCCGCTTCGCGCAGACCGCGCTCGATGTCGGGAAGCAGTCCGCTCGAAATGCCGCGCTTGGCCACTTTGATGGCGTTTTGGATGGCCTGGGCCTGGCTGCGGCCGTGGGCCTTGATAAGCAAGCGGTCAAAGCCGAGCAGCGGCGCGCCTCCGTACTGTTTCCAGTCGGTGAGATCCTTGAGCTTACCGATTCCGCCCGATAGCATCGCCAGGCCGGCTCGCCACATCAGCTTTTCTTTATACGCATAGTGGGCCAGCCGCACCACCGTCTCGGATACCCCTTCGAGCATCTTGAGCACGACGTTGCCGACGAAGCCCGAGCAGACCACGACATCTGCGACGCCGCGCGGGATGTCGACGCCCTCGACGTTGCCGATAAAGTGGATGCTGCGTAGCTCTTTGAGTCGAGCGTGGGCCGCCACCACTTCCTTGGGTCCCTTGCCAGCCTCGGCGCCGTTCGAGAGCAGCGCCACCTTCGGGCGCGGGTTCTTGGAGATTCGCGACGCATAAGCCGAGCCCATCACCGCAAAGCTCACCAGATCGTCCGCCGTCACGTCCAGCGTCGCGCCCACGTCGAGGATCAGCGAGAACGGATCGTCCTTCTCACCGCGCCGCACCTCTGTCGGATAGACCGCCGCCAGCGCACAGCGACGAATCCCCGGCAGCCGCCGCCAGTAATGCAGACAGGACAGCACCGCCGCTCCGGTATTTCCCGCCGACACCAGCGCTGACGCTCGACCTTCCGCACAGAGCCGCGCCGCGACGGCAATGCTGCTATCCGGCTTGTGAAGGAGTGCCTCCTTGGGCGTCTCCTCCATCGTGATCACCTGGCTCGCGTGATGAATCGACAGTCGCTCGGCATCGTAGCGCTGCTGCATCAGCATCTGGTGCAGACGCGGCGCATCACCAACCAACAGCAAGTGGAGCGGCTCACCACCGCCAGCTCGTTCCCCGTCGGAACGGTCACGATCCGAGCCGTCAGAAGACTTGGCATCCGGCCTCTCGAGCGACAGCGCGCAAGCGGCCTTGACCACTTCCTCCGGAGCCTGATCGCCACCCATCGCGTCGACGACGACAGTAATCGGAGCCTTCGTAGCATTGTCGCCTCTGCCGGCGACCGAGTGGCTTTCGGGGACGTGGCCAGACATAAGGACATCACCATATCACGCTGCCTTGCTATCGCGCCCAGCCAACCCGCTCGCCCTCGGGGTGGCATAACGGTTGATTTCATGACCAAAAGCGCCATACGATAACTCCCACCACACCACCGAATTCTGACGATGACTGGCCCGCGGGGCGTTCGGGATGAGTGTCGGTCGACTTCTTGGGGGAGGACGGACGTGAGCGAGGACGACATCATCTACTGGCAGGATGTCCTGGAGTTGGTGCTGGCAAAGAAGACCACGAACCTCAAGTGTCCTTTCTGTCAGGCCGACTCTCTGACTGTCACCAAGCGTGAGCGTGTCACGCAAGTGCGCTGCACCGCCAAAGGCTGCGGTCACTACATCGAAGGGCGATTCCCCGAAGATGATGTGGCCGAGTAAGGCCGTCCCTGGGAGCTGCCAAGGAGTCGGTTGGGAGTCGGCGGGAGTCGGTTAGGAGTCGGTTAGGAGTCGGTTAGGAGTCGGTTAGGAATCGCAAAGGAGTGTCCCTGCGGAAGTAAGAGTCGATGTGTGATGTCGTCTGACAAGCGATTCCTAATCAGGTGATCAGCGAAGTAAGAAAGTTGGTTGCGTGGTCATTTGAGGGTGAACGTCGGGGGGCTGGATCGGATATATTCTTGCTTCGCTGGGAAAGTAGTTTTTGGGGCTCGCGGCTCGCTGTGTAGTCACTTCCGTTTGGTGAATGCACAGCCACTGTTGGTGAGGAGAGAAGGAACAGAATATGGCGCGCAACTTCCTCGGAAAAGGATGGCGCTATCCGGTGATGATAGACCGCCACGGCGGGATGGCGCAGAGCTCTCTCGACGAGCTGGTGCGTGAATCGATCCTGATCATCCTTGGCACTGCTCCGGGAGAGCGCGTGATGCGTCCGTACTTCGGATGTGACATTCACGAACTTCTGTTCGCTCCCAACAATGTCAACACTGCCGGTCTCGCTGCTCATTACGTTGTCGAGGCGCTCGAGAAGTGGGAGCCCCGCGTCGAAGATGTCTTCGCAGACGCGAATCCCGATCCCATAGAGCCTCATAAGCTGATCATCGATATCAAGTACAAGATTCGCGGCCAGAACGTTACTCGAAACCTCGTCTATCCGTTCTATCTGCGCAGGAGCGATCAAGAATGATCCCGACGCCGAAACTGGACGATCGGACGTACGCCGATATCATCGCCGAAGCCATTCGGCTGATTCCTCGATACTGTCCGGAGTGGACGAATCACAATCCCTCGGACCCCGGTATCACCATCCTTGAGCTCTGTTCGTGGATGACTGAGCTCATTCTTTACCGACTCAACAAGGTTCCAGAGAAGAACTATCTGACCTTCCTGGATATGTTGGGAATCAAGCTGCAGGCAGCTCAACCTGCACGCGCACTCCTCACCTTCAAGCTGGCGGAAGGAATCGAGCGCCAGACCATTCGTCGTGGCTTGCAAGTATCGACGCCACAGGCGGATGAGGAAGATGCAGTCCTGTTCGAGACGCAGCGTGATCTGACCGTGATCTCTGCGAATCTCGACCGCTGCTTTTCCTACTTCGATGAGGCGTACTCCGACAACTCTCCCTATTTGCAGGGAGAGCGCAACGAAGGATTCCTATCGTTTGCCGGAGCCGAGCGCGTCGATCGTTTCATCTATTTGGGAGACGAGCGGCTCATCGCGGTCAATGACTCGACGGTGCTGCGACTCCATTTGACGGCTCCGGAGCATGGCGGGCGTGACCTGGCGCGACTGCTGACGTGGGAGTACTGGAATGGCCGGCGCTGGCGAGAGCTGACGCTGTCTGCGCTGGAAGTCGATCGCGGCGAGGTCATTTTCCAGGGCGTGGTCGATATGCAAAAGACCACTGTCAACGGACTGGAGACGTACTGGATTCGTGGTCGTCTCGCCGAGGTTCCGCGCTCTGCCACAGAGACGGAAGTTGATACGGTGCGTGGCACCATCGAGGTCAGCGGCGAAGGAATCCTTCCCGATCAGGCCTTTGCCAACCTCGACAACAATGTCTTTATCGCGCTCGATCTTGGCAAGAACGTCCATCCGTTTGGCAACGAGCCGAAGCCTGATCACGTCCTGTACCTCGCTTCCCAAGAGGCTCTGAGTCAGCTGGGAGTGCAGGTCGAGATCGACTTCGCGCTGAGTGATCCGCAGATCGCGCCGGCTCCCAAGCCGAGTGATGATCTGATCCTGTCTTGGGAGTATTTCGACGGGAAGAAGTGGCGAATCCTCGGCAAGAGCACTCCGTCCGGAAAGCCGCCGCAGGGCTGGGAACAGAGTGTGCTCGGCTTTGTCGACGCAACCAACGCGTTTACCAAGAGCGGTACGGTGCGCTTCAATCGGCCTCCGGATCTCCAGCCTGGTGAAGTGACCGGCGAGCCGAACTACTGGATTCGCATCCGCATTGAGCAAGGCGACTTCGGCATTCCCGGCGCGTACATGCTCGACAATGACAAGTGGGTGTGGCGCGATGAGCGGCCGCTCAAGCCACCGGCGTTCAAGAGCATCGGAATCCGCTATCAGACGGATCTAGATCACCTGAAGTATTTCGTTGCCTATAACGATTTCCGGTATCGCGATCACTCGGAGGAAGAGAAGAACGAGTATCGACCGTTCCAGCCGTTCCAGGCGATTCCCGACGAGGGCGCTGCGCTCTACCTGGGCTTCGATCATCGGCTTCCCAACGAGACGATGAGTCTGTACTTCCAGTTCGTCGAGAGCACGGTGCTGGAGCAGGACTTCTCGCACGCCGAGCACCTGACGCAGTACTACGAGAAGCGCAAGACGATTTGGGAGCCCGAGCAGCGCATCGCTTGGGAGTACTACAATGGTCGCAACTGGGTGACGCTCGTCGTCGCTGATGGCACCAAGAACTTCACGGAGTCCGGCTTCATCGACTTTGTCGGTCCGGACGACATGGACAAGACGCTCAAGTTCACCGAGGACCGCTTCTGGATTCGTGCTCGGCTCGAGATGGGTGGTTACATCAAGCCGCCGCGGATTCGCCGGATTCTCCAGAACACCGTCGAGGTTGCCAACGTTCGGACCATTCGCGATGAGATTCTGGGCTCGTCCGATGGCACGCCGCTACAGTCCTACACGCTGCTGCACGGACCGCTGCTTGGTGGCCAGGTCATCGAAGTTCGCGAGCGTGAGGAACCAATTGTCGAGGAGATCGAGGAGCTTGGCGAGAACGCGGTGCGGCTGGCCGATGATCGCGAGGGTGGCTACATGGTCCGCTGGAAGGAAGTCGAGAGCTTCTTCGAGTCGGGCCCGAAGTCGCGCCACTACAACATCGATCCGCTGAGCAGGCAGGTTCGCTTTGGCGACGGAATCCGCGGCATGGTCCCGCCGGTCAGCCGCAACACCGTCATCGTCAACGAGTATCGCGTCGGTGGTGGTAGCAAGGGCAATGTCAATGCGTTCACGCTGACCTCGCTGACCCGCGCCGTCCCGTACATCGAGAAGGTCTACAACGTCCTGCCCGCCGTCGGTGGTGCCGATGCCGAAACGGTCGAGCAGGCCAAGGAACGGGCGCCGCTTCAGATCAAGAGTCGCGATCGCGCTGTGACCTCCGAGGACTTCGAGACCCTGGCGCTGCGCTCGACGACCAGCATTGCTCGCGCCAAGGCGATGTCGTCCGATGATCAGGCGGGCCACGTGCAGCTGGTCATCATTCCTCGCGGCGACGAGAAAAACCTCGATTTGACCCGCAAGCTGGTGCCGCCGCCGGAGTTGTGTCGCTTTGTCCGCAACTATCTCGACGAGCGGCGCCTCATCACGACCATTCTTGACGTGACCAAGCCGGACTATGTGGAGCTGTCGCTCAAGGTCACGCTGATTCGCCGCACCGTCGGACAGAGCGAGCGCCTGCGGACCGAGATCGAGCAGCGGCTGCGTCGCTATCTGCATCCACTGCTCGGTGGCAAAGATGGCAAAGGCTGGCCGTTTGGTCGTCCCGTGTATCGCACGGACCTCGTCCACATGGTCGAGGACATTCCTGGCATCGAGGCCATCGAGTCGATCCAGATCTACGATGAGGACCGCCGCATTAACGTCGACAGCGTGCGGTTCAATGCTGATGAGCTACCGCACGTCGTCAACGTCGCTGTCGTCGAGCGCGTCCGTCAGGAGATGATCTGATGCTGCACGAGCGCGAGCCGATGCAGCGTCGCCTGGTCCGCGTTCCCGACGTGGTTGGGCTGTCTCTGCAGAAGGCTCTGCTACTGGTCCAGCACGCCGGCCTGAAGGTCGGTGCGGTGCTGTTCAAGGAAAGCTACGAGGAAAAGGACACCATCCTCGAGCAGAAGCCGCAGCGTGGCCAGATGGTCTACGCCTCCGACGAGGTGACGCTGTGGATTTCGCGCGAGAGCTACATCAAGTGGCTGCCAGCGATCTATCAGCGCTCCGACGCGACGGGCAGAAACTACGTTCGTGACGTGCTGTGGATCATCCAGCACCTGTTCGGCTCGATCGAGTCGATGCTTGATTCGATCCACTTGTATTTCGACTCGTACGAGACGCCGGAGCAGTTCTTGCCGTGGCTGGCGGCCTGGTCGGCGATGCTCCTCGAGCCGGACTGGCCGATCGGGAAGAAGCGTCGCCTGATCAAAAAGGCGATGGAGCTTTACCGTCTGCGCGGCACCGTGCGCGGGCTCAAGCTGTTCATTTCGCTGTTCACGGGCTTCGAGCCGCATCTTGCGGAAAACGAGTGGCCGTTCAACGGCTTCAGAATTGGGACTTCGTCGACGGTGGGCATTGATACGGTGATCTTGCCGCCGGTCGATAAGTCGCACTCCTTTGTGGTGGTGATGCCCCACAAGTTCAAGGACATCTCGACGCAGTCGATCATCCGGCTGCACGAGATCATCGAGATGGAGAAGCCCTCGCACAGCACGTACATGCTGAAGTTCGAGGATCCGCGCATGGCCGTCGAGGAGCGCGAGTTCTATCGCATCGGCGTGTCGTCGGGCGTCAACGTCGGTCAGGAAATCGTGACGCCGCTGCCGCTCGATGTCGAAAGTGGTGAACCGGAGTATCCGAAGGAGCCGGTGATGCCGCCGCCACCGCCGAATCCGTCGGTGTACGAGCTGTTTGGCACCAAGAAGAGGCAGCTTCCGCCGATCACCGGTGCCGCCAAGGCTGACAATGCTCCCGTCGAAGGTCGCGAGATCACGAGCAGCAAGTACGGCTTTGAAGGTGCGCGCGAGTTTCGTCTTGACGACATCATGAAAGAGCTACTGGCCCGCGCGGGGCTCGAGCAGCAAGTCGAGGTCAGTAACGAGTCGGGCGGTGGCGCGAGCGGTGGCACGGGCGGTGGCACGAGCGGTGGCACCAGCGGCGTGGTCTCGTCGGCGCTTGAGCTTGAGAAAAATGATATCGGCAGCACCGGAGACGATGAAGCGGTGCTCGAGTCGGCCCTGGCCGGCGAGGGCCTGACGATCAAACCGGCATCGGCTGGCGACAGCCGTGAAAGCTCGACCAAGGGTTCGGCTGGCGATAGCCGCGAAAGCTCGACCAAGGGTTTGACTGGCGACAGACGAGACAGGTCAACCAAGGGTTCGGCTGTAGACGAAGCGGATGAGGCAGACAGCAGCAAGACGCCGGTCACCGAGACGAGCGCTGCACTCGAGGACGCAGCGGAGATCGCGCGAGCGGGACTTGGCGCGCAGGTCGAAGGCGGTATCCACGGTCGCAAGCCCAAGATCGATCTCGATGTCTCCGTCGAGGAAGTGGGCGGCGAAGAGATCGAAGAGATCGGCGCCGAGGATCTCATTCACGAGTCAGGGTCAGACACAGCCAAGCCGATGGCCGTCGGAGTCAAGTCCGCGTCGGCAGCGAGCAAGCCTGAAGGCAGCGACGTGGCCAAGGTAGCGGGTACTGCCACCGTCGAGGGCGGTGTCAAGCAAGCCGGACCGCGCGTCGAGATTGAGATCGAGAAGCGCGAAGTTACAAGTGATGAAGGCCGAGCGCCCAGCGACGGCGAGACGCCTTCCGACGGTTCCAAGAAATAGGAAACTTCTAACCAGGGTTCCCAGCGAGGGGCACGATGGCGACTGAGAGTGAGAGCAAAGTCAAGGGCTTCAAGCGGATCAACTTCTTTAAGGGCTTTCTCACCACCGAGCACGATTGG